>TARA_R110000787_G_scaffold26952_2_pt1 | contig 58731 bp, 56 predicted proteins | sample TARA_R110000787 | Tara Oceans TARA_R110000787 (sample SAMEA4397920) | marine metagenome | biome: Polar Biome; feature: [DCM] deep chlorophyll maximum layer (ENVO:01000326); material: water (ENVO:00002006), including particulate matter (ENVO:01000060) such as... | depth 35 m | reverse complement strand
AAACAAATTTTTGCAGACTTCGCAACCGCCTGAATTTCAACATCGGCTGTTCGCGTCGTCGGAACGGGAGATGTGAGTTTTCGCAGCGATTATTCTTCCACCGACCAACCTCTTGAACCTCAGCGTTTCCGATGGTCTTCATAGCGGCACGATATGAGCGTAATCTATCTGTTACCATTTCCTGTGGTTTCCCATATCGCTTCATAAGTTTCTTGAGGAACACCAGGGCTGCTTTGCGATTCCGGCGTTTAGAAACAAAGCATTCCAGCACTTCGCCCTCGTGGTCAACGGCCCGCCATAGATAATGGGTTTCGCCATTGATCTTCACAAATACTTCGTCCAGGTGCCATCGCCAGTTGGAATAATTCTGGGACGGAAAAATACGTTTCTTCCGGATCTCACCGGCGAACAGTGGACCGAATCTGTTCCACCAATAGCGGACTGTTTCATGACAGATATCGATGCCCCGTTCATGGAGAAGGTCTTCAACGTTGCGAAGCGAAAGCGGATATCGGACATACATCATCACAGCCAGACGGATAATCTCGGGTGATGTTTTAAAATAGCGAAAGGGGCTCTTATTTTTCATGCCCGGAGGCTAGTCGACGATCAAATAGCCATCAAGTAATTTTCTTCTGACAGTGCCCTAAAAGCTAATTGACGAGCACACCCCATCCAGCCATTTTCTACTTACCAAAACACTCGGAGGATAATATCTATAATCAGATATCACCCTCCGAGAAAAGTTGCAAAATAAAACATCTATATGGCGATGCTTTAGAACAATTTAATGGGAGGATTAAACCGTTTACATGCAACTATTAAAGAACCTTGGGACACTCTTAGGCTAGTAGCAGAAGCTCCAGTTTTCCTTATTGCCCTAAGATTGAGCCTTAGCCCAATCGGAAGGGATCACGGGCAGCGCCTGAAAGTTCGACAAACACTGACTTTGTTTCCGTAAATTCCTTAATTGAATCTACGCCATTTTCCCGGCCAATTCCGCTTTCCTTGAAGCCACCAAAAGGCGCCGCGAAGGAGACGACGCGATAAGCATTTATCCACACTGTGCCCGCATTCAGCTTATGGGCAACTCGATGCGCACGATGCACATTCTCTGTCCAGACAGCGGCGGCAAGACCAAACCGGGTGTCATTTGCTATTGCAACTGCGTCTTCTTCATCTTCAAATGGAATTACAGCAAGGATCGGACCAAACACTTCTTCCTGGGCGATCCGCATACCATTGTGAACCCCGGTGAAGATGGTAGGCTGGATAAAAATACCGCCAAGCTCCGGATCTTTTTGACCCCCATAAGCACAAGTTGCCCCCTCGGCTTTGGCTACATCAATATATTCCATGACTTTCCCGAACTGCGGCTCGTTCGCCACAGGCCCCATTTCTGTTGCTTCAGCCATCGGATCGCCAAGCTGGATACTCCGTGTTTTCTCAACCAACATATCAACGACTTTATCGTGAATATTTTTTTGGACCAACAACCGAGAGCCCGCCATGCACGTCTGGCCCGTCGCACCGAAGATGCCGGCAATAGCACCGTTCACGGCCACTTCGATATCCGCATCATCAAATATTATATTTGGCGACTTACCCCCCAACTCCAGTGAAACTCGTGTGAGGTTTTTAGCGGCCGACGCGGCAATACGTTTACCCGTCTCGGTGGCGCCGGTGAACGCTATTTTATCTATATCAGGATGCTCAACGAGGTGAGCTCCAATGGAGCCTTGTCCGGTAACGACGTTAAACACTCCGGGAGGAAAGCCCGCTTCATCCAAACGCTTCGCCAACTCAAGGGTCGAAACCGAAGTGTATTCGGATGGCTTCACAACAAAGGTACAACCAGCTGCCAACCCTGGCGCCAGTTTGAAGATAAGAAGCAGGACCGGAGAATTCCAAGGGGTAATAGCGCCAACAACGCCAATTGGTTCACGCCGTGTGTAAATAAAGAAGTTGGACCGATCAGACGGTATTGTATCCCCCTGGAGTTTATCGCCCATACCAGCAAAATAATAGAACCATTCCGGCAAATACTGCCATTGGCCCAGCATCTCCCGATAAAGCTTGCCATTGTCACGACATTCGCATTGAGCCAGTTCCTCTGCATCCCGCGCAATGATATCGCCCAACTTGCGGAGTAAACGGGCACGCTCCGTAGCGGTCATACTGCCCCAGGGACCAGTATCAAAGGCCTTCCGTGCCGCCGCCACGGCCGCGTCAATGTCATCGTTACTCCCATCGGGGACAATGGCCCATGGCTTCCTTTTATAAGGATCATCGCTTTCCATGGTCTTTCCGGAAGCACCGGGCACCTCTTTCCCATCAATATACATACCATATTTTATCATGTCTTCTGCGGTTGGCGCGGTATCCGACATTACTGTCCTCCTCATTTAATCACGGTAACAGGCTAATTTTAATTTAATCCAGCCTGCGGTTTTCATTTTTATCAGTGGATCCAGACACACCGGTCAATCCGTTGCTCTTGGCACATTCCACAGGTAGTAGACGCCTTCTTTTTTATTGAACATGCATAGGAGGCAGCCTAAAGAATCAAATATATTCTTTAGACTGTTTCGACCTATAACATGACCAATCCCGTCAGGTTCCATTGGCCGTAATTTGCGAGGTGTTGATCCAATCGACAAATGATGAAATTTTTTCCTCTCCCCCAAGAATATTCATCGGCATCATGTCGGGGCAGGATGTTTCCCTAACATATGTGGCAGAAGATCAAATATTCATATCGCTCATGCCATGTCTTATTCTACGTCGCATATGTTTCTGTCATGATTACGCTGGCTACCCCCCGAAATTTCCTCAGGGGCTCTTTAAATTCCTTTCGTTTGCGCAATACGTGCCTGTGGCTACAAGTTTTTCTCTAATGCGGCGAAGTACCGCAAATTGAAGAAAAACGAGGAGGCGAATGTGTTGTCCGACATCACATCCAACGAACTTGCAGAATTAGAAACAGGAATTCATAACGTACGTGACGGAACTTCCATTACCTTTGCGCACCTGCCCAAGGAGGGGGCGCCACGTATTGCGCTGGTGCATTCCCTCGCTATGGACCACAGATTTTGGCTACCTGTCATCCAGGAATTGCACAACAAGGCGGAGGTCCTGGCGATTGACTGCCGGGGGCATGGCACGTCAGATAAAGCCGCAGGGCCCTATAACCTTGAACTTTTCGCGAATGATCTGGCTGACGTTCTTGACCATATTGGATGGGACAGATCGTTAGTTGGCGGAGCTTCGCTGGGTGGCGCTGTGGCGTTGCAGTTCGCCGTAAAATTTCCGAACCGGACGTCAACGCTTGGATTGATTGACACGACATCCTGCTATGGACAAACAGCACCTGACGACTGGGCAAAACGCGCTGCCGCAGCGCGATCGACGGGTTTGGAAAGCATGACGGATTTCCAGGAAACCAGATGGTTCTCGTGCAAATTCCGAAAAGAGAACCCGGATATCGTCAAATTCTGCGTTGATACTTTTATCGGCAATGATCTCGATACTTATTCGGCAACCTGCCGTATGCTTGGTGGATTTGATTTACGCGCGCATCTTAAAGAATTAACGATGCCGACTGCCGTCATTGTTGGCGAAGAAGATTATGCGACACCATTGGAAATGGCTGAATTTCTTCACAAGGAAATTTCCGGTTCCACGCTCGAAGTCATCAAGGATGGTCGACATCTGACGCCGCTGGAACATCCAGCACTCATCGCAGACAGATTGCTTACACTCGCCCGAAAGGCCTAATTATGAAATTCACAGGTAGTATTGCCGTGCCTGCCCTCCCCGCAGCAGTTTTTGACAAACTGAACGATCCCCAGTTCTTTGCCTCATGCGTGCAGGGAGTTGAAGACCTGGAAGAGATTGATCCAACTCATTACAAAGCCGTTCTGGCGACAAAAATTGCTTTTATCCGGTTTCGTTTCGATATCTCGGTCGAGATCGTTGAGCAAGTCCGGCCGGAACGCGTGGTGGCCAAGTCGGAAGGAAAACCTATCGGCAGCGCCGGAAGGCTTTCTTCTACATCATCAGTAACTCTCTCTGAAACTGAAGGTGGAACCGAAGTTGCCTACGAGATCGATATGGTAATGGCCGGAAAGCTGGGCTCTATCGGCCAGCCAGTGCTGAAATCAAAAGCGCGCGAAATGGAAAAGGATTTTGCCGCAAATCTCATTGCTGCCTTTACCCATGAGGAAGCCACGACATGACGTATGAAATTCTCAAACCGGAAACACTCCAGGATGCTATAAACCTTTTGGATACGGAAGATCCGATGGTTCGCCCTTTTTCAGGCGGGACGGCCCTTATGCTGATGATGAAATCAGGCATTTTCAGTCCGTCCCGGCTTGTTGTCCTGCGGGATATCCCGGGGTTGTCAGGCGTCAAACTGCTGGAGGACGGTAGCCTATGGATCGGCGCCCTGACGACTTTGGCCGAAATGGAAAAATCCGACCTGGTTGCAAAACATGTCCCTGTGTTAACCAATGCGCTACGCCATCTTTCCAACCGGCGGGTCCGGAATGTTGCGCGCGTTGGCGGGGCTCTTGCCCATGGTGATCCACATATGGATTTGCCCCCCCTTCTCTCGGCGCTGAATGCCGAAGTAATCGTGGAAGGCAGCAATCAGAAACGCACCATTGCCGTGCAGGACCTAATTACAGGCTATTACGAAACAATTCTGGAACCAAATGAGTTGATCGTTGCCATTAGCATTCCTTCCCAAGACGGGTGGCAGAGCGCCTATCGCAAATTTACAGCCCGCTCGGCAGATGATTGGCCCGCGCTTGGCGTAGCGGTTTCACTTTCCCGGAGCCAAAATCAAATTCAGGACCTTCGACTGGTCGTCGGGGCCGCAACCGAGCGACCGACACGGCTGGGCCTGTCAGAAGACATTTTGCGTCAGGAAGGAATTTCCGGGCTTGAACGCGCCATCGAGTCGGCGATGAGCTCCGTCGAGTTCATGGATGACGCGCATGGATCCCGTCGATGGAAAAAAGCCTTGCTGCGCGTTGAGTTGCAGAGGGCAGTACAGGAAATTCTGGACAGACATAAATAAAGGGCGACAAGAAAATGACTACTACAGAAGTTGGCCGTTCCCTTCCGCGACTAGAAGCGCGCCAGAAAGTAACCGGCCATGGCAACTATACCCATAACATCAAGCTTCCCGGTATGGTTCATGCCAAAGTATTCCGCAGTACCGTTCCCCATGGACGCATCCTCTCAATAAACACATCTGATGCAAAAGCCCATCCAGGGGTGACTGCTATCATTACCGGTCAGGATATTCTGAAGATCATACCAGAACCCTACTATGGCCCGGCCTTCCATGACCAGCCGATCCTGGCCCTCGGTAAGGTGAGATATGTTGGTGAACCCGTGGCCGTTGTTCTTGCTGAGGATCCACGAATCGCAGAGGAAGCAGCCGAGTTGATTTTTGCGGACTATGAAGAACTTCCGGCTGTCTATGACGAAACGGAGGCGATGACGTCGGAAGCAATTGTTCATGAAGAGCTCAAACCCGCGGGCACCTTCCCCGACCTCAAGCACCTGATTGGCCGGAAAAACACGAATATTGCCCTTGATTTTCATTTGAAGCGTGGAGATACAGACGCCGCCTTCGCCTCCGCTGCGCATGTCTATGAGCACAGCTTCCAGACGCAGCAGACGATGCACACGCCGTTTGAACCCCTGATTTCTCTCGCCGAGCCAGGCGATGAAAGGATTACAATCTACTCTGCATCGCAGAGCCCGTCCTTCGCCCGCTCTGAAGTGGCCCGTTTGTTGGGATGGTCCGAAAATCGTGTACAGGTCAAAGTGGGACACCTTGGCGGAGGCTTTGGTGCGAAACTTTATGTCAAACTGGAAGCACTGGTGGCAGCTCTGGCTATTCTCTGCCGTCGTCCCGTTCGCCTGTCCCTGTCAATGGAAGAGCAATTCTATACCATTACAAAACACGCGAGCACATTTCATATTAAAAGCGCCGTCAACAAGGAGGGACGGATTACTGCCCGAAAATGCGAAGTGATCTGGAATGGCGGTGCCTATGCGGATATCGGCCCGCGGGTAACACAGAAATCAGGATTTACTGCAACCGGACCCTATGACATAGAGGCAGCGGATATTGACAGCTATGCACTTTACACAAATCGCCCGCCTGCTGGCGCTCTGCGCGGCTTTGGCATTCCCCAGCTTGTCTGGGCCTATGAAAGCCATACGGACCTGATCGCACGCGACCTCGGGATAGACCCGGTGGAATTCAGACGCCGCAATATCCTTCGCGATGGCCGTCCCCATGTAACCGGAACCATCATGAAAGACGCCGCGATTGAAGGCGTTCTTGAAACCTTGGCTGACCGGATGAACTGGGATGCGCCTTTCGATCACGGGTCTGGAACGATGAAGCGCGGCCGCGGAATCTCCATCGGTTTTAAGGCCTGCGTTTCTCCCACAACCTCAGTTGCCTCCGTGTCAGTATCAGCGGATGGCAGTGCGACGCTATATCTATCGACAGTCGATATGGGTCAAGGCTCTGACACCGCCATGTCGCAAATCGTCGCGGAAGTTTTGGGCGTCGAGACGGAAGATGTGCGCGTCGTAAATCCGGACACGGATATTACCCCCTATGACATGGCAACACTTGGCTCACGCTCCACCTTTCATATGGGCAATGCCGTTCAAAAAGCGGCCGAGCATGCGCGCGAGCAGCTGGTGGAAATGGCACAAAAGGTTGGCGTACCCCAAACAAACTCACTCAATGTCCCTGAAATTTTTCGTCACGCCTATGGAATGCAGGCGGGCACGGTGATCGGCGTCGGTACCTATATTCCGACATACACGTCACCTGATAAAGATGGATTATCCGACAATGTAACACCGTTCTGGATGATTGGCGGAACCGGCGTGGAAGTTGAGGTCGATACTGAAACCGGCCGGGTAACCCTGTTGAAGATGGTGAATGCTGCCGATCTGGGCAATCCGCTAAATCCGCGAATAGTCGAAACGCAGCTATCCGGTGCAGCAATTATGCAATTGGGCTTTACGGTATCAGAGGAAATGATCCTTGACGGCGGCCAGGTCACAAATGCGTCCCTGGCAGATTACAAAATACCAGGCATTCGGGACATTCCACCGCATATCGAAAACCACATCGTCGAAGCCTATACTCATGACGGACCGTTCGGTGCGAAAGGTGTTGGTGAAAGCGCTACATTCGGGGTTTCCCCGGCAGTTGCAGAAGCCATTCATGATGCCTGCGGCGTTCGCCTGACTAAATTGCCGATGACGGCAGAAGTCCTCTATCAAGCTTTACATGGAGAACAGGAATGACCAAACGTTCCATTAATTTTATTTTGAACGGCCAAGCTGTTGAGACGTATGTATCACCAAAAGATACAGTAGTGGATCTACTCAGAAATCTGGATCATTTCGGTACGAGAGAGAGCTGTGGGCAAGGCCTCTGCGGTTGTTGTACCGTCCTTGTGAACGGGACTTCCGTCTCCGGTTGCCTGGAACTTGCTGAACTTGTCGAGGGGAAAAAACTGGACACGATCGAAGGACTTGACGCGGGCGGGGAACTCTCCATCGTTCAACAGGCTTTTATCGATGCAGGTGCCTTTCAATGCGGATTTTGCACATCCGGGTTCATCCTGATGGTGGAGCAGCTCCTTGATGAGAACCCGAGCCCGACCTCCGATGACGCCCGTGATTACCTCAGCGGCAACCTGTGCCGTTGTGCGGCTTATCCTGAAATACTAGATGCCGTTCAATTGGCCGCAGACAATAGAAAGAAAATACAGAAAGAACCGGCCTAAACCTTGATATCAAAACTCTTGACGAACCAGTCGCGAAAGCTTTCCACCCGTTTTAACCCCTCACTGCGGGCCGGTATAACGAGGTGGTACCTGAAATATGACCGATGACGGATATTAAACGGTTCCACCAATCGGCCCGCTGCCATATCCGGTCCAACAACCGAGGATCGACCCATCATAATGCCAAGGCCGTCAATCGTTGCATGAAGCGATGTAATCAGATAGTCGCTGCTGATCTCATTCGCGAATTTCAGACCGCGTACACCTACCTTGGCGAGCCAGAACGGCCATTCGTCCTGTAAAATCAGAGAAGACGTGCGGATGACTGGGTAATGGATAAGATCTTCCGGCCGCCGTAACGACGGATTGTTTTTAAGCAGATCGGGGCTGATGACGGGAAAGACTTCCTCCTCATCCATGGCCATCGACGTGACCCCTTCCCAACCGCCTGTACCATGCCAGATAGCGACATCAAAATCGTTATGGAACTGCGCTTCAAAAGACTGAATTGTTTTAAGATTGAGATCAATATCCGGATATTCTCTCTGGAATTCCGGAAGTATCGGCAGCAGCCTTTTAACCGCAAATGTACCGAGACATTGAACGGTCAGGGTTCTCTCGTCTGAGCTTTCTGCAGCACGATCTGTCGCGTTCGAAAGCGCAAATATCGCCGCCCGAACCGATTCCTGATACGCCTCCGCGGCTTTTGTCAATGTCAGATTATTATTACTGCGGATAAACAGACGTGTACCAATTATTTGTTCTAGATTTTTTATCTGGTGACTTATCGCTGTCGGCGTCAGATTCAACTCAACCGCGGCCTGAGTAAAACTCAAATGTCGCGCAGATGCCTCGAAAGCACGTAAGCTCATTAATGATGGTAACCTGGTGCGCATATTATAATGTACCTTATTAATCCTTTATTTATAAATACTTATGGACTAATTGTCAATTTTTAGTTTAATTTTTAAGGGAGCAACATTTTAGCATTTTCGGTTAATGTAGTGCCCGTCAGAAGCGTCTTGTCAAGACAAACCGGCCAAGCCTAAAATTTGTTCATCTTCCTCCAAAATTTCTTTCAAGGAATCATTTTAATTCAATGAGTTAATGTCACCTCTGTAGCTTAGAACTAAGAAAAGTATGGAGGTAAACGTGGCTCACAGTCTCAATTTTGGCAATTACGACTATATTATCATTGGTGCCGGCTCTGCAGGCTGCGTTCTTGCTAATCGCCTGTCAGCTGACCCAAATTGCAAGGTTTGCCTGATCGAAGCTGGCGGCAAGGACAGGAATCCATGGATTCATCTGCCTATTGGATATTTCTATACATTCGATAACCCATCAACTGATTGGCGATTTAGAACGGAGCCGGAGCCGGGCCTAAACGGCAGGGTGTTGAAATATCCGCGCGGTAAAGTCCTGGGCGGATCTTCTTCTATCAACGGCATGGTGTATATTCGCGGCCATGAGCGGGACTACGACAGCTGGGCCCAAATGGGGAACAGGGGCTGGAGTTGGGATGATGTTCTTCCCTATTTCCGGCGCTCGGAGGATCATGAGAAAGGCGAATCTGAAAAGCACGGCGCTGGCGGTGAACTACGAGTAGAGGGATTGCGGGCCAGCTGGGAAATCCTTGATGCGTTTCATGATGCCGCAATAGAAAGGGGCATGAAATCTCGTGCCGATTTTAACGAAGGCAATAATGAAGGGATCGGGTATTTTCAGGTCACGCAAAAAGGCGGCCGCCGTATGAGCACCGCTCGGGCATTTCTACGCCCAGCAAGAAACCGTCCGAACCTCACCGTTCTGACGAAAATGCGAGCTGACAAGCTCATTTTCGAGAACAAGCGCGCAGTGGGCATAGAGTTGACGGGTTCCAAGGGAACGGGAAAGGCAACGGCCCATCGCGAAGTGATCCTTTCTGCCGGAGCCGTCGGCTCTCCCCATATACTTCAAATTTCCGGTGTCGGCGACCAAGAGGCCCTTTCAGACATTGGCGTCCCCGTGATCGCAAACCTGACCGGTGTAGGGCGAAATCTACAAGACCACCCGGCATTGCGTACTGTATATCGTGTCAGCAATACGCGGACATTGAACGAACAGTCCCGCAGCTGGTTTGGCAAGGCAAAAATGGGACTGGAATGGCTTGCTTTGCGCAGGGGTCCATTAACAATCCCCCCTGCCCTTGTGTGCGGTTTTGCCCGTTCCAAGCCAAACCTTGAAATTCCGGATCTGCAAATCGTGTGTTATCCCCTCAGCTTTGACGCAACCGGCGATCCACCGCATCCTTATCCTGGTTTTACCGCAGGTGTTTGCATGGTAAAACCAAAAAGCCGCGGAGAAGTAATGGCAAAAACTTCTAACCCGGCAGACGCACCTGCAATTCGCCTGAACTTCTTCTCTGACCCTGAGGACCTGGAAGCTGGTGTTGCGGGGGTCGAATTAATCCGACGGATTTGCAGTGCTCCCTCAATGGAACGCTATAAGCTTGAGGAAACCATTCCGGGGGCAAAGTTCCAGAGCAGAGAAGAGGTCGCCGCGAGTATCGGGAATTTTGCTGCGACAATTTTTCACCCTGTCGGCACCTGCAAGATGGGTCAGGACCCGAATGCCGTCGTCGATGATCGGTTACGCGTGCATGGCCTTCAAGGGTTACGCGTGGTTGATGCGTCTATTATGCCGACTATTATCAACGGAAACACCAATGCAACAACCATCATGATAGCGGAGAAAGCCTCCGACATGATCATTGAAGACGCCAAAGCCACGGAGAAAATATCGGCGTGAGACAAAAAACACGTATCCAAAACATTGTCGACGAAGCTCCCGGAATCCGGTCTTTCTTTCTCGAACCCGTGGACGGCGCCCAACTTGCGCCATTCACACCGGGCGCCCATCTGGATGTCTTTCTTGATGAAGGCCTCATTCGTTCCTATTCCCTTATCAACACGACTGATGAAAACCGCCAGTATCATATCGCAGTAAAGCAGGAATTGGACGGACGCGGCGGGTCGGAGCAAATGCATCAACTCGAAATCGGGCAGGAACTAGAGGTTAGCGAACCACGCAACAACTTCCCGCTTGCCGATCCACCAGGACGCAGCATTCTTGTTGCCGGCGGTATCGGTATTACACCGATCTATGGGATGGCAAAATATCTTACTAACTTAGACGCCCCTTTTAAGCTGCACTACCTTGCCCGAACCGCTTCAGATGCGGCTTTTCTGGAGACACTCGGCGCTGAATTCGGAAACCGGTTTGTACCGGCGCTGGGGTTTGATGTTCAGGCGGTTACATCACATCTTGAGGAACTGCTGAGCACAGAGGCACCGGGCACCCATCTGTATATCTGCGGACCGACACCCTTAATGGAACTAGGCCGGAAAATTGCCGCTGAATACCCGGCGATTATTCTTCATCTCGAATATTTTACGGCGGATCCAGCCTTGGATCAACTTCCCAAAGGGGCGTTTCAGATTAAGCTGGCAAAATCAGGTCGGACCATCACCATTCCGGAGGGACGCTCGATCGTGGAAGTTCTGGCAGAGAATAAACTCATTGTCGAAACGTCCTGTGAACAGGGCATCTGCGGCGTTTGCATGACAAAAGTCCTGGGAGGAACACCGGATCATCGTGACATGCTCATGACGGACGAGGAGCATGCCGCAAACAATCAGATGACGATCTGCGTATCGCGGTCTATAGGGCCGCTTCTCGTCCTCGATCTATAAACTTCACGAATGAACTGCCGTCAAAGCCGATCAGCAGAAATCAGAATATTGGCAAAAAAATAGCGGGACCGCAAAATATGCGCGCCCCGCCTTTTTTAAACTAAAGCCTTATATATGGCTTTAACCTGTCGGAGTTATTGACCTTCGTCTTTCAGCAGACGGTCGAGCACCCTTTGGTAACGCGCCGGACCCGCATCAACCGTAAGCAGGACTGGTTTCACGGACTCTCCAGCCTGATCCATGACAACCTGCTGGGCTTCAATGACCGGCACATCCTGATCGGCAAACGCAAAAGTCCGCATTTCATAGATGTTATTGCGAATTTTCCTGTTCTGCTCATCACCCGTCAATACATTCCAACGTGACGCTGTGTAGTGATAATGGGTGGTTCTGTCCGTCTCCGGCGTGAGAAGATGAATAGCAAAATATCCTGTCCCCTTCTCTTTGGGTTCCCCGACCTTGCTAACGCCGAATTCGAGAATGAGGTTACTTGGCGCGTACCATGTAATCGAGTTCCATTGGTCCCCGCGTTCGTAGCCATCAGGGCTCATCATCTGAAGAATGCCAGGGGATTCCGCATCCGGACAGTTACGACTTACCGTAACCGTATCACCGTCCTGTTCGACTTCGACATCGGCGGCGACCGTGTCTGCGTTCCCAAGGATACCGGCATGCACATAGTTGATGTGGCTAAGGTCAAGCAGGTTATCCACAACAAGTTCATAATTTGCCTTGACGTTGATATAACCCGGACGCGTTACGTGCAGTTCAGGTTGGTCATCCAGGCAGCTGTAGTCCGGGATTGTATCCGGATCCGCAGGGTTGTCCCCCATCCAGATCCAAATCAGCGTATGACGCTCTACCACCGGGAAGCTCCTGATATGTGATGCATTCGGGATCGTGCAATTACCATGCGGGTTCTTTACACAATGACCATCTGGGCCATACTCCAGGCCGTGATAGATGCATTGCACACGATCACCCGGCAGCAGCTTACCCATGGAAAGTGGCGCCATTCGGTGTGAACAACGGTCGATTATCGCCGCGACATTTCCATCTTCCTTACGGAAAAACAAAATAGGTTCATTCAGAATTGTCCGATGCATAAGTTGACCCTCATCCAGGTCACTTGAGAACATTGCGACATACCATGTATTGCGCAGAAACTTCGCTTCCTTCACAGGTCCTTTTCCGACGTTCGTCCGCGGAAATTCGACCTTTTCAACTGCGGCGAAGGATTTAGTGGCTGATTGATCGGAGCTCATTATATTCTTTCTCCCATGTCTCTAATGTTTTTAACGTATAAATTTGAATGGTATTCTATTGAATTGCGCTTGATTCACCATTGAAAATTCATAATGAACTGCTTCAAAGAAATTCATCCGAAAAATGAAGCCCGGGATCCGACCGTTTGATTTTGTCTGCCTTACGGCATCCAACTTCACGATCGGATCGGTCCCGGGCCCCAGTCGATGCTCAGATATTATAACTCCGTAACGGCGTCATATATCTTGGCTAGAAGCCAGTTTAGTTGGTGCTAACCTGTTGCAGTGCTTTTTGCAATTCCTGCCACACAGGTTCAGTTTTCTCATTTTCTGAAAGATATTTATCCCCAATCGGCGAAACGGTGGCAAACAACTCTTGTTGGGCTTCCGGGTCCAGTTCGACTATCGTCACGCCAGCTGCCGCCCACTCTTTATCTGCTTTCTTGGCATACTCGATACCAATTTCTGTCGCCTCGTCCTGAATATCCTGCGCGGCCTCCATTACAATTGTACGAAGGTCTTCAGGCAGTTTATCTAGCCAAGCTGAACTTACGGTAACCACCCCAAATACCATGCCCGTTTTGTCTTTGAAGACATGTTTTGTTGTGTCGTAGAACTTCATGCCGCCCATAACCACCATGCTGGTCCGTGCTGCGTCTACCGTTCCCGTCTGGATGGCGGAGAGCGCTTGCGTAAAGTCGACGGAAACACCAACCATGCCCAATTTTGCCGCCAGTTCCTGTTCCAGCTTGGTAGCCAGAACACGGACTTTCAGTCCTTTAAGGTCATTCAGGTTCTTAATGGGTTTCACCGATGCAATGGCCGTGGGACCGTAAACCCAGAGGTTCCCCACTTCGACACCAGCGGGTTTGGCCAGGTTAAGATATATTTCCTGAAAGTTAGGAGTTGTGACAGCAGCATGCGCCTGTTCCACACTTTTAAAGATTCCCGGTGCGTCCAAAACCTGAAAACCCGGGTTCAACCCGGCCAGATAGTTAGGCGGTGTGACAAATACTTCCTGCGTTCCAAACTGCATACCCTCAATCTGACGACCAGCAGAACCTAGCTGACCTGCGGGATAAACTTCGGGTTCAATGCGACCGTCACTACGTTTGCCTATTTCTTCGGCAAATCGTTTGGCAACGGCATGAATTGGGTCGTTAATCGTCAAGAACCCGATCTTCATCTTGTATGTTTCAGCCACGGCCATGTTGCCAAAGCCGGCCAAAACCATCGTGGAAAGTGCGAAGGCGGCTAACCCCTTCTTCGCACTCCTTAATATAACTGATTGCAACATTCTTTCCTCCTCTTCTTTTTTAGAAAATATTCAACAAAAATAATGACATAGATGGAAACAGGGTAATAAACGCAAGGCCGACCCCATAAACGACCAACAACGGCATTACACCCTTGTAAATTTCATGTGCAGGCACCTCGAGCGATGCCTGGGCGACAAAAATATTCAACCCGAATGGGGGAGAAAACATGCCGATACTCAGATTGACTGTCATGATTAAACCAAAATGAACAAGATCAATGCCGAGACTCTGGGCGATTGGCGCCAATAGCGGCGTCAGAACCAAGATGGCCGATACCGGATCAAGAACGCATCCAACGATCAGCAGAAGCACGTTCACTATCAGCAGGTACGACCATTTCGATAAACCGAGTTCCTGGATGGTTGAGGCGATATGAGCTGGTATACCCTGTGTTGTTACAAGCCACGAGATGACGCCCGCAGCGCAAACCAATAGCAGTATTTGTCCCGTCAAAGCCGCAGAGCCGATAGCAATGCGCCAAACTTCAGCAAAAGACAGGTCCCGGTATATAAACAAAGAAATAAACAATGCATAGACGCAGGCTATACCTGCGGCTTCAGTGGGAGAAAACACGCCGGCATATATACCGCCAAGAACGATTGCTGGCATCAACAATGCCCAAAAGCCCCGGCGAGAAGTCGTCATCACACGGCGAAAATTGAACGATTGCCCCTCCCGGATGCCTAATCTGGCTGCATATAGATAGGAATAACCTCCTAACAGGATTGCCAGAAAAATTCCAGGGATCACACCCGCCAGAAAAAGGTCGGCAATCGACTGCTCCGCCGAGGCGGCATACAGGATCATTGCGATTGAAGGCGGGATGACAATCGCGATACCCCCTGCTGCCGTTACAAGCCCGCTGGAAAATCGGGTGCTATATCCGCTATCCTTGAGGATGGGATACATCATTCTGCCGACGGCTGCCACTGTGGCGGGAGAGGATCCACTAACTGCGCCGAAAATGGTACTTGCTCCCACGGTTGCCATCGGAACAGACCCGTGGTGTTTTCCGAATATCGCCAAAACCCAGTCTATGATGCGTGTGGACATAGAACCGCGCGCCATAAGCTCGCCTGCAAATATGAAATAGGGAATGGCCAACAGGGAGAATTTATCAATACTGCCGAAAATAACCTGCTGTACGACAGCAAGAGGGATGTTGTTTCCGGACAGGATCCATATCGAGAGTCCGAGCAGGAACACGAAAATCGTTCCACCAGCAAACAAAAAGGCAAAGGAACTGATAGTGACAACCCACATTAAGGACATACTCCCTGTTTCATCGTCGCTGCGGCTTCGTTAGGTGAGCCAGCATTAAAAAAGTCTTCATGAATTCGGCAGACGCGACCTAAATTATTATTATCCGTTTAACTGAAGAATTAGCTTCAGACGAACCTATGACTAAATCGCGATGCATTCATGACGCTATTGCATAACTCGAAGCCCCGGAAACTCGTACTGAAATATTTTGGTGCGCGCCCCCAAGATATTTCTTTTGGGTAAGTCTGTTCGTAATGCGTTAGAATGTGTTTAGTAAAATATACAAAAACACAATGTTGAAGGGGTGAAGCCGATCCGTCCTCTTGTCATTGCCAAGAAAGGATCCGGGACAAACGATGAAGCATCTTGAAATTTTCGTAGGGTTTTTCTGCGCACTACTAATGTTTATTGCGGTAGGGATAAACTTTACAAATGTTGTCGCGCGCTATGTCTTTTTAAGCCCTTTTGGGTGGGTCGAAGAATTCCTGGTCTATATTAATATTTGGATGGTGTTTCTTGGCGCCGGTATTATTTCTCTGCGTAATCAACATCTGAAGATGGATATTCTCCGTAGTCTGGTACCAAAAATGTTTGATCGCCCATTAGATTTAATCATTGCCGTAGTGACAACGTACATTTGTGGTCTTGTCGTCTGGATTTCCTATAGTTTCGTGACGCGTGTGTACACGATGGGGCAACACTCAATAATTTTGGATATCCCGATGTACATCCCCCACCTAGCCGTTTTGGCCGGTTTTTCCCTGATGACCGTTGCAGCTCTCTATCATCTTATAAATGTCATTCGAAACGGTAAATCTTATCCCGCGATAATGACATCAGTCTCAGATGCAGAACCAATTAGCAAAAAGCGGCCCCAATAGCGGGTGCTGTCAGACGAATGCGACGTCGTCTCTGTATGGCGCAAAATGGGATAACGGTGGCCCTACTATGCAGCACCAAGCTGCTGCCACTCGGCAAGTGCGATGGTTCTTTGAAGCTTGTATATTTTTAGCTTGGTTAAGTGACGCTCATGGTTGAAGTGGTTGTGGAATGATGAGTGGATTGAGACGAACTTCTGCAAACTTTGCAAGCGCCTGAATTGCAGCATAGTCTGCTCTCTTCGTCGAAATGGGAGGTGTGAGTTTTCACAGCGATTGTTCTTCCAACGACCTGTTTCTTGCGATGCTTCATTTCCAATTACCTTCATCGCGGCACGATAAGAACGCAATCTGTCCGTTACAATCACTTGAGGTTGACCGTAGCGTTTCATTATTTTCTTAAGAAAAACATGGGCTGCCTTGCGATCGCGCCGCTTAGAAACAAAGCATTCCAGCACTTCCCCCTCGTGGTCGACGGCACGCCACAGGTAATATGTCTCGCCATTGATCTTCACAAATACTTCGTCCAGGTGCCATCGCCAGTTGGAATGATTTGGGGAGGGATAAATACGTTTCTTTCGGATCTCGCGCGCAAACAGGGGGCCAAATCTATTCCACCAATAGCGGACCGTTTCATGACAAATATCGATGCCCCGTTCATGAAGAAGGTCTTCGACATTGCGAAGTGAAAGCGGAAACCTGACATACATCATCACCGCCAAGCGGATGATCTCAGGTGAAGTTTTGAAATAGCGAAACGGGTTCTTGTTTTTCATTCCAGGATTTTATGGAATTACTAAAATATGGCCAAAGCCCGATTTTCCTCTGACAGTGCCCCCGGGCGGTATGGGCTAAGATTTAGCTGGAAGGTTTTTTACCAAGCTGGCCTTTGGCCCGTACGCAATTCAACGTGTTCCGCCACCAAATTCTCGAAGAAAGATGCCAATCTCTCAACCATGTTCTTCCAATACCGTAGAGTTTGGAGTCTGACCGTCGGACGCCGACCATGAGCAATCTGCCCCCTTGTGTCTAAAAATCTGTTGTAGTTTGTAGTGAAAACAGAATTTGGCATTTTCCGCCACCGAATTTGATCAAAAGGATGATTCATTCCAATGCTGAAATACATTACCGTTACCGCGTGGAGTGAGGGGTGATTTAATCTATCGGCCGTCGCGCCAAACAAACGTTGCAATTCATCGTTTGTAGCCGTTGGATAGACCAATCTTGCACTTTCACGAAAAATATCCTCAAAAAAACTGTTCCATGGCTGCGCACAAAACTACAACACCGCTCCGTGAAATTGCCTGACCTTGACGATTTGCCGGTTTCCCTCTTCCTCCCCCTGTCAAAGCAGTATGCCCATTTATAATCTCATCAACATCCCTGAGAGACTGTTGAAGCGTTACCATTGCGCTTGAAGACATATCTCCTCCTTATTGTTGGTTAACTCCTTTTACCTACGGCATCTCCTCCCACCAGTTTGGCCAGTTTACCTTCCAGGGTGTCCGTACTGATTTTACAACGATGCGTTGCTCCTCACGCTCAAGACGATCCTCTCCAAGACGCTCGAGTGCCGCCTCGACGAGCCAAGGCTCCAACGCCATGCGGGCGGTTTCCCGATATTGATCAAGTGTCTTGCCCATACGCAAGAGTTCAAGGGCTCTGTTCAGAGTACCGGGCGTGAACCGGATAATGGTGAGTTCGGATAGCTGCAATGCCTCATCCATCTCTTCGCTTTTACTTGCCTCAATCGCTGTCATTGTCTTCCGGGCAGCCGAGAGGTCGCCCTCCAGCCCACGCTTGGCAAGCTGTAGCAGGAAAGCTTCTGCGGCTGTGACTTTCCGCTCGATCCCTTCCTCCCGGATGGTCACCATCTGGCCCAGCACAGCCTCATAGGGAGCCTGCTTGTGGCGTCCCTTGGGGCGGCCCTTAGGATTGCCACTCTGACCTTTTCTGAACCGTGTCGCGGCTGGCGGTTTTTTATACCCGGTGCCGCCATCACTGCTATCCCTGTCACTGATCATTCTTCTATTCCTTTTGGCCAGGGAAGACTGTCCGGATCTCCTGTATTACTCCGGATCTCAGAGATGTCCTTTTCAGATAGCCTTTTAGTCCCCCGGCGACGGCTCAGCGCCGCCTGTACCGCCCAGGGTTCCAGCAACAGATGTTCCATAGCATTATCTTTGTCCTGATACTTCGGATTGGGCGCGGCAACCCTTAGCAACAGAAGCGCTTCATTCGCATTGTCGGGACAATGGGAGTAGCGAACCGTCACCGCCTGCGGCACCTTCCGTTGGTTCTCCGCCATGAGATACCTGTCCCGTTTTGCAATCCATTTCAGCACCTCACGCTGCGCCGAGCGGTTCCCCTCCAATGCCTGCTGTAGCGTATGTTGCTGCAATGCCTCTTCGACGGATATTTCCCGCGGCTTTCCGTCGCGATTGACTGTCAACCTCTTATCCAGGATCACTTCAATGGCAGAAGTTGTCGGGGTCGCCGCCTTTGATTTCGGGCGACCCTTGAGATTACCGCTCTGGCCTTTCCGGAACCGCCCCGAGACAGGAGGGTTGCCTCTTGTCGGTTTATCCGTCATAGACCCTCTCTTTCTTCAAGGCGCGGCTCCTTGCCGGTCAGGCTGGACCATCGCTCGATGGCGACATCGACATAGGCCGGATCAATCTCGACACCGCGGAAGCGGCGCCCTGCCCGTTCGGCCGCTATCAGCGGTCGTGCCCGAGCCCAGAAAGATATCAAGGACAAGATCACCGTGTTTGGTAACGTCTTTAATGGCATCTGCGACCATCCCCGTCGGCTTGACGGTGGGATGCAGCGCAAGATCCTCCCGTCGGCTGCCGCGGAAGGAATTGACCGAGGCATAATCCCAGACATTGGTCCGGTTGCGGCCATGCTTGCCAAGCTCGACCATGTTAAGATGCGCCGCCTCCCCGACCCGATAGACAAACACCAGTTCATGTTTGGACCGGTACAGCGAGCCCATGCCCGCATTGGACTTGTTCCAGATACAGAGATTGAGGAAGGCGCCATAGATATCATGGGCAACAGCGGTCACATCCTCCATATGCCGCCAGTCCATACAGACAAAGTGAACGGCCCCGTCGCGGGAGACAGCGGCGCAGGCACCCAGCGTTTCTTTGAGGAAGGTCCGGAATTCGGTTTCACTCATCTCGCCCGATGCCATGGCGAACTCCCGATGCCGGTCGCCGGTATTGGCATGTCCGCTGATCTTGACATTGTAAGGTGGATCCAGGAAGGCTGCATCGATTTGTGTATTTGCACCAACGACCTTCTGTAAAAAAGCGAGGTCACGGCCATCGCCGCAGCCAATGCGGTGATCGCCGAGTATCCAGATATCCCCCAATTTGGTTCTTGGGGTTTCCGGGACAGTCGGAATGACCTCATCGTCAGGATCCGCCTGCCCCTCCAGGATCACATCGATCTCACCGGTCGAGAAGCCGGTCAGGGTCACATCCATATCGACATCAAGCGTGGCGAGGTCAGAGAGTTCCAGCTTCAGGATTTCCATATCCCATCCGGCATTAAGCGCGATCTTGTTATCCGCGAGGCGAAGGGCCCGCTTCTGGATCTCCGTAAGCCCTTCGAGTGTAATGACCGGCACTTCATTCAGGCCCATCGCCTTTGCCGCCAGCAGCCGCCCGTGCCCGGCAATCAGGTTGCCTTCCGGATCGGCCAGGATCGGGTTGGTAAAACCGAACTCCTCGATTGAGGCTCTGATCTGCCCGATCTGCTTTTTCGAATGGGTGCGCGCATTCCGGGGATCCGGCACCAGATCGCTTACCGGGCGATAGGTCACGCTCAACGGGTTTTCAGGCGTTGGCTCTTTGCTCATACCACTATTCCAATAAGTTATTCGCGGTAAATACATCCAAGCTAGAGAAGAATCCAACCAATGCCAACCTTTATAGCCCTCAACCGGGGAGAAAGACTGGACTTCTCTGCAGAAAGGAGCGTCACTGTCGCTGTGCCTGTTTGCCGGGCTGTTGTCGGTAGGGACGGAATGGTTCCGCTCGATAACAGGAGGATAAACTTATGGCATCCCAAACGCCCAAATCATCTGGCAGCAAGCAGGGCAAAGCAACCAATGCGCCATCTCGCAAAGCCGCAACCGCCAAACCTTCCAAACTTGACCGGATGATCACTCTTCTTCGTCAGAAGAATGGTACTTCTCTCGAGGAGCTCTGCAAGCTCACCGGCTGGCAGGCGCATTCCGTACGGGGCGCAATTGCCGGCTCATTGAAGAAGAAGGGCCATGTGATTACGTCGGAGAAGATCGACGGCGTCCGCCGCTACCGGATCGGAGATCCGCAATGAAAAGCGCTTCCAGTCTTGAGGCAGATGTCAGGTCATTGGAGGCGTTTGGATTACGTGATCTGCGTAATCTCTGGGCCGCCCGTTTCGGACCACCGCCGAAGTTACGCTCCGAAGAGCTGTTGCGCCTGATGCTGGCCTGGCGCCTGCAGGCGGAGGCTCAGGGTGGGCTCTCACCCGGGACACGACGCCTGCTCTCCCGGCGCGGGGCTATTGCCCCCGAAGGTCGTGCCCTGGGTGACGGGGCCATCCTGCGGCGGGACTGGCAGGGCCGGCGGATCGAGGTCGTTGTCAGGGGCGATGGCTTTCTCTGGGAGGGGAAGACATATCCCAGCCTTTCCTCCATTGCCCGCGCAGCGACCGGCACCCGCTGGAACGGGCCGCGTTTCTTCGGATTGCGCGAGGCGGAACAATGAAGCCGCCTTTAAAACGCTGCGCGATCTATACGCGCAAGAGCTCCGAGGAAGGGCTTGAACAAAGCTTCAACAGTCTCGATGCCCAGTATGAGGCCTGTGAGGCCTATATCAAGAGTCAGGCCAGCGAAGGCTGGCGGGCCCTTCCCGGTCGCTATGACGATGGCGGTTATTCCGGTGGCAGCATGGAACGGCCCGGCCTAAAACAACTGCTCAGCGATATCTCATTAGAAAAAATCGACATCGTGGTGGTCTACAAGATTGATCGGCTGACCCGCTCGCTTGCGGATTTTGCCCGCATGGTGGAGCTGTTCGAACAGCATGACGTCAGTTTCGTGAGTGTCACACAATCCTTCAATACCACTTCCAGCATGGGGCGGCTGACACTCAATGTGCTTTTCTCCTTTGCCCAGTTTGAACGGGAGGTCACCGGCGAACGGATCCGCGACAAGATTGCCGCCTCCAAGAAGAAGGGCATGTGGATGGGGGGTAGCCCACCGCTCGGCTATGATCTGCCGGAAGCCGGCTCCTATACTTTGCGGATAAACAAAGCCGAGGCTGAGACAATCCGCATGATTTTCACAAGATATCTTGAGCTCAAATCCGTTCACGCCCTGGTAAGAGACCTAAAAGAAAAGGGTATTCGATCAAAGACCCGGACAACGCTGAAAGGAAGAACCATCGGAGGCCAGCCCTTTAGCCGTGGGGCGCTGTATCATCTGTTGCGGAGCCGTGTCTATCTCGGAGAGGTTCCCAACAAGGATCAATCCCATCCCGGACTGCATGAGGCCATTATCGATACAGAGCTGTTCAAGGCGGTTCAGGCACAGCTGGATGAGAACAGCAGGCGTCGCAAGGCGACCGGAAAGAGTGTTGCCAACTCGCCGCTCGCGGGGCGTCTTTTCGATACAGACGGGCAACCGATGTCTCCGACCTTTGCCTATGGGCGTCGTGGCAAGCTGTATCGCTATTATGTGTCCGCCTCCTTGCAGCGCGGGGTAAAGAGTGATCAACAAGATAATACGCCGCGACGTGTTTCCGCCAGCACGTTAGAAGCCCGGCTACTGAAAGCGATGACCCGTCTTCTCCCCAACTTGCAGGAGGACCCGCTTGAACTTGTAAATCGCATCGAGATCCATGCAAAGCATGTCGATCTTTGTCTGCCACTCGAGCATATTGGCAAGTTCCGAGAAAACCTTCATATCGGGGAACAGGCTGTCCCCGACCTCGCGCAATCAGACCAGCTGCGGTTGACCCTGCCCTGGCGGATACAAACGCGGGCCGGCAGGACCGACATTCTTGCCGGAGACAGAAACACGCCGCAGCCGGATACCTCCCTGATCAAAGCCCTGCGCAACGCGCATGCCATGCTTGACCAAAATTCAAGACGAGGACCAACCCTTCAGGCAGCCCCCACCTCCCCCTGGCGGCGCAACCTGGTGCGTCTTGCTTTTCTGGCGCCTGATATCCAGAAAATCATTCTCGAAGGGCATCAGCCGGATCATCTGACACTGGCTATATTGATGAAGAACGAGATCCCGTTGCTCTGGTCCGATCAGAGGCTTAAATATGGGATTGAAAGCACGAATTGAGGTCAGATTAAGCGCCGCACGGGAATTTCCTAATCCATCTGTTAACAGGCTTAAAACTCCCTGTTAATTGCAATAACAGGCCCTGTTATCAGGCTAAATCACCCTGTTATGGCCAATAACAGGAAAGTGGCAAATTTCGTCCGTAACTCGCTGATATTACGTAAGAAAATATTCTATCTTGCGCGAACGACCACCATTTTTACCCTGTTAACGGCCGTTTTTATCAAAAATTCCCTGTTAACTGCCTGTTATCGTAAAACTCACCCTACCATCAGACGGCCGGAGACTGGCGGGCAACTAGGCATCGGATAACCCTCATCTGACGGTCCGGAGACGATGCCAGGAAAGGGATTGGCGGCGAAATATAGCCCTGTTACGGGCGGTTACGACGCCAGGCAGGAACGGAGACGAATTTTCAGGGGTGGGTGGCGGTGAGCGAGGGATTCGAACCCTCGATGGAGCTATAAACCCCATACTCCCTTAGCAGGGGAGCGCCTTCAGCCACTCGGCCAGCTCACCGGAGGCGGCAATATGGCAGATTTTGGTTCCCTGTCAAAGGGTTTAGTTGCAATTTTTTTCGTAAAATCAGATCACGGCGCCTATCGGCCCATGATCCACTCGCGCGCCATTTTCTGGGCTTTGGCAATTTCCTGTGCGGACATATCGAGAGAAATCTCCGCCCGGTTCTCCCGCGCTTCCTCAATACCGTTCATTGCCGCAAGATTGAACCACTTATGTGCTGTCACCAGATCCTGTGAAACCCCGTCTCCGGTTGAAAACAGCAGGCCTGCCCTGAACTGATCATCGGCAACACCTTCATCCGCACTTTGCAGATACTTATTGACATATTTCATATCGAGCTCAGCCATCATTCCATTCCCCAAAATACAATCGACTACCCAAATAAAAAACATTCAGAAAAAGGAAAAACTTCCTTTGTTGGGGATATGATGGAAGGGATTTAGTTAATTTTTTGTTTCACCGATTATTTTTTTAACTATGTTTGTCAATCCTTTAGGGCCGGAAGAACACAAAACCGCAAAAAACAGCGGTTTTCGTCATTAAATCCGGCAAGAAAAAGGGGTTGAGAACAGTGCTCAGGCACTGTCTTTCGGGAAATCCAGGCCCATTTCGCGGTAACGTTCCGGATCATCCAGCCATTTTTCCCGAACCTTTACAAACAGGAACAGATGGACGCGACATCCGAGACTCTCCTCCAGATCCGCACGGGCAAGCTCTCCAACCTTCTTGATCGTCTGGCCGCCCTTGCCAAGGACAATCGGCTTGTGGTTGGCGCGCGAGACATAAACCACCTGCTGGATCTTTACCGATCCGTCTTTGCGCTCTTCCCAGCTTTCCGTCTCGACGGTGAGCGAATAGGGCAGTTCCTGATTAAGCCGCATGAACAGCTTCTCGCGTGTCACCTCGGCCGCCAGTTGCCGCATGGGCGCGAGCGCGAGCTGGTCTTCGGGGTACAACCACGGTCCTTCCGGCATTTCTCTCGCAAGCGCTGTGCGAAGATCATTGACCCCATCACCGGTAAGCGCAGAGATCATATATATCTCGTCAAATATACCTCGCTCCGAAAGAGCTTGCGCAAGGCCTAGCAGACTGTCGCGTTTGACGATATCCACCTTGTTGAGGATCACATGGGCGCGGCGGTGGTTTTTCTCAAGCCCGGCTATAATCCGCTCCACATCCGCCGTAATACCTTTCACGGCATCAATAATGAGAACAATACGGTCCGCATCCTCCGCCCCGCTCCAGGCGGCATCGACCATGGCTTTCTCCAGCCGGCGCGACGGTTTGAAAATGCCGGGCGTGTCGACAAAGATAATCTGGCTGTCGCCTTCGATGGCAATGGCGGTGACGCGGGCGCGGGTCGTCTGCACTTTCGGCGTAACGATTGCGATTTTCGCGCCGACAAGCTGATTGAGCAACGTCGATTTACCGGCATTGGGTGCCCCGACCAGGGCGACATAGCCACAGCGTGTTGGAGATATTTCCGTCTCTTGTTCAGCCAACCTGCAGTTCCTTCAGCAATTTCGCAGCCGCTTTTTGCTCTGCCGCGCGTTTTGACGACCCTGAGCCGGTCGCCGGGGCACAATCGAAAACTTCCACCTTGACCTTGAAATAGCGGTCATGATCGGGGCCCGTCTCCTCAATCACCGAATAGACGGGCAACGGCCTGCCGATCTTGGCCAGCCATTCCTGAAGTGCGGACTTTGCATCTTTTCGGGAGGCATCCTTGTGATCGAACCGCGGCCACCATTTTGACTTGATAAACTTCTTGGCGGCCTTGATACCACCATCCAGATAAATGGCCGCGATCACCGCTTCCATCACGTCCGATAGAATGGCCGGATTGTCGCGCCCCCCTGCCGCCGCCAGATCCGCAGCCATGCGAATATATTCCTGAAGGCCCATTTCCGCGCCAATCTCGGCCAAGGTCTCGCGCCGGACCTGGGCATTGTAGCGCCGCGACAACTGCCCTGCCTCCGCCTCTTCAAACCGGCGAAAAAGTTCCTCACTGATGATAAGGCCGAGAACCCGATCGCCGAGAAATTCCAGGCGATCATAGTCCTCCTGTGCCACTTTGCGTCCCTTGCCCTTGATCAGGGACGAATGGGTCACTGCGGCCGTCAATAGTGAAAGGTCCTTGAATTCATGCCCGATGAGATCCGGCAGGTCCTCAAGGTTTTTTGATGGTGCGGTCATCAGCTTAATGAATCAAAAATCCGGTTCCAACGAATGGCGGTTGGATATTTCCAGATTTCGTACCATTCGGCAGAGCCGTCAAGCGACATGAAAATAACCTCGGCCCGGCCCACCAGATTTTCCACCGGAACATAGCCTACATGACTCAGAAAACGGCTATCCGTAGAATTGTCACGGTTATCCCCCATGGCAAAAACATGTCCTTCAGGCACCGTATAGACGTCCGTATTGTCCATGATCCCCTGCACCTCTTCATCGAGAGTCAGGTAGCTTCGTCCATTCGGCAGCGTCTCGCGATATTGCGCAATGCGCCGCGCATTCCCGAAACGGTCCCTGTCGACAAAATCCTCGACTCGTTCGCGCTTGACCGGCGTGCCATTGATATTGAGCACCCCGTTGATCATCTGCATCCTGTCGCCCGGCAAACCGACAATGCGCTTGATATAGTCGACAGACTCGCCGATTGGCTTCTTGAAGACGGCTACGTCCCCACGCTCGGGCAGATCACCGAACACGCGCCCAGATATGGGCGCCAGGCTGAAGGGAAAGGAATGGCGGCTGTAACCGTAGGAATATTTGGAGACAAACAGGTAATCGCCAATCATCAGGGTCGGCAGCATTGACTCAGACGGAATCTTGAACGGCTCATAAGCAAATGTCCGGATCACGACGGCAATCAGCACAGCATAGATTATTGTGCGGATTGTCTCCCCCACTCCGCCCTTGGCTTTCGCTTTCACCGCTTCTTCCTTCATAAAACTCTTCCAAAAATATATTTAAAAACAATAGACATTCAATTGCACGAACGCGCCCGTCAGGCAAATGTTTTCCCGGTCATATGCCTGTAACTTCCTAATCATCTTCCGGGATGGCCGTAATCAGGACGATCGCCTGCGCCTGCGGTGGCTCATCCGTAATGGTCAGATGAATTTCCGTCCGCATGCCCGGCGGCGTTATTCGTTCAAGCTGCGCCAGTGCCCCGCCCGTCAGCGCGATCGTCGGTTTTCCGGACGGCAGGTTGACCACGCCCATGTCCTTCCAGAACACGCCCCGGCGAAACCCTGTACCCAGCGCCTTGGAACAGGCTTCCTTTGCCGCATATCTCTTGGCGTAGGATTCAACACGGTTCAGCCGCCGCTCCGATTTCGCAATCTCGATTTCCGTATAGATACGCTTGACAAACCGCTCCCCGAAACGATCCAGGGTTTTTTCGATGCGCCGGATATCGATGATATCGTTACCAATGCCGATAATACGAGACATGCTCTGCCCTTTGCTGCCCTACGCCACCGCCTGACGGGCTTCATCCATCAACCGCCGCATCTTGCCGATGGCTGTTTCCAGTCCGGTAAAAATCGCTTCGCCAATCAGAAAATGGCCAATATTGAGTTCGACAATCGTCGGGATCGCCGCAATGGGACCGACGGTGCCGAAAGTCAGGCCATGGCCGGCATGGCATTCAAGGCCGAGATCCTCCGCCATGGCCGCCGCCTTCTGTATTCGATCAAACTCACTTTGCCGTTTCGCCGGATCCTCCGCATCGCAATAGGCACCGGTGTGAATTTCAACGATATCCGCGCCGATTTTCTTTGCCGCTTCAAGCTGGAACGGGTCCGCTTCGATAAACAGTGACACCCGGATGCCCGCATTCTTCAGGCTATCGACATAATGCTTCAGCATATTATGGCCTCCGGCGACATCAAGACCGCCTTCCGTCGTGCGCTCCTCGCGTTTTTCCGGGACGAGACAGCTCGCATGCGGTTTGTGGTCAAGCGCAATCGCGAGCATTTCTTCCGTTGCCGCCATCTCGAAATTGAGCGGAATGGTGAGTTCCCGGGCGAGGCGGGTGATATCGCCATCACTTATATGGCGGCGGTCTTCACGCAAATGGGCCGTAATGCCGTCCGCCCCCGCCGCCTCGGCGATCCGTGCGGCACGTAGCGGATCCGGATGGACCCCGCCACGCGCATTGCGGATGGTTGCTACATGGTCGATATTGACACCCAGTCTCAGCTTTTTCATTTTTCTATGACTCCGATTTTCTTCCCGCGTTTGAACCCCCGGTTTGACTTGCGCTCCATTGCCTTGAGGATCAATTGTGCCCTTTTCTCCTGGAATCTACGGATCAATGCCCGCAATGGGTAGAAAAAAATGATCCAGACAAGGATGGAGATCGGCAGGCTGGCGAGCAACATCGGGTGAATAACCTCGAAAAAGATATGGGACACATTGCTCCAGTTACCCGCCCACAGCCCTTCGAAGAAGGTGGTCAGGCTGGCATCCGGAAAGGCTTTGTGATGCGGATCGTCGCCCAGCATCAAACGCCCGACCTTATAAAGCATCGTCCAGATAAACGGGAAGGTCCATGGATTGCCGACCGCCGTTCCGAGGGCGGATGCCAATATACTCGCCCGGAACATCCAGGCGAACAAAGCAGCCAAAACGAAATGGAATCCAATCAATGGCGTAAAGGAAACCGCCGCGCCAAAGGCAAAACCGGCCGCCAGGCTATAGGGAGAGCCTTTCAGCCGCGCAAGACGGTATCCAACATATTTTGACGATCGCCGAAACCCGGCGGTCGGCCAGAAAAATTCCGACAGCTGGTTTATTCTTGTTGCTTTTTTTCGACGACGAAACATTCCGGCGGCACTTCACTTAAGAAAGGATCACTTCAGGTTACGGCTTCCGGGTTTGATGGCCTCTGTACCGGCAAGTTCAGGTGGCAGCTTGTCCGGTTCATAGACATTAACCTCCAGTTCCATCAGCGAGATCAGGGGCACACCAACATCCGCCTCACCGTTGGACCGGTCAATCAGGCAGGTTGCACAAACAACATCGCCACCGGCCGCCCGGATCGTATCAATGCATTCCCGGCTGGACTTTCCGGTTGTAACAATATCCTCCGACATGATGACGCGCGCGCCCGGTTTCAGAGAGAATCCGCGCCGGAATGTAAACACTCCGTTTTCACGTTCCGTAAAGATGCCCGGCACCCCGAGCTGACGCGCCAGTTCATATCCGACAATGACACCGCCCATCGCCGGGCCAACGACAATATCAACGGCATTCTCGCCAAGGGTGGCCTTCACCTTGTCGGCAAGCGCCCGGCAGAGCGCAGCGGCACGATCCGGATACATCAAAACTTTGGCCGATTGGAGATAACGGTCAGAGTGCAATCCAGAACTTAATAAAAAATGCCCTTCCAGCAATGCGTTTGTCTCCCGGTAATGGGCCAGGATTTCTTCCTCTGTCATACTTACCCTTTCTCTCAAAACCCGCCTGTTTAGCCTGCCGATCTTTCAACGGAACTGATGACTGGATCGGCCCGCAGCGCTGCAATTATATTCGTCAAGTGCCGGACATCCTTTACCTGAATATCGATCAGCATCTCGAAAAAATCCTGACTGCGATTGACGATAGCCAGATTATTTATATTGCCGTTATTGGAGGCAATAGTCGAGGTGACACCTGACAGCGCGCCCGGTTCATTTGCCATGATGATGGAGACCCGGCCCACGGGGTGGGCCGCCTGCTGATTATCCTCATCCCACGAGACATCAAGCCAGCGTTCAGGAACCTCGGCAAACTGTTCAAGTGTGTCACAGTCAATGGTATGGATTGTCACCCCGCGCCCGGTGCTGACGATCCCCACAATCCGATCCCCGGGCAGCGGATGGCAGCATCCGGCAAGATGCATGGCCATGCCGGGAATGAGCCCGCGAATCGGTACGGCATGCGAACTCCTGTTATCGGATTTCGACTTCGCCCTTTTCAGCGAGACAACATTTTCGGCCTCGGCCTGGCGCTTTTCGCCGGGGAAAATAACCTCGATTAACTGCCGTCCGGTGCGGGTGCCGTCTCCCAGCATGGAATAGACATCGTCGATATTTTCCTGATTCCAGACTTTAACAGCTGTCTGTAACGCTTTTTCAGCAAACTGCTTTCCCTCAACCCGAAAGGCTTTCTCGGCAATCGCCCTGCCAAGCTCGATATACTGACCGCGTTGTTTCAAACGGGTGAAGCGGCGAATGGCCGACCGCGCCTTGCCGCTGACAACGAAACTCTCCCAGGTCGGCGACGGCGTCTGGTTTTTCGAACGGAGTATTTCCACCTGATCGCCGTTGCGAAGCGGCGTGCGGAGCGGCACCAGCCGACTATTTATCTTGGCGCCAACGCAGGTGTTGCCGACATCCGTATGGACGGCATAGGCAAAATCAACGGGGCTGCTACCCTGCGGCAGGGAAATCAGGTCACCCTTGGGCGTGAAGCAGAACACCTGATCCTGAAACATGCTGAGTTTCGTATGTTCCAGAAACTCATCCGGATCGACCGTATTTTCAAGGATTTCGAGCAGTTCGCGAAGCCAGCGATACTGCTCGCCCTCTTTCACATTTTCGAGATTTTCCTTGTACTGCCAATGGGCAGCAACACCATATTCATTTGTCTGGTGCATTTCCCTGGTGCGGATCTGAACCTCGATACGCTGCTTTTCGGGGCCGATGATCGTCGTGTGAATGGAGCGGTAATTGTTCCGTTTCGGGATCGAGATATAATCCTTGAACCGCCCCGGCACCATAGAGTATTTCGCATGCAGAACGCCGAGGGCGTGATAGCATTCTTCCACTGAATCGACGATGACGCGGAAGGCGATAATGTCTGCGAGTTGCTCGAAAGAGACGTTGTTCTTCTCCATCTTGCGCCAGATTGAATAGAAACGCTTCTCCCGTCCGTATATTTCGGCCTCAATTCCGGCTTCGGACGCATCTTTCCGCAACTGCTCGACAATCCGTTCGACCAGGTCCTCCCCTTCCGCGCGCAGATATTCCAGTCGGCGCTTGATCGAATTGCGGGCTTCATTGTTCAATTCGATAAAGGCAAGATCCTCCAGATCGTCACGAAAGCCCTGCATTCCGATACGCTCGGCCAGCGGCGCATAAATCTCCATCGTCTCCGTGGCGATGCGTTTGCGTTTCTCCGGGTTTTTTATGAAATGAAGCGTGCGCATGTTATGCAGCCGGTCGGCCAGCTTGACGAGCAGCACGCGGATATCGTTTGACATCGCCAACAGCAGCTTGCGGAAATTCTCCCCCTGCTTGGTCCTGTCCGATTGCAGTTCGATCTGTGAGAGCTTAGTGACCCCGTCGACAAGTGCCGCGATCTCGCTCCCGAATATCTCTTCTATCTGCTCTTTGGTGGCGACGGTATCCTCAATCGTGTCATGGAGGAGCGCCGTCACGATCGTCGCCGTATCCAGTTTGAGCTCGGTCAGGATACCGGCGACTTCAATAGGGTGGGAAAAGTAAGGGTCACCGGAGGCGCGCACCTGGCTACCATGGGCCTTGATCGTAAAGATATAGGCCCGGTTTAGGAGATCCTCGTCAGCCTGAGGGTCATAGCTTAGAACACGATCAACAAGTTCAACCTGGCGCAGCATCAGCAATTACAGGACCGGCGGCCACCAATCCCCTCCCGCTGAAATGATAAATCCGGGTAGAAACAAATACAGGCACTGAAACTCAAACTCGCCGCTCCCGGCATTTCCCTATGTGATATGGGGCTCAAATGCCGGGTTTTACATCCGTTCCGGTCAATTGTCGGCGAACGGGTCATCGGCATCGGTTTCTTCTGCCGCAGTATCCGTTGCTTCAGTGACGCCGATTTCATCGGCGGAAAAAGTCTCAACCTCTGTGTTTTCCTGGATGACACCGGCCCATTCGTTGCTGGCGCTCATCAGGGCGGCCATATTGTCCTCTTCAGGCTCATCAACCTCGACACGGCGTTGTAGTGAATGCACAAGATTGTTCTTGAGTTCATCCAGCTCGATCGTGCCGTCGCCAATCTCACGCAGGGAAACAACGGGGTTCTTGTCGTTGTCGCGATCCACGGTCAACATGGAACCGGCAGCGATTTCCCGTGACCGCCGGGCGGCGAGCAAAACAATCTCGAAACGGTTAGGAACTCTTTCAACGCAATCTTCAACGGTGACGCGTGCCATTTAAAATAACTCCAATTGTCTGTGATTTAGAGTATTACATATAAGTTTGCGCAACGGATAGCAAGTCAAAGTAACATAAAAAGTCCTTGAAAAGGGGCACTTTTCCGGCGTCGCGTCGCATTTCGGCATCAAGTGGGTATATCCTCCGTGTCGATAGTATCAAAAGCCTGTTCTGATGGCAGCCGGGAAAGCAATTCCTGCGCAGTCAAATTGCTGACGGGATGACGCCATTCAGGGGCAATTTCCGCGATTGGCGCCAGCACAAAGGCGCGTTCCTGCATCTGCGGATGCGGAAGGACAATCCCCGCCCCCTGTTCCCTGTTTTCCGTCACCAGATCATGAAAGACGAGCAGGTCGAGATCGAGCACGCGGGCCTCCCATTTCTGGCGGCGGACCCGTCCGAAATCTTCCTCAATTCCGTGTAATGTCGCCAGCAGGTCATCGGGCTGCATATCCGTCTCCACCGAGATGACCGCATTGGCAAACCAGGTCTGGTCGGATGCCGGCACCGGTGCGGTCCGGTACCAGCTTGATTGTCCCGTAAGGGAGACGGTATTCACAATGTCACGCACCGCCGCCGCCAGTGTATTCACCGGATCACCATGTTCCGGATGTGGCATATTTGCCCCTAATGCAATCAATATCACTTATAAAACTTTCCGAAAAACACTAAAAATCCCCGATTTCTCCACTTTTCTAACATATTCACAGAGACCGCATGCAATTCTTGTCTAGAGAAGTGTAAATTATTTTGCTATTGATTGATAATTAGGGAGCGAAAGCAAACAAACTAAATAATTATTTGTAATATTGAATGCGGAAACGGTAATGCCTTTTTACTCCGAGGAACGTATAGCTTTATTCATTGATGGCTCAAATTTATACGCTGCCGCAAGGGCCCTTGGTTTTGACATCGATTACAAAAGACTGTTGAGCGAATTCGCCTCGCAAGGAAGACTTGTCCGGGCATTCTATTACACCGCTCTCATCGAAGATCAGGAATATTCCCCGATCCGCCCGCTCGTCGACTGGCTCGACTATAACGGTTATACGATGGTCACGAAACCGACCAAGGAGTTTACCGACTCAACCGGACGGCGGAAATACAAAGGCAATATGGATATCGAGCTTGCTATCGACATGATGGAACTCGCAAAACATATCGATCATGCGGTGCTGTTCTCCGGCGATGGTGATTTCCGCCGCCTCGTTGAATCTATCCAGCGTCAGGGTGTGCGTGTAACGGTCGTCAGCACAGTAAAATCCCAGCCCCCCATGATTGCCGACGAACTCCGCCGGCAGGCCGATTTCTTCATTGAGCTCAAGGACATGGAAAATAAGGTCGGACGTGCTGTCAGTCAGAAAAGCGACGAGGATTTCGACGACTATCCCGGGGAGTTCGACTCCTATGAGGATGCCGAGGAAATCGCCTGAACCACGGCTATCCCCGGCATTACCCTTTATTGCTTGCTCTTCAGCTCCCCAGTTACTTTCACTGTCAACTCCCTAATTCCAGTGACCGCACTCTTTTGCCAGTCGCTGTCAAAAACAGCTGCGTGTTTTCCGACTGTTTCATTAAAAACAGTCAATCCTTCTGCCAACGGCCCTTCTGAAGACGATATCGATACTTCCGCCTTGTTATGAAGCCCCAGCTCCCAGAATCCCCAATCAATCCACGACCAGAACTGCAGGACCTTCACATCTATCGGCATAGCATTGTCAAATGCGGGGTCGCCGGGCTCAAGAACCCGGTATCCCGCAGCACGAAACGCATTTTCAAGAGCGGGCTTCATGATTCCGGCAACGGTCTGATTTTCCGGCAGAACCACATCACCCAAGGCCTTGCCGTATGAATTTCGCTTTCTGGCAAAGGCTCGTGCTTTTATGGAATCATTGTTAATCTCATCTTCTGAAAGAGAGGGAATATCGGGCGTTGCCGGTCTGAACTCGAACAGTCGGTTATCAGTAACGGATACCAGCTTGACATCCACTCCATTTACGGGATTTGCGATACTCTCCAGCGGATCAACGGAGACTGTGCTGCGATCTACCGCGCAAGCAGACAACCCCGCTAAAAAAGTAAGCACCAGAAGTATTTTTACGCCTCGAATAAAAGTCATCCGCTATTCACCTCATTTACTTTAATGTGAAACAGATCAGTTAATTTCTCGCAAAGGATGTTATAAATCTCTCAGAAAGGCCTTTAGAACAAGTAAAAAGCCCTCATAATCATATTGACCTGACAAATTCCAAAAATTATTACGAATTTTTCATAAGACGGCGCGACCTAAAGGCGCTACAATAATTTTGGTGCTCTTGCTAAGAATGCTCCCAACAGATCAAAAAAGTCCCTTGTTTCGTATAAAATTTCAGTTTCGTTGATGTCTTCTGTACTCGGCTTACTATAATAGCCAGAATTGAAGAGGGGGAAGTTATGACCCGAAGACTTGTGGTCCTGAGTGACGGCAGCTGGATTGCCCCGCAGTTCAGAAGCAAGAACAGACGCGTTCCAGGAAACGCCACGCTCGCCTATCATTGTATCGGCGAGCAGGATTCAAATGGTCTGGCCCAGCTCCGCTACCAGCATGATATTGCGGCGAAACCGTCCCTTTACCGGCGTTTGATGCAACGCACTTTCGGTCTCGGCATGAGAACGGAGATATTCGAGTGTTATTCTTTCCTGTCAGAGAACTACCGTGATGATAAGGACGAGATTTTTATGTTTGGCGCAGGCCTCGGCGCCTTCAACATCCGGCGCCTTGCGGATCTGATCGACAAGGTCGGACTGCTTCCCCCGGAGAAGCTGAACCTTTTGCCGGAAGCCTATGAATACAGTCAGATTCCGGTAGAGGCCCTTGAGACACCGGGTGCGAAAAGCCTCGCCGATCATCTCCCGGCCCGGTCTGTCCGTATCCGGTTTCTCGGCTGCTGGGACACCGTTGGCAGTCACGGTCTGCCGCTGCCCGGCCTGAACCGCATCTCGCAAAGCTGGATGATGTATCATGACCATAAGGTCAACGCGAACGTCGAAGCTGCCTATCAGGCCCTCGCTCTTGATGAGCGCCGCAGCCGGTTCAAGCCTGGCCTCTGGACAGGTGTCCATTCGCAAGAATTAAAAGCTATCGAACAGGTTTGGTTTCCCGGATCCCATGAAAATGTCGTCGGTGGGCGCCGCGACAGCCGCCTGTCCGATATTGCCCTCCGCTGGATGCTGGACCGCGCCGCAGAACATGGGCTCAGCATCGATTCCGAGCGGCTGGAGGAATTATCAGCGCCTGATATTCTTGGAAAAATTGCCATGAACCGGCGCAAGCTGCTTGGGGTTCCCTTGCCCTTCAAGAAACTCTTCAACCGTCCTGTCGGGCAATCCATACGGAATTTTCCGCCGGAAATGGGACTGGAGCCAGAGAAGCTTCATGAATCCGTCCTGCAACGGCGGGAACTGGACCCGAAATATCGGCCGCGCCAGCTCGCCAGCCTGAACGACGGCGAATTTCCCCTGTATCGCGAACGCATGGACGAGGCCCAGAACAAGCGCCGCCATCCGCGTCAGAAAATAGACTGGCCGGGATTCATTATCACCAATGATTCCAGAATGAATGTGAGCCTGGTGGATTACAGCCGGACAGGCGCAAAGGTCTGGTTTCAGGGAAAGCTGCCCGCCGGAACGTCGCTCGTCCTGCAGTCATCCCGCGCCTTTTCGGATGGCCTGAAAAGCCGGGTTGTCTGGGCCAAGGACAATTTCCTCGGTCTGGAATTCATCAGCCCGCTACCGCAGGAGGCCGTGAGCTAACGTCTCAGGCGTGATCTTTCAACAGCCGCTGCTTTTCGCGGTTCCAGTCGCGTTCGCGCTCTGTCGCCCGCTTGTCATGCTGCTTCTTGCCCGACGCCAGCCCCACCTTGACTTTGACGATACCGCGGTCATTGAAATACATCGACAGCGGCACAAGGGTCTTGCCGGCCTTCTGTATCTGCCCGGCAATCTTCTTGATTTCCTTTTTATGCATCAGAAGCTGCCGCGGGCGCAGAGGTTCATGGTTATTGCGGTTGCCATGACCATATTCGGCGATATGGGCGTTGATCAGATACAGGCCATCGTTTTCAAAAGACGCATAGGCGTCCTGAATGTTCGCCCGACCGGCCCGCAGGCTTTTCACCTCCGTGCCGAGCAGGATCAGGCCCGCCTCGAACTCCTCATGAATGAAGTAGTTGTAGCGGGCCTTCCGGTTTTCCGCAATATTCCGGCCCATTACCTTATCCGTCCCGATCTTTAGTTTAGCAGGCCCGCATAGCGCATAGCTTCCTTGATCTCCCGCCGGGATTCTTCCTTGAAGACGGGAATGATCGGCATGCGGACATCCGGCTTGCATTTACCCAAGAGTGATAAGGCATATTTAGTCGGTGCCGGGCTGGATTCAACAAACAATGCCTTATGCAGCCAGATCAGCCGGTCCTGAATCTCGATAGCCGTTTTATAATCACCGGCAAGGCTGGCCTCCTGCATCTTGGACACCATTTCCGGCGCGACATTCGATGTCACGGATATACAGCCATTGCCGCCTTGCGCATTGTAGCCAAGGGCGATGGGATCATCCCCGCAAAGCTGATTGAAATCATGCCCGCAATGCAGACGCTGCAAAGCCGCACGGCCGACATCACCGGTTGCATCCTTGACCCCAACGATATTTTCAAGCTTGGCGAGACGGCCCATGGTCTCTGGCGTCATATCAACGATGGATCGGCCCGGAATATTATAGATATAGATCGGGATATCGACGGCATCATTGATCGCCTTGTAATGGACATACATGCCTTCCTGCGTCGGCTTGTTGTAATAGGGCATGGCAACCAGAACCGCATCGGCCCCGGCCTCCTTCGCATGCTTGGACAGCCGAATGGCCTCCACCGTATTGTTCGACCCTGTGCCTGCCATGACCGGCACCCGGCCTTTCGCCACTTCGACACAGAGCTCCACCACACGGTCATGCTCGGGATGGCTGAGGGTCGGGGATTCGCCTGTGGTCCCGACAGGGACAAGCGCCTTCGTTCCGGATTTTATTTGCCAGTCACAGAGGGATTGAAACGATTTTTCATCCACGCGCTCTCCATCGAAGGGAGTGACAAGCGCTGTGATCGATCCTCTAAACATGACAATGTCCTTAAATTCTGTTGTTGTTTTCTATGCTATATTCGTGAACGGGAGAGCTTTTTCTGCTTCTGGTCTTCGCTTCCCGGTCTCCGAACGCCTGATTTATAGGCATGATGCCCGGCAAGGCAAGAGGTAACTGCGATTTCCGCCCGTTATCGTTGCAATTTAGGGCTTTTTTGCAGAAATATTCATTTTCAGCAGGCCTTGATCGCGGCAACAATCCGGTTATCTTTAGAGGAATTGTTCCTTCTTCAGTAAAGGTATGCCCCTTGTCAACGACCACAGCCCAGCCCGCAACCATTCACCTGAAAGACTATAAAGAGCCCGATTTCCGGATCGAGACGGTTCATCTGACCGTTGAACTGGGGGAAGAAACAACCCTCATTACTTCCCGGCTGACGCTCAAGAGAAACAATGCACAGGCGGAAAAGCTGACTCTGAACGGGGAGCATCTGAAGCTCCTCTCCGTTGCGATGAATGACAAGCCACTCACACCCGATAAATATGAGCTTTCGGACAAGCTGCTCAGCCTCCCCGTGCCGCCAAGCCAGAAAGAGCTGACCCTCGATATCGTCACGGAAACCCGCCCGCAGGATAACACCGCGCTTGAGGGGCTTTACAAATCGAGCGGAAACTTCTGCACCCAATGCGAGGCGCAGGGATTCCGGCGGATTACCTATTTCCTCGACCGACCCGATGTCATGGCTGTCTATACGACCATAATCATCGGTGATGGATCGCGCTATCCGGTCATGCTCTCAAACGGCAACCTGACGGAGAAGGTAACGCTGGATGACGGGCGCCAATCGGTGACATGGCATGATCCGCATCCGAAACCCGCCTATCTCTTCGCCCTTGTCGCCGGCGACCTCGCCTGTGTCGAGGACAGCTTCAAAACCCGGTCCGGCCGGGATGTCAAACTGCAGATCTTCGTTGAAAAAGGAAATGAAGATAAATGCGAACACGCCATGCTCTCCCTCAAGAAGGCGATGAAATGGGACGAAGAGAAGTATGGCCGGGAATATGATCTCGATATTTTCATGATCGTCGCCGTCAGCGATTTCAACATGGGCGCAATGGAAAACAAGGGCCTCAACGTCTTCAACTCCAAATATGTTCTGGCGTCGCCCGAGACCGCGACAGATGCGGATTTCGACGGTATCGAGAGTGTCATCGCCCATGAGTATTTCCATAACTGGACGGGCAACCGCATCACTTGCCGCGACTGGTTCCAGCTCACATTGAAGGAAGGATTGACGGTCTTTCGCGATCAGCAGTTCTCCGCCGACATGAACTCAGCCGCCGTGCAGCGCATCGGCGATGTCCAGCGCCTACGGGCCGCCCAGTTCCCGGAGGATGCCGGCCCCCTCGCCCATCCGATCCAGCCACAAAGCTATGTCGAGATCAACAACTTCTATACCGCCACCGTTTATGAGAAGGGCGCGGAAGTCATCCGCATGATCCACACCCTGCTCGGCGAAGAGAAGTTCCGCAAGGGAATGGACCTTTATTTCGAGAGGCATGACGGACAGGCCGTCACCACGGAGGAATTTGTCTCGGCGCTTGAAGACGGCTCCGGCGTTAATCTCACCCAGTTCCGGCGCTGGTATATTACCCCCGGCACTCCCGAGATTACAGTGAGCGAGAGTTTTGACGAAAAAAGAAATACTTACAGTCTTTCTTTCACGCAAAAAAACACCAAGGCAGGCGATGATTTCAAGCCTCTGCATATTCCCCTGAAGCTCGGCCTTCTGGATGATGAAGGAAAATCCATCGCCTTTCCCGATGGCCCCTTCAAGGGCGAGACCGAAGCTGTTTTCAGCCTGACGGAAGAGACCCAGGATATTACCTTCTCCGGCCTTGCCAGCCGCCCGCAAAGCTCGCTCTTTCGCGGCTTTTCCGCGCCTGTCAAAATCAGGCAGGAAATGGATGACGGCGGCCTCGCCTTCCTGTTCGCAAAAGACGAGGATCTTTTCAACCGCTGGGACGCCGGACAGCGTCTTGCCAGCAACATTCTACTCAAACAGATCGAGAACGGCACGACAGCCGAGGACGCCGACCTGCCGTCCCCTTTCCTTAGCGCTTTCACGAATATACTGGACGACAAGAACCTCGATCGCGCGTTCACGGCCTCGGCGCTCACCCTGCCGGGCGAACAGGATATTGCGCAGAAAATGCAAGTCGTCGAGGTGGACGCCATCCATGCGGCAAGAGACGCCGCCCGACGAAAACTCGGCCTTACCTTTGAGGAGAAATGGCGTCAGGTCTATGAAGATTGCGCCAACGCCCCCTCTCCCAACAACCAGCCGGAAAGCAGCAGCCGCAGGCTTAAGAACACGGCGCTGCATTACCTGATCGCAACGGGCCGGGAGGATTATTATACGCTCGCCAAAACGCAGTATCTGGGGAGTGATAATATGACGGACCGGGTCGCCGCGCTATCGGGCTTAAGCGACATTACCCACGCCATCCGCGATGAAATGTTTGCCGATTATTATCAGAAATGGCAGCAAGACCCGCTGATCGTCGATAAATGGTTCTCGCTTCAGGCGATGGCAACGCGGCCAACGGCTATTGCCGATGTGAAGGCCCTGATGCAGCATCCGGCGTTCACCCTGAAGAATCCGAACCGTCTGCGGTCCCTGATCGGGGCCTTTGCGTCCGGCAATCCGGTCTATTTCCACGACAAGAGCGGTGACGGCTATCGTATCCTGTCGGATGTGATTGCGGAGCTGAACAAGACGAACCCGCAAATTGCCGCCCGTCTTGTCGCGCCGCTCGGGCAATGGCGCCGCTATGACACCGATCGGCAGGAGCTGATGAAAGGCGAGCTCGAAAAAATCCTGAATTTGTCCGAATTGTCTGACCATGTTTACGAAATGGCAAACAAAAGTCTGCATAATTAACGAAATTAACCATGTGATCTGATATTATGCATAATCTGCGACAACAGAATGGGAGCAGTTTTAACATCGTCGTTTAAAAGATCGGTTTGAGTAATGGTAAAAGAGTCCGCCTTTGTGGCGCTGATAACCTGTATATTGCTGAACGCAACGCCGCTTCTGGCGGCCGGAAATGCCCGCCTGGACAATCACCGACCTGCGCCGAACGGAACCACGATCACTGAGGATGTGCCGCTGCCAAAGGCCAAGCCGGAAGTCGGCGCGCTCGCCTTTTTGCATGCGGATTTGCCGCCGCTCCCGCTGAAACGCCCGATTGGCATTCAATTACCCCCGCATCCCCTGGCGACAGGCCTGATGGATGCCCGGGACCTCAAGATTTACAAGGAAGCCTTCGCCGCCGCTGACCTTCGGCAATGGAACAAAGCGCGGGAAATAGCCGCGCGGGCGAAATACAGACTCCCGGCGAAAATCATCGACTGGCGCTATATGTCCGCCTATCGCAATTTTGCGACATTCGATCAGATCGCCGCCTTTATCGACAGCAATCCCGACTGGCCACTTCAGCAGACCCTGCGCCGCCGGGCCGAAGAAGCTCTGGGCGAGCCGATCAGCACCCGGCGTACCCTTGACTGGTTCAGCGATCATACGCCGCTGACCGGAATCGGCATGTATCGTTATGGTGAAGCGCTGCTGGCCTCCGGCAGGACGGAGGAAGCGATCGCCTGGATCCGCCAGGCCTGGCATATCGGGGACCTGCCCGCCGCGCTTGAAAAGCAGATTGTCAGGCGTCACAGCGATATCTTGCGCAAAACCGATCACGAACAACGTCTCGATCATCTGCTCTGGGAGCGCGAAGCAACCGCCGCCAAGCGCATGTTCCCTTATGTCAGTGACGGGATGAAAAAGCTTGCGATTGCCCGGATCAGCCTGATGCGAAGAACGGGAAATGTCGATAAGGCGGTACGGGAGGTACCGGCGGAACTAAGCAATCATCCGGGACTGGTGTTCGAGCGGACGAAATGGCGCCGCCGCAAGGCGCTGGACGAGGAATCCCGCGAGCTCCTGCTGGATGTGGACGAGAGCGCCCCGCGCGCCGACATCTGGTGGCAGGAACGTCATATACAGGCCCGCAACCTGCTGTCAAAAGGCCATATTACCGAAGCTTACAACCTCGCCAGCCAGCACGGTCTTCAGGATGGCGCAGATTTCGCCGCCGCCGAGTTTCTGGCAGGCTGGATTTCCCTTCGCTTCCTTGGAGATGGCGAGGTCGCGCTTCAGCATTTCATCAAGCTTTACGAGAATGTCAGCTACCCCATCAGCCGGTCGCGCGGCGCCTACTGGATCGGCCGCGCCAAGGCATCGCTCGGCGATACGGTCATGGCGAAATACTGGTATGATGTCGCTGCCAGAAACTACACAACCTATTACGGCCAGATGGCCCTGCATGAGCTGGGACAGCGCAAACTGCCACCGATTCCTGTCATCGCGCCTGTGCAAATCCCGGCGAATCCCGCCAATGGCGAGGATGAGCAGATCCTGATCGTCCATCACCTAGCCGAGCTTGGCATGCCGCAATGGGCACGCCCCTTCCTGCTCGAAATGGCGGAAAAAGCGAAGAACGAGGAAGAATATGTGACAGTCGCATCCCTTGCAGAGAGGATCGGCCGCCCCGATTTCGCCATTGCCATTGCCAAGCGCGCGTCCCAGCTCGGCACGGAGCTGACCGAGATTAACTGGCCCACACCGCAGCTTGCGATCAGCAATCCGCCGATCGAGCCCGCGCTAATGCTGGCGATCACCCGACAGGAGAGCGCCTTTGCCTCAGATGCCATATCCTGGGCCGGCGCGCGCGGCCTGATGCAGCTGATGCCCGGCACCGCGAGAGCCGTTTCCCGACAGTTGAAAGTCAACTATTCCGAGCCGCGCCTGACCGCCGATCCCACCTATAACGCCTTGCTCGGCAGTTCCTATCTTGCAGGGCTGATAGAGGATTTCAACGGCTCCTACGTGCTGGCGATCGCCGCCTATAATGCGGGCCCATCCAATGTGCGGCGCTGGCTGAAGGAATGGGGTGACCCGCGCGCCGGCGATATCGATATGGTCGACTGGATCGAATTTATTCCCTTCTCGGAAACCCGTAACTACGTCCAACGGGTCATCGAGAACCTTCAGGTATATCGCGAGCGGCTGGCCCGCGACGAAGGCAGCATCCTCAGAATCAGCGAAGACATCAACCGCGGCATTGCCTCGCATTAGTCCTGCTCATTCTTCTCTTGCATTGGCGGGCTAATTGTCCAACATTCAGGATGGCGCGCTGCTGACAGAAAGCCGGTTCATCATGCCCCTGAAACTCGATCATATCAAAGCCTGCGTCTTCGATGCCTATGGCACATTGTTTGATGTCAATGCCGCCGCCCGCGCGGAGCAGGCAGCCCTCGGTGACAAATGGCAGGAAATCGCCGATATCTGGCGTCTGAAACAGCTTCAGTATAGCTGGCTTCGCAGCCTGCAACAGCGTCATACGGATTTCTGGGAGGTAACGGGCGATGCCCTTGATTTTGCCCTCGCCAGCGTAAAACTCGACGATTCTGCCCTTCGCAACCGACTGATGAACCTCTACCTCACCCTCTCGGCCTATCCGGAAGTGCAGGAGACGTTGCAAAAGCTTCAGGCGGCCGGGATCAGATGCGCCATTCTCTCGAACGGCTCTCCGAAGATGTTGGCTGCGGCGGTTGAAAACGCCGGCATCGGCCCGTTCCTGGATGGGATTTATTCAATTGAGGAGGTCGGCGTCTACAAGCCCGATCCACGAACATATCAGTTGGCCGTGGACAGGTTGGGCATCGGGCCTTCGGAAATATGCTTTCAATCTTCCAACGGATGGGACGCCTATGGCGCGAAGGCATTCGGTTTCAATGTGCTCTGGTGTAACCGCTTCGATCAGGCGGCGGAAAGGCTGCCCGGCACCCCGGATGGACAAATAAAATCCCTCGCTGAATTACCCGCGATCATCGGCGTCGAATAGAGACAAGGAAGAATTATAATTGATGTCTTTTGCAGAAAAATATTATCAGTCCCAGGATGGCCTTAATTTATATTACAGGGAATATGGTTCAGAAGGAGACGCCTGTCCCCTCCTCTGCCTGTCCGGCCTGACCCGCAATTCCGCCGATTTCCATAATTTCGCGGAGCGATACTCAAAAAACCGCAAGGTATATGCGCTTGACTATCGCGGGCGTGGAAAGTCGGACCGCGATACCGATTACAAAAACTATAACCCGCAAGTTTATCTGGGCGACATACACGGCTTTCTGACAACCCTCGGAATAGAGCGGGCTTTGTTCGTCGGCACCTCTCTCGGCGGTCTTATGACCATGGTCATGGCCGGATTCGCGAAGAATTTTGTTGCCGGCGCCATCCTCAATGACGTGGGCCCGGAAGTGGATAAGTCAGGCGGCGCCCGCATTCTTGGCTATGTCGGCAAGGACGTGCGCTATGCAAGCCTGGAGGAAGCGGCAAAAAAGCAGAAGGAACAATATGTCGGGGCCTATCCGGACCTCTCCGATGAGGATTGGCTCGGACAGGCGAATACGACCTTCACCTACGACGAGGCGGCAAAGAATTACTGCCTGAATTACGACCTCAATCTTAGCAAGGCTCTGGCGGACCAGCTGAATTCGGACGAGCCGGTCGATCTCTGGCCGTTCTTCAAGGCCCTCGGCGATATCCCGACACTCGCCATTCGGGGCGCGCTGTCCGATGTACTGAGCGACACGGTGTTTATGCGCATGAAATCCGAAAACCCGAACATGGAGACGGTGGTCTTGAAAAACCGGGGGCATGTTCCCCTGCTCAACGAGCCCGAACTCCTGCCTGTACTGGATAAGTTCATTGATCGAATTCGATAAAACCCCGTCCTATCAATCGGTGCGCGATGCGGCAACGCGGCTTCGCGGCATTGCCCTTCGCACTCCGCTTCTGGAATCCCGCGCCCTCAATGAAAAACTGGGCGGGCGCCTGTTCCTGAAATGCGAAACCCTGCAACATACTGGATCGTTCAAGTTTCGCGGGGCCTATAACACATTAAGCCGGCTGAACGCCGCACAGAAAGCCGCCGGTGTGATTGCCTATTCCAGCGGGAACCACGCCCAAGGGGTTGCCTTGTCCGCGAAAATGCTCGGTATTCCGGCAACCATTCTCATGCCCGCGGATTCCCCAAAGATCAAGCTGGCGAACACCCGCGAATATGGCGCGACTGTTGTCACCTACGACCGCACGGGTGAGTCACGAGAGGAAATCGGCGAGAAAATAGCCCGGGATCAGAATCTGACTCTGATCAAACCCTATGACAATTATTTCGTTATCTCGGGACAGGGAACCGTCGGGGTCGAGATCGCGGAGCAACTTGAGGCAAGGAAACTCCACGCCGATATCTGCGTCGCTCCGGCGGGCGGCGGCGGCCTTATCGCGGGCACATCCCTCGCCCTCCGGGAATTGAGCCGGACAACGAAGGCTTACTCGGCTGAGCCCGCATTCTTTGACGATACGGCCAGGTCGCTGACACTTGGCAAACCCGTCTCCAACGATGCGGGACATAAGAGCATCTGCGATGCGATCGTGACACCGACTCCCGGCAAGATCACCTTCGGGATTAATCGCCTGACGCTTTCTGGCGGCCTTGTGGTGAGTGATGAGGAAACGAAGGCGGCCATGCGCGCCGCCTTTCACTATTTCAAATGCGTGATAGAGCCGGGCGGCGCAGTCGCCCTTGCCGCACTTCTCTCCGGCAAGCTGGATGTCCAGGGGAAAATCGCAGTTGCCGTCGCTTCCGGGGGCAATGTCGATCCGTCACTGTACAGCGACATCCTGAAGGAAGGCGATCAGTAGGTCGCCCAGAACTGACCGTTCTCAAGCTTTTCCCGATACCCGGCCATGAAGGATTCAAGCTGTCCGACCTGCGCAATGACGGTCGCCCGCTCGCGGAAATCCGTCTCGGTAGGATCATTCTGCTCCGTAATCAGGTCAAAGGCCGCCTGATCCGGCGTTCCTTCCATCCGGCCCAGATATTTTGCCCGCATTCTCTGGATGCCCGGCCGGTCATCTGACAGGTTGCGGGCAACGGCAAGCTGCATGATCCGTTGCCGGTCCAGCCGCTCAAAATCAGTCTGCGTGCTGCTGCCACCATTGCCGATTAGTTTCTCGATAGCCGGAATAGCCGCCGCCCAGTTTTTCGATTTCCAGTAGATTTCGGCGCGCAATTCGTCGGCCTCAAGGCTGCGATCCGATGCGATCAGTGCCAGGGCTTCCTTATAATGCTGCAATCCGGCCTGTGCCCGCGCCTCGATATAAAGGCGTTCCTTCTTGGCTGCCGGGGAAAGCTGGCGCCAGCGGGTATCATAGAGAACGCGCAGGGCCTCTTCGGGCATATTGTTCCAGAGGTGGACGATGGCGAGCTTGGTGCCCGCATTGGCTTTTTCCAGTCCTTTCAGGCGGAAATTGACCTGATGCTCCAGAAGCTGGGCCGCCTGTTCCAGCAGATCGACGCGGGTAAGCCGGTCCGCCAGTATCTGGATCATCTGATCGCCGCGATCACCGACAGGCGTCAATTCACGATACTGGTAATAGATCGCCAGCGCCTGAATGGGCGGCAGTTCATCCGCCCCGCCATCGAGGAAGAGATCCGCAAAAAGTTCATTCATCTTCCGTCCCAGATCCCGCGAATAGGGCGATTCCGGGAAATGACGGACAATGCGTTTGTAAGTTTCCAGCCCGTTGCCAATCTGGCCGGTCGCCACATAGAGATCGCCAAGACGTTTCTGAATATCGACTTCAAGATCATTCCCGCGCCAGGCGAAATCGAGCTTTTCAAGCTCCGCAATGGCCTGTTCCGGCGTGATCAGCTTCGCCACCAGCTCGACATTGATTTTTTCAAACCGGGCCTTCTCGGTAATCGGGCGATATCCGGCTTTCATAGCGTCACTAAATTTGGCAGCGGCTGTCGGAAAATCGCTAATCTGAAAGGCAAGAACCCCTTCAAGATAAGCCTTTTCCGCTTTCTGTTCCTTCAATTTCGGCTCCTTCACCTGCTGAAGGACCTGCTTTCCAAGGTTTACATCGACATTTTCGAGCGCGACACGGGCCCGCAGCAGCCGAAAGTGGTCGACCCACTCTTTTTCGAACACGTCAAAGGCCGGCGCGGAGTAATTCAGCTCCTGTGCGGCGCGCTCCCAATTCCCAAGACCGACGGAAACTGCACCGCGCCACGGCGCGACCTCCACATCGCCCTCGAAATCATCATGATACAGGTTGATGGACGCCGCGTCATAGCGATGCAGCCCAAGCTCAGCTAGCCCGTGCAGCAGGCGATACTCCCGGTCTTTCTCTATCTTCGGGTAATGGCGATAAAGTTCCGCAAGGACACCAAGCGCTTCGGCATAGTATTTATGGCCGATGAAATATTTGGCGAGCGTCATGTTCGCATCGCGCTTTTCTTTTTTCTCGGCCGTTGCTGCCGCAATCTGCAGTTCCTGCTTGCGCTTGTTGAACAGCAACGGATTGACCTGTTTCCATTCCGTCAGTTTCACGAATTGCGCCTTTTCAATCTCCGGGGTCGGGTAGATTTCCTCGCCGGGCTTTTTCGAAACGTCGCGCGGTTCATTCTTCGCGGCCGCGAACTCATTGGAGATTGCCGTGATGGCGAGGCCGTTCTGCTCCTGCCCGATGCGGATATCCGCAGCGGTCGATTTGAGCGCAACGCCCTGCATTGTTGGCAGGATCGTGATGCTGTTGAAAACCCGAGCCGACGGTATGCCCCAGCCCGCCGCATTCAGCGGCATCGCCACGAGGTCATCCCCGGAGGTCGGGTCGGTAAAGCGAATTTCCCGGCCATTGTCCACGGCGGGAATGAAGGCCCTGAATTCCGAAGCGGAAATTCCCTGGGTCTGGATGCTGAGCGGATGTGTCACGCTGGATTGCGTATCCAGCTGAAAGTCCACCTGCCATTCGTCATTGGCCTTGTTGACAATCGGCTCATAGCCCTCGCGGAAATTAAAGCGGAGAAGCGTCGCCGTTTCCTCTTCCATCTGCCGGGCACTGGTGACAAGGAATTTATACGGGCCGGAGAGATTTCTGAAATCCACCTCGATCGGCTGGTCAAAAATCACCCAATGCGCCCCGCCGCTTTCAAACATGGCCATGGCCGTCGGTGTCTCCCACGGGAAGATCAGCCGGAAGCCATCTTTCAGATTGGCAATCTCGACCTTGAGCCTGGGTTTCTGCACCGCCTGTGCAGGCTTGGTGACGACTGGCTCCACCTCGATTACCTTGGGCTCGCTCGTCATTTCCGGACGAACCGCCGTCTCTTCCTTTGGCGGCTCCGCCACAACTGGCTTTTCCTTCGCCGGAGGGTCCAGAACCACGGTCGGGCCAATCGGCGCAATGGCCGATCCGGACGCCAGCGAGGTAAACGTCCGAGGCTGGGCCTCAATCTCTACTGAGGCTTTTACCACACCTGTGCTCTGAATAGGCTGGGGCGCAGCAAGTTCGGTAGTGCGGGTATCAACTGGCGCCGGTTTCGGCTCTGACAGCGGCGCCATTGCGACCGTTTCTTTTTCTGGCGCGCGCTCGATGACGGGTTGCGGCTGCGCCTTCGGCTTATCCAATGTCATCGCATTGGCACTGGTCGTCGTTTTCTCCTCGACCACTTCTTCGGACACGATCTCCGGCTTTTCCTCAACCGGCTTTTCTACCTCTTTCTCAGCTTTCGGCGTCGCGGCAGGTTCAGCCGGTTTCACCTCTACGGTCTGGACCGGCACAGGCTCTTTCACGGCCGGAGAGGCGACTTCTTTCCCTTTTCGAATATCGAAGACAATGCTTTTTTCGTTGCGGAAGCTGCTTGCGCTGCTATTCGGCGGTAGATCAATCGTGATCTCTGTCTTGCCGCCGGAAGTCGTCATTATGGCCGCTTTAGCGAAGGCCAGCGGATCATTATTGAGGACACCGAGATTAATCTTTGCGAGACCATCGAAGGTGATCATCAGCTTGTCGCCCGCCGTCCGGCTGCTGTAACCGACATTGGCGCTTGGCCAGTCAAACACAATCCGGCTGAAATCCGGATGATCGCCCGCTCTCAGGCGCACGGATACTGCATTCGGCGCAGAAGCTTCGGATTTATAGGCTCCCGTTTTCCGGAGTTCAAGTATGACTGCCGTACCCTTTTTTTGCGATGCAAAAATGATATCGCCCTTCAGGGGAAAACGGACGGACTGCATGCCTTCCAGAAACTCGCCCGGGCCGACAAATCGTTCCAGCGCGCTCGAGGCCGCCGTGAGATCGGTATCGAACGGCGTCGTGAAGCGGATATAGAGATAGCCGTCCTCAACCTCGACGCTGAATTCCGGCGCGCTTTCCCAGTTGAAGACGAGCCGCCCGATGCCGTCCTTATCCACCGCTGTCACCGTAACCGGCGCTGCGGCCAAGGCCTCGCCCACCAGGAACGTCAACACCAGAGCGCAGAGCAGGATAAACTGCCGCACGGATTTCCCGACCATATATGTTGATGCAATACTCATCTTACTGTCCTCGACCCTCTGCTTCCTGCACGACGATGTCCACGCGCCGTGCCAGCACATATTTTCTGTCCTTATCGTCCACCAGCGCCAGTTCGCTGAAACGGGAATCCGCCATTCCATAAACCCGGATCGGATAGCTGTATCCGGCATACTCAAGCTCCTTCGCGACGGAGAGAGCCCGGGCCAGGGAAAGCGCCCAGTTATTCGGATATTTTGCTGTTGGCGAAGTGATGGGATCCGGGTCCGTATGTCCGTAAACCTCAATCCGGTTGTTGATGTGACGAAGCGTGCCCCCGATCATGTCAATGACCTCGGCGACGCTGTTGCTTTCCTTCTCGGTCCCCGGCTGGAAGAAATCCTGACCGGCCAGCGAGATCACCAGCCGTTCACTGGCCCGGAATATCTCGACATTGGCGAGCAGCGTGTTTTGCTGCATCTTGCCGTTAAGAATATGTTCCAGATAGGAAAGATCGATGGCTTTTGGCTCATTGATCATCGCCATATTCTTTTCTGCTTCCCCCGTCTTGGTGACAAGGTCGGTGATATCGCTCATCTTGTTGCCGAAGGTCTCCGTCAGGGTCTGCCATCTGTCGACCTTGATCTCGCTCATGGAGAACAACAGCACGAAAAACGCGAGCAATAATGCCAGCAGATCGGCAAGCGAGGTCATCCAGGCGTTGCTGTAGTCACGATCCTTGTTATTCCCCGGAAAAAGAAAATTCATTTCTTCGATACCTCCGGACGGAACTGATATTCAAGCGACGGCCGCAGGAAGAAACTGAAATGCACTAGACCGGCATCACCCGCTGCCATACCGATTGACAGATTTCGCGACGGTACGCCCCTCTCCATCAGGGTTGCCGCAAGATAGCTTGCGCGGAGTGCCGCAATATCGTCGGCCACATCCTCAACCGACGGCAAGGCCATTCCGGTACCGATCAGGATTTCGAGGTCCGTTGCCGCGTTGCCGTTGCGGGAAATGAGAGTGGCGGCGACTTCATTCATAAAACTGTCAAGGGTCTCGCGAAGCTCCAGGCTGCGATAGGCAAATAGCTGCCGCAAGGGCACGGAGAACTGAAGCCGCGTGCCATCCCGGCTCGTATGCGCCTCGACAAGCGGCACAGCCGTCTCGAAAACATTCTTGAGTTTGGCATAAAATTCCTGGGTCCCCTGTTCTTCACCGGAGAGTTTTCTCTGCCGGTCGGCAGGCGTGTCCCGGGACAGTCCGTTAAAGGCGACCTGCACACTGCCGAGAACTGTCCGCATGCGGTCTTCCTGGATAACGGATATGGAATGCAGGAAAATGAAGAACGCCAGCAGCAAAAGGTAAAGCGAGACGAAAATGACGGAATTGGCGGGTTTCACCGCCGCCGGATCCGTCATTGGCTCGATCATGTCGATCACTGCCGATTCTTTATTGCTCGCCTCAGTATTCAAGCTCTTCGCCCATCTTTTCATCCGCGCCATATGTCGGCGCTTCGAGATAGGCAAATTTTACCTGCCAATGGTTAATCAGCCGTAAAAGGAGCTTGTTAAAAACACAATATCGGCAAAAGATTTAACGCTTGCGGGCGGCCTTATCCCTTCTCGTCTTCCGTCCCCGGAAGCTGCCGCCGTGTGGCCAGTTCAACAGTCAGTTTATTGGCGCGGTCGCTGCTCATTGAAGCAAGGATCGGAGCCATCTTGGATTCCTTGATGTTACTTGCCACATCGATCAGGATATCCATTTCAAGATTATTGAAAATCCGCGCGGCGTCCTTGGGTTTCATCTTCTCGTATATCTTGACGAGACTTTCCATCTGCGCCTTTTCCTGATCGTCATGCAGTTTCAGAAGGTCTTTGAGAGTGCCTTCCATTTCCTTCAGTTTCGCGATCTTTTCGTCAATACGTGTTTCCGTAGCCTTGAGCAGGTTATCCCGCATTTCCAGCTCTTCCTGCTGGCGGTCAAGTTCCGCGCGGCGATCAACCAGACGTTCAAGAACCGCAACCTCGGCCTGAGAGAACTGCCGCGTTCCCGTCGCATCAACGGCGGCAATGGTGGTTTCAGACGCTTCCTTTACGTCGGAGACGGCGCCATCCTTGGTTTCTGTGACCTTGGCTTGCTCCGCGCTTTCCGGTTCGGCTTCTTCCGATGGCTCGCTCGCCTGCACTTCGGCGACCTTCACATCGAAGAAAACGCCTTGGGCATCCGTCCAGACGGCGCTCAGCTTAAGACCAAAGATCAGGATGAGCGCAACAACAGTTACGGGTAAAATACGAATATGTTTCATCATGGACTGCTCTGCCTCACGTCGACTTGGTCAACATGTCTAAAAGTTCTTTTTCCGCATCCGTGCGGAATTTTCTCGGTTCTTCCTGCGCGGCGCCGAGGACGACTTCCTCCTCTTCATCATCGAACAGGCCGGCGGGATCATCAACATAGGCCCCTGTATTCTCGCGCTTTGACGTTGCCGCGACATTCACCTGCAGCCGGTCCGCAATACGGGTGCTGGAGGCGTTGATCAGTTGCAGCTCCTCAATCAGTTCCTTTGCCTGGTTGATCTCCTCACGAAACTGCTTGCCGGTTGTCTGGGCCAGTGTTTTGAGTTCATCCACCCCGACTTTCGATCGAACGAGCGCCTTGTCGAATTCTTCCGTCAGGCGGCGCAATTCCGCATGGGCGTCGCGCATGTTCGTAAGGCGCTTGTTCAGCATTGCGCAATAGCCGATGGTTGCCAGCAGCAGGGCAATGAGAAACAGATTCAGTAAGAAATCGAGCGGTAAAGCATCCAGCATCATTCTAACCCAATGTTCGTAGTAATTTATCGACCTTCACGGCGATATTCTGGCCCGATCGGCCCATTTTGCCTGACACCATGGAAATCCCTCCACAGCGTAGTGTCGTCGGGCTCTGCGGGGAGGCGTTAAACATCACGGTATCCCCTATTCCAAGCTTCAGAACGTCATTCAGGGACATCTGCTTTTCATCCAGAACCGCCTGAATATCAACTTCCGTCGACCACAGTTCGGTCGCCAGATGGTTTTCCCAGATGCTGTCACGGCCGAATTTCTCACCCATGAACATCTGCAGGAGCAGTTCCCGGACAGGTTCCAGTGTCGCATAGGGCAGCAGCATTTCAATGCGACCGCCCCGGTCTTCCATATCGATCCGCAGCTTGATCAGGATCGCCGCGTTCGCCGGACGGGCAATCGTCGCGAACCGCGGATTTGTCTCGATACGCTCATGGCGGAAGTTGACCGGGCTCAACGGTTCGAAGGCGCCGGTCATGTCGTTTAGGATAACGGACACCATGCGTTCCACCAGATTGCGCTCGATCGTCGTGTAAGGACGCCCCTCAATGCGCATCGCAGCCGTTCCCCGGCGTCCGCCGAGCAGGACATCGACGATGGAATAAATCAGGGAGCTTTCGACCATGATCAGGCCATAGTTGTCCCATTCCTCCGCCCGGAACACGCTGAGGATCGCCGGTAGCGGAATTGAATTCAGATAATCGCCGAAGCGGATCGAGGTGATATTATCGAGACTGACTTCCACATTGTCCGATGTGAAATTACGCAGCGATGTCGTCATCATCCGGACCAGCCGGTCAAAGACAACTTCCAGCATGGGAAGCCGCTCATAATTGACCAGCGCGGAATTGATAATCGCCTTGATGCCGGAATTTTCGCTGTCCCCGTTTCCGTCCATGTCGAAACCGAGAAGGCTGTCGATTTCATCCTGGTTCAGGACCCGGGTGCTATGGCCGCTCATCGAGGCCGCGGAGGCGCCTTCCTCATCGCCATCGCCCGCCATTGCCGCAGCCATATCGTCATCACCGCCATCCTCGGCAGCCATGGCGGCGGCCATGTCCATCTCGTCGTCGCCTTCGGCCGCCATCGCAGCGGCCATGTCCATTTCATCGTCCTGATCAGACATCAAATTTCCTACTGTACCAGCAATTCTTTAAACAAAACGTCGCTCACCTTCACCGGGCTTGCGGAGTTATTGATCCGCATCAGCAACTCTTCCTTGAGCCGGTAAACCCCTTGCGAGCCGTTCAAATCTTCTTTACGGAGTTCACGTAAATATACTTGGAAGTTGTCCATGATCCGGGGGATCAGCAGTTCCAGGTCCGCAACAACGGATTCATCTTCCAGTTCCAGCGAAACGCCAAGCTTCAGGAAGCTGCTCGACGAAGTTGTCGAGTTGAGATTGACCAGCATTTCAGGCAGGTCATAAAACACGACCTTCTTGTTCATCTCCGCCGCCTCTGCCGCGATTTCCTCTTCCGTAGGCTCCGGCGCGTCAAACACCCCGGCGAAATAAGCACCGCCAGCGCCACCCCCTATTATGAGCATCGGCAGCAGGATAAAAAGAACCAGAACCTTACCGCTCAGCTTCTTCTTTTTCTTCGGTCCGCCGTCTTCACCTTCGTCGGCGTCCAGCGCCTCTTCATCTGTCTCGTCAACCATTGTTTCTTTCGTACCTTCGACGATCTCGATCTGGATAATGCCTTACAGAGTAGGCGGCTTTGGTTAACAAGAGGTTGAGATTGTTAAGAACTTTGGCATAAATGAGCGTTTTTTTCCGACCATCCTTTCCGGGCCGACAAATCGCGGTGGATTGATGGGAAAAAATTGCCGGACGCGGCGATATTTTCGCCCCGTTATCTTCCGTGTTCATCCCTCAGATATTTATAAGATATTGTTTTTATTGATATTTTTTTCTGGCATGGGGCCTGCATATAAAAGGGCAGGTTACTTTGTGCCAGAAAGGCAGAAAAATGGAAAACGCAGTATTTATTGGTTTATCGCAACAGATGGCGCTGAAACGGCGCATGGATATTACCGCGAACAACCTTGCAAACGTCAATACAACCGCCTTCAAGGCCGAGCACCCGCTATTTGAGGAGTTTCTGGTGAAACGCCTGAATGAGGACGATGTCTCATTCGTGCAGGATTACGGCAGCTATCGCGATTTGCGCGAGGGCGAGTTCACCCATACCGGTCGGCCACTTGACATTGCGATCAGTGGCGACGGCTATTTCTCGATAGAAGCAGCGGAAGGCGTTCGCTACACGCGGAACGGCAGCTTCCGTCTTGACACAGACGGAACCATCGTGACCATCAACAATCAGCCGTTGCTCGATGAGAACGGCCGGACCATCGTGATCGACATGCAGTTTCAGGACGTTACCATTGCCCCGGACGGCACGATAACGACAGGCCCCGGCCAGACACAGAAAATTGATATCGTCAATTTTGCCAACCCGCAGATCCTGAAACAGGTCGGCAACGGCCTTTATGACGCGGAAGAGTATGCGCCCATCCCGGTCAGCAACGTCCAGATCATGCAGCGCACTCTGGAAAAGTCGAACGTCCAGCCCATCCTCGAGATGACGGCGATGATCGACATCATGCGCGCTTATCACTCGGCTCAGAAACTGCTGGATTCAGAACATGACATGCAGATGAAAGCCATCGAAGAAATGCCAACGGTACAGTAGAGAAGGAATTAGACTATGCGAGCACTCGGTATTGCCGCCACAGGTATGTTGGCCCAGCAGCTTAACGTTGATGTTATCTCCAACAACATCGCAAATATGACGACCACCGGCTTCAAGCGCCAGCGTGCGGAATTTCAGGACCTGCTCTATCAGGATATGGAACGCGCCGGTGCGGCCTCATCCGATGCGGGAACAATCGTTCCGGCCGGTATCCAGATCGGTGTCGGTGTGAAGACCGCCTCCGTCTACCGGATCACGGAACAGGGTGGCCTGGAATCCACAGGCAACACATATGACATGGCCATTCAGGGCGATGGCTACTTCCGGGTCCTTCTGCCAAGCGGGGAAGAAGCCTATACCCGCGCGGGCTCCATGCAGCTCAGCCCGACCGGGGAAATCGTGACACAGGACGGCTTTACGGTCATTCCGAGCATCACCATCCCGCAGGACGCCACCAGTGTGACGATCAACCCGAGCGGGGAAGTCGAAGTTCAGATCGACGGTCAGGTCAGCCTTCAGACGGTGGGCCAGCTTGATCTCGCTATCTTCTTCAACGAAGGCGGATTGCAGCCTCTCGGTGAAAGTCTTTACAAGGAGAGTACCGCCTCCGGCGCACCGACAATCGGGGTTCCCGGATCCACGGGCTTCGGCACCCTGCGTCAAGGCTATCTTGAAATGTCCAACGTGAACGCGGTGCAGGAAATCACCCAGTTGATCAGCGCCCAGCGGGCTTATGAGATGAACTCCAAAACCATCACGGCCGCAGATGAAATGATGTCCGTCACCAACCAGCTCGGACGATAAAACCTTTCTAGAAAGAAAGAGATTGCTATGAAATATATTGCACTCGTTATAACCCTGATGGTCGCCGTTAGCGCGCCTACCATCGCCTTTGCCAACGACAGCATCACCCTGCGCCGCGACATTACCGTCGAAGGCGAGCAGATCACCCTCGGGGATATCTTCTCCGGCGCCGGTGACAAGGCAGGCAATGTAATCGCGCCATCACCTGCTCCCGGCAAATCGACTGTCTTCAAGGCGATTTCCGTTGCCCGCTATGTGCAGTCCCAAGGGCTGGATTGGCGTCCGGCTACACCGGTTCGGCGCATTACCGTGCGCCGTCTGGGCGCGAATATCTCGCAGCAGGTTGTCGTTGACCAGCTTCGCGCCGCGCTGGAATATGAGACGGACCTAGACCTGTTTGAAATGAGCCTGTCGACGCAGAACCTGAATATCAAGGTTGCCGCCGACGAGCCACAGACGGTTTCCGTCGAAAACCTCTATTACAACGAGAACAACGGCCAGTTCTTCGCGGAAATTCTCGCCCCGGCGAATGCAGAGAATGGACAGCGGATCCGGCTTTCCGGCCAGATTCATGAACAGGTTCTGGTCCCTGTTCTGCGTCAGTTCAAATCCGCCGGGCAGGAAATCCGTGAGAGCGATATCGATTACAAGCCGGAACGGGCCAGCAAGGTCAGCCACCGGGTTATCACCGATGCTTCCATGTTGATCGGCAAAAGCCCGCGCCGGGGTGTTCGTTCAGGCGTTCCGATCAATATGAGCAATCTCGGCGATCCGGTGATGATCGAAAAAGGCAAGCTGGTCGCTGTTATTCTGGAGCAGGGTGGCATGTATCTGTCGATTACCGGACGTACGTTGGAACCTGGCGGAGAGGATGATATAATCCGCGTTGAGAACGTCAACAGCCGCAAGGTTATCCAGGCTCAGGTGATCAGCGAACAGGAAGTCCGCATCATCACCCGTCAGCCCCAGCTGGCCTCCGCCAGCGTCACTGCAAACTAAAGGAGCAGCGAAAGATGACCCAGTTTAAATCCATGTATCGGCTGCTTCTGATTGTCGGTCTTGCCGTTGGCCTGTCGGGCTGTAACTTCTTTACCCGTCTTGCCAATATCGGATCGGAACCACCGCTCTCGAAAATCGAGAATCCGGTCGCCCAGCAAGGGTACCAGCCCGTCTCCATGCCGATGCCGCGCCCGGAACCCGTGCTGCAGCAGGCCAATTCCCTCTGGCGGCCCGGCTCGAAGGCCTTCTTCAAGGATCAGCGCGCCAACCAGGTTGGCGATATCGTGACGGTCATGGTGGAGATCGAGGACAAGGCGACCCTCAACAATTCGACCGATACGACGCGGGCAAGCTCGGAATCTGCCGGATTTGCCGGACTGTTCGGTCTTGAAACGCAGGTCACAAAAGTGCTGCCGGAAGGCACTTCCTCCGCGGATCTTATCGATCTTGGCAGTGACCATAGCGTTAGCGGGTCCGGCGCCGTCAACCGCAACGAAACCATTAATATGGAAATTGCGGCCATCGTCACCCAGATTCTGCCGAACGGGAATATGGTGATTGTCGGACGTCAGGAAGTCCGGGTCAATTTCGAAAGCCGGGACCTGTCGGTCACCGGTGTCGTCCGGCCCGAGGATATTACCTCCGCCAACACCATTGAATCCTCGAAGATCGCCGAAGCCCGCATCGCCTATGGCGGCCGGGGTCACCTGACCGATGTCCAGCAGGGACGCTATGGTCAGCAGCTCTTCGACATCATCTTCCCCTTCTAAGGGCAAGCAACAACCAAAGAAAAAGCCGGTCCCTCTGGGCCGGCTTTTTTATGATCTCAATCGCTGTCTTTCACGCTCAGTCGTCGCGATAGCTGCGTTCGCGCCGTTCGTGGCGTTCCTGAGCTTCCAGGCTGAGGGTGGCCACCGGACGCGCTTCAAGCCGTTTGAGTGAAATCGGCTCTCCGGTCTCGACGCAATAGCCATACTGACCTTCATCAATCCGGCGAAGCGCCGCATCAATCTTGCCGATAAGCTTGCGCTGACGGTCGCGGGTCCGCAGCTCCAATGTCCGCTCTGACTCCGTTGACGCCCGATCAGCAATATCCGGCTCTTTCACCGTTTCTTCCTGCAGGCTCAAAATTGTCTGACTGGCATCCGCCAGGATTTCATTCCGCCATTTTTTCAATTTGGCCCGGAAATATTCCTGCTGCCGCGAATTCATAAATGGCTCGTCTTCGGACGGCACATAATCTTCAGGAATTTGAACGTTCATTTAAGCAACTCCAGTTCCCACATCTCAAGTACACCGGTAATGGCACTCAAAAAATTAACGGCCATAATTATAAGATCGTGCGGTGTTTAGCAACAATCTATTCGATGATGACGTGATATTTATGAAGGCTGAATGAAATTCAACGGCTTACGCTAAAAAAACAAACCGGAAAAACAGCTTTATCCGATCAGTAACCGAATTTCGCCAGCTCGACAGCCGCGCGGACTTCAATTTCGTCGATAATCTGCTTGAGTTCCGGGTCCGCCCCGTCCGTCTTATAGCTGGACAGCGTCTCCTGAAGCTGCTTGAGCTTGTCCGCCGTCAGGTTTCCGCTGAGCATTCCGTCACGCAGCGTTTCGAGCTTGGTGAGGAGGTCCTCTCCCTTCGCAATCGCACGTTTGTTGCTCCGGGGTTCGTCCCCGTCAATCCCCTGCAACGCGACCAGAGCCTCGATCGAGCTGATGGGAGAAGAGGACGCGACACCACCCGCAGATGCCGTTTCTACCGGTTCGCTCTCGACTGAAAATTTTGCGCCGGACTTCTGCGCAGCCTTGCCACCCTTGCTGCTCGCTGTCGAACTTGCCCGACCTGGTCCGCCTACTTTCATGTTGATAACAGTTACCCCGTTTCAAATTTTCGTTGGCATTTTTTGCCACTCCCCATTCTCAAGGGACATTCTTTCCCGGTCAAGGGGGAAGATATTGCCGCTTTTTCAAAGAGAATCAGGCGAAAATCAGTATTTTCATTACAAAACAATACCTTACACTACCCCGAACTTGGCACGCTTTTCGCTTATCTAATATCGAAATTAGAAAATTTTGGATTCTAGGAACGGAATTGACAGATGGCTTTTAAGTTAGTCCAGCAAATCGCAACCTTCATGCAGGCGAAATCCCGCCCGTTGATGGCGTTGTTCGTTGCGCTCAGCTGCTTTTTCTGGTCGTTCGATGCGGCAAATGCCGCCTCGCGCGTCAAGGATATTGCGGAGTTTGAAGGTATTCGCGACAACATTCTCGTCGGCTATGGCCTGGTTGTCGGGCTGAACGGCACGGGCGACTCGCTGGCGAACTCCCCCTTTACCGAGCAGAGCCTCACCTCGATGCTGGAACGCCTCGGCGTGAACACCAGCGGGGAAACGCTGAAGACAAAGAATGTCGCCGCTGTCGTCGTCACCGCCACCCTGCCCCCGTTTCAACGCCAGGGCACCAAGATTGACATCGTTGTCAGTTCCCTCGGGGACGCCACCAACCTGATGGGCGGTACTCTTGTTGTCACCCCTCTGATGGCGGCAGACGGTGAGGTCTATGCTGTCGCGCAAGGAACGCTGACCGTTGCTGGCTTTGCCGTCGGCGGCGCGGCCGAATCCATTACGCGCGGTGTGCCGACAACCGCCCGGATCGTCAACGGTGCAATTGTCGAGCGCGAACTGGGCTTCGACCTCGCCACCCTGACCAGCCTCCGTATTTCCCTGCGCAATCCAGACCTGACGACATCCCGCCGCATCGCCGCGGCGATCAATGACTATATCGGCAAAGGCGTTGCCGAACCGACCGACCCGTCAACCGTTGTCCTTAATCTTGAAGGCAGCGACCGGGCGAACATGGTCGATCTGCTCGCAGATATCGAACAGCTTCAGGTCAATCCCGATCAGACGGCCCGCGTCGTCATCGACGAACAATCCGGCATTATCGTGATCGGGAGCGAGGTCAAGGTGGACACGGTAGCCATTGCCCAGGGAAATCTGACCGTCCGGATTACCGAGACACCCCAGGTTTCCCAGCCCGCCCCCTTCTCGGAAAACGGCGAAACCGTTGTTGTCCCGCGCACCGACGTTCAGGTCGATGATGACAGCGACAAGAAGCTGACCATCCTGAAAGAAGGGGTTCGACTCCAGGACCTGGTAGACGGGCTCAACGCCCTTGGTATCGGGCCACGGGACATGATTTCCATCCTTCAGGCAATCAAGGCCGCAGGCGCACTGCAGGCAGACATAGAGTTAATGTAATGACTGATATTCAAACAGCTGCCCCCAAATTCCTGGTCGAACAGGGCGCGACCAACAAAAAAGATGCGATCCGCGACGATGAGCAGATCCGGCAGACTGCCCGGGAGTTCGAAGCCTTCTTCCTGAGCCAGGTGCTGAATTCCATGTCATCCGGACTGGAAACCGACAGCATGTTCGGCGGCGGTGAGTC
>TARA_R110000787_G_scaffold7925_1_pt1 | contig 59388 bp, 54 predicted proteins | sample TARA_R110000787 | Tara Oceans TARA_R110000787 (sample SAMEA4397920) | marine metagenome | biome: Polar Biome; feature: [DCM] deep chlorophyll maximum layer (ENVO:01000326); material: water (ENVO:00002006), including particulate matter (ENVO:01000060) such as... | depth 35 m | reverse complement strand
TAACCCACTTCATTTTCTTGACCTGAATGCACTCTCGAAAGCCGACGTGCGCGGAATTATCGATGACGGCATAGCGTTGAAGCGCGCGCGCGCGAATTTGCCAAAGGGCACGATGGACAAGGAGGCGCCGCTCAAGGGCCTTACTCTTGCCGCCATATTCGAGTTTCCGTCAACCCGGACCCGCGTTTCCTTTGACATGGCGATGCGCCAGCTCGGAGGGCATACGATTGTCCTGAACAGCAATGACATGCAGCTGGGGCGAGGGGAAACGATTGCGGATACGGCGCGGGTTCTCTCGCGCTATGTGGATGCGATCATGATCCGCACAGACGAGCATGCGAAGCTGCTTGAACTGGCCGAGTATGCGACGGTGCCGGTCATCAATGGCCTCACGAATGACAGCCATCCATGTCAGCTAATGGCAGATGTCATGACGTTTGAAGAGCATCGCGGCCCGATCAAGGACAAGATTGTTGCCTGGTGCGGGGACGGAAATAACATGGTCACCTCCTGGATCCATGCAGCGGGAGTATTCGATTTTGAGTTTCGGATCGCCTGTCCGGAAGAGCTTGCGCCAGATCAAAGGGCGCTTGACTGGGCGAAAGAAATAGGAGCAGCGGTACATGTGACCCGGGATGCGGCCGAGGCGGCATCCGGCGCCCATTGTATCGTCGCGGACACATGGGTTTCCATGGGCGATGATGTTGCCAACCGTCATAATCTGCTGGCGCCTTATCAGGTGGATGAAGCCCTGATGGCGCGCGCGGCGAATGACGCGATCTTCATGCACTGCCTGCCTGCGCATCGTGGGGAAGAGGCGACGGCCGCCGTTATGGATGGTCCGCAATCGGTTATTTTTGATGAGGCGGAAAACCGTCTTCATGCGCAAAAAGCCGTCCTTCGCTGGTGTCTTGGCGCGAATTGATATTTCATTTGAACGAGAGAGAAACCTTATGGCCGACGCAGGTCAGAGAATAATCACTGATAACCTTATCCAGCCCTTTCAGATGGCGAAAGCCGGGGTGAGGGGACGCGTCGTACGGATGGGACGTGTCGTTGATTCCATTCTCAATCGGCATGGATATCCGGAAGCTGTCGCCCGGTTTCTGGGGGAAGGCCTGGTGCTGGCGGCGATGCTGGGTGGTGCTCTCAAGTTTGATGGTATCTTTACGGTGCAAACCAAAGGAGACGGAGCCATCAGCATGATTGCTGCGGATATGACGACTCCCGGCAACATGCGGGGCTATGCGTCATTCGATCCGGAAAAGCTGGGTGAGCATTCTACGGATGCTGTCTCGCTAAACGTCAAGGATTACCTGGGTAAAGGTTATGCCGCCTTTACCATTGACGCCGGTGAAGAGCATAAAAGATATCAGGGGATCGTCGATCTTGAGGGAGACAGCCTCGCTGCCTGCATGGAGAACTATTTCGACAAGTCGGAACAGATCGATACATTGCTGCGGGTCGCCGTTGACAAAAGCGGCGGAAAATGGCGCGCAGGCGGCCTGATGATCCAGCGGTTACCGGATGAGAATGCAACCGAAATCAATCAGGACCAGGAAGAAGAGAACTGGCGAAATGCGCTGGCACTTGCAGGCACAATTACGGCGGAAGAACTGACCAACCCGATCCTCAAATCCGCCGAGTTGCTGTACAAGCTGTTTCATGAAGACGGCGTCTGGCTTTATGATCCACAAGAACTTCAGGATCAATGCAGCTGTAGCGAGGAGCGGGTTTTGAATACGTTAAAAACCTTTGCCGGATCGGATGTGGAGGATATGGCAGAGGGCGGCGTCATTTCGGTTGATTGCCAGTTTTGTTCCAGCAAATATGAAATCCGGGTTGATGATATTATCTGACAACAGTTAGGGGGCATCCCTTAAACACAGGGTTGAACTTCATCCACGGACCGTAATAGAGTATAACTGGTTCAATTCCTTTCAAGGTGAGAGTAAAATGGCTGGCCTTCGCCGTCTTCTGACAATTGCTACCCTCCTGCTGCCAACCCTTCTTTTCGGTTGTGCCGCACCACCGCCAAATCCGGTCTATCCGGAGATTACTTTTCAACATCTCAACCCGCTGTATCTTAATGTGGGTGAAATAAAGATCGTGGATGAGTTTACGCCGCCTCTCAAACCACCACATGTCGAACATGAGCTTCCCGTTTCCATTGATCAGACAGTACGGAACTGGGTGCGGGATCGCTTGCGGACCACCGGAAACAGTGGTGCGGTGGCGACGGTAACCATCAAGGACGCGAGCGCGGTTGAAAAGGGACTGGATAAGGAAACTGGCCTCAAAGGCCTGATTACGAAGGATCAGTCCGAGCTTTATGAGTTTCATGTGTTGGTGGAGCTCAAGATTACGGAAATATCCGGCTCCTCTGCCTTCGTCACAGCGGAGGCAACGCGTACAAAATCAGTCGCCGAGGGCATTACGCTGAACCAGCGCGAAAAAACCTACTTTAACCAAGTGGAAGCTCTGATGAGAGCATTTGATCCGGAGATGGAAAAGAATATCCGGACTTTTATGGGCGCGTATTTGCGATAACAGAAAACGGCTCTAAAAGCCTTTCCGAGATGCCTTTGCAGTATGCATGGCGCATTTTAACAGAGACCAAGTTCAAACGATTGACCCAGTAAAATGAAACAGCCAGGCTCCTCAACTTCGGAACGAATGCTGGAAACAGCGGGGCGATTGTTTGCCGACAGGGCGTTTGATTCTGTTTCGACCCGCGAGATAGCGGCGGCAGCTGAGGTTAATCTGTCAGCTATTTCCTATCATTTTCATAACAAGGAAGGGCTCTATCGGGCGGTGTTCGAGAAGATCGTCCGGGATCTAAAACCGGTCAGGGTGAGTCTGGCGCTTATACTTGAAAACCAGCTTGCGGCGGCCAGTGATGATCGTAACGCCTATGCCGAGACTGTCACACTTTTCGTCTCCCGCCTTGTCGACAGTGCGATTTCGCCCGTTACACGCTGGCGTATGCGCCTGATCAAGCGGGAAATAGAGATGCCGACAGATTGCTTCCAGATCATCATGGAAGGGCATATCAATGTCATTCATGACTTGCTTGGCATCCTGATCTCTAAAATATCCGGAGAATCACCAACGACTGAGAATGTCAGACTTGAAGCCATGTCCATCCTCGCGATCTGCCTGCAATATGCGCTGAATGAAGAGATGGTGAAGGCACGGATGGGGTGGTCAGACATTGGCCCCATTGAAATTGAAGGGATAAAAATTTCCATGGCGGAAATGGTCTTGCGGTCGCTCAATCTCGGGGATTATATAGATCGCGTCAGAATAGAATAATTGTTCCCCGCTGCGCCGCTGTTTAGCGCTGCCAGAACCGTCGTGAGAATAGGACAAGCACGGTAAAGAGTTCAAGTCGGCCCAGAAGCATCCCGAGCGACATCAGCCATTTCGCCGGATCTGACAGGGATTTGAAGGTGCCTGATGGGCCGACAATTTCACCGAGGCCCGGTCCGACATTGGTGATTGCGGTTCCAGCACTGGAAATCGCGGTCAGAAAATCAAGCCCGGTCAGGCCGAGTGCGATTGTAAGAAGCGTAAATATAGCCAGAAACAAAAAGACAAAGCTGGTTACCGAGATAATAGTCTCCTCCGGAAGAGGTTGACCATTATAGTGAGGCTTGAAAATTCCGCTGGGCCGGATCAGCTGCATAAACTGACAGCGGACGGTTTCAACGAGAATCTGTATACGGAAAACCTTGATACTACAGGATGCCGACCCCGCACACCCGCCGACAAACATGAAGAAGAAAAACGCGACCGTTCCGAACCCACCCCAGCTGCTATAGTCAACGGTCGCATAGCCCGTGCCCGTGATAATGGATGTTACGTTAAAGGTGGCATGGCGCAAGGCTATCCAGAAAGGAATGTCTTCGTTCAGTATTTGCCAGATGATCATTATGATAATGCCGAAAAGGATAATAGAGAGAAACCATCTGACCTGGCTATCCATCAGGAAACTACCTGGCTTGCCTTTGACGATGTGCAGATACATCAAAAAGGGTAGTGCGCCCATAATCATGAAAACGACCATGATGCTCTCGACAAGCGGGCTTTCGAAATCCCCGGCGGACTGATCAGATGTTGAAAAACCGCCTGTGGATATGGTTGTCATCGCATGGGTCGCCGCATCAAACAGACTCATTCCCGTCATCCACAGGGAAAGCGTGCAGATCAGGCTGAGTATCAGATATATATAACTGATTGCCTTGACGATATCGGCGACTCTGGGCAAGGCCTTCTCCGATGTCGCTTCGGAGGCCTCCATACGGAAAAGTTGCATCCCGCCAATCCGGAGCAAGGGCATGATGGCAATTGCCATGACAATAATCCCGATGCCGCCAAACCATTGTAGCAACGCTCGCCACATGAGAATGCCGGGCGGCGCCGTATCGAGGCCGGTCAATACGGTTGATCCGGTGGTTGTTAGACCTGACATAGCTTCAAAAAAAGCATCCGTGTAGGGGATGCTCATTTCACTGAAGGTGAACGGAAGAGCCGCCGCGGCCGGCATTAAAATCCAGACGGCCGTTGTCAGAATAAAGGCTTGCTGACGCCCAAGTTCAAGGCTGCCGCCTCGGTTAGAGAGGAATAACCCGCCTCCTGCGAACACTGAAACGGCGGCGGAAACCAGAAAAACCTGCCAGTCACTATGTCCAACGAACAGATCCACCATCGCCGGAATGATCATGGCCAGTCCGATAACCACAAGCATGATACCGAGAATGGCGAGAATCAGGCGATAATTGTTCACGGCGCGGCCGTACTCAGCCTTTGTCGATGAACGCGAGCAACTCGCGTCGTGTGATATCGGACCGGCGGAAAATGCCGAGCATTGTACTGGTGATCATCGTCACGCCATCCTTGTGAACGCCGCGTGTCGTCATGCATTGGTGGGCGCTTTCGATAACAACGGCGACGCCTTTTGGCTGGAGTGTCCGCTCTATGGTTTCCGCGATTTGCCGGGTAAGCTTTTCCTGTATCTGCAAGCGTTTGGAATAGGCATCCACCACTCGCGCCAGCTTGGATATGCCGACCACACGATTGCTCGGCATATAGGCAACATGGGCAACACCAATGATGGGGACCATGTGATGCTCGCAGTAGCTTTCAACGCGAATATCTTTCAGAACCACCATCTCGTCATAGCCGTTCACTTCCTCGAATGTGCGGGAGAGATAAGTGTCCGGATCTTCGTTGTATCCGGCAAAAAATTCAAGGTAGGAACGCGTCACGCGATCAGGCGTGCCTTTTAATCCTTCGCGCGCCGGATCATCCCCTGCCCAACGTATTAATGTTCGGACAGCTTCTTCCGCTTCCTGTTTTGTTGGCTTGTTTTGCGCCGGTTTTCCCGGATGAATTTGCTTGTTCATTTCTGGATCATTTCCCAAGGTATCGTCCGCCACTATCAGTTTATGGACGACATTGAATCCGGGCTGTCAAGTGAGAAGGCCGGAATGTCGACTGCGAATGTCTTTCCTTCTTCCGATTCCATATCATAGGTGCCGACCATGATGCCGGACGATGTGGAAAGGGGCGTTCCGCTGGTATATTCATAAATATCGCCGGGTGCAAGGACAGGTTGCTCCCCGATAACGCCCTCTCCGTCGACGGTCTCAGTGTGCCCGTCGGCATTGGTGATGCGCCAATGCCGGTTTCTGAGGGTTACGGTTCTAATTCCCTGATTTTCGATTCTGACTTGATAGGCCCAGAGATACAATCCATCGGACGGACGTGATCGCTCGGCCAAATAGACGGGCGTCACCGAAACCATGATATTCTCGGTAATTTTGCTATAGGCCTCCCCGCCCGTCATGATATCCCCCTAGTTTGCGGTTTCAGCTACATACTTGACTTGAATATTGCGTTCCGGGAGCAATTTGTCCAGTAAATCGGTTTTTGGGATGTCGGGAGAGAAGAAGAAAAACTCTTTCTCCCGTCCCTTTAATCAAGCGTTTTGCCGGCTAAGCGCATACCCAAGATCCTCGATCAGATCGTCGACATCTTCCAGTCCGACAGACAGCCTTAACATGCTTTCCGTTATGCCCAATTCCTGCTTCGTTGCCTCGTCAACGCTGGAATGGGTTGTCGTCGTTGGATGGGTGATCAGTGATTTTGCATCCCCGAGATTATTGCTTATATCGATCAGCGACAGGCGATTGAGAACGGAGAAGGCATCGTCTTGATTGCCAGCCACTTCAAATGCGACGAGGGAGCCGCCGCGCGACATCTGCTGCTTTGCCAGGGCATGGTGCGGATGCATGTCGCTGCCCGGATATAAAACGCGCTTGATAGCCGGATGACCGCTTAGGAAGTTAGCAATTTTTTCTGCGTTATCACACTGCTTCTCGACACGCAGTTCCAGTGTTTCCAGCCCTTTTAACAGATTCCACGCATTGAATGGGCTGAGCGCGGGCCCTGTGTGTTTGAGATATGGCGCAAGGGTGTCTTCAATAAATTCCTCTGATCCGAGGACGATACCGCCGAGGCAGCGACCCTGACCATCAATATGCTTTGTTGCAGAATAGACAACAATATCCGCGCCTAATGTGATCGGGTGCTGCAATACGGGCGTCGCGAAAACGTTATCCACGACGACCTTTGCGCCGACTTTATGGGCTAATTCCGAAATTGCCGCGATATCCATGATTTCCAGCGCCGGGTTGGACGGCGTTTCGAAGAACACGCAGGCTGTCTTTTCATTAATTGCCTTTTTCCACTGATCAATGTCCGTGCCGTCGATCAGGGTCACGTCTATCCCGAATCTTGGAAGAATCGTCTCAATAATATACAGGCAGGATCCAAACAGCGCCTTTGGGGCGACCACATGATCTCCGGCTTTTAGTTGCGACATCAGGGCGCCGTTGACTGCGGCCATGCCGCTTGCTGTTGCGCGGGCGGCCTCTGCTCCCTCTTCCAGAAGGATCATGCGTTCTTCAAACATGGAGAGGGTGGGATTGGCGTATCGGGAATAGATATAGCCGTCATTCTCTCCCTTGAAGCGTCCGGCGGCCTGCTCGGCGCTGTCATAAACAAAACCCGAATTCATGAAAATGGCTTCGGATGTCTCATTAAACTGGGAACGCTTGGTGCCGCCGCGGACCAGCTTTGTCGCGGTCCGGTATTCCGATGCGCGGGTCGGCGCTGTCTCTTTTTTCTCTGTCATCTTACCCTCGAGGCATAAAAAAACCCCGACCATCGATCAGGGTTCATACGAGCCCCGACCTTTTAGCGTTTCTTTTAACGTGGCCGCAAGCCGGTCGGCACAAATCACCACGGCAAAAAGCATTATCGCCACAGGCTGAGGCTGTCAAGAATTTCTGTTGCGGTCCCGCCGTTCTTTCTGTAGGAACTGGAATTGCGCGGGCGTAGCTCAATGGCAGAGCAGAAGCTTCCCAAGCTTACGACGAGGGTTCGATTCCCTTCGCCCGCTCCAATTATCCTTTTACTTTGCATATAAATTTTCAGCATCACATTTGGCTGCGGAGTTCGTCAGTTATTCGACGACGCGTAATTGGAGCATATTATATGACGATATCCTTACAGCTAGCCCTTGACGGCAGCGAGAAAGAAAATGTGAAGGCAGTTTTATTGACTCAGAACGGCAGTGATGTTGCACGTTGGGGTGAGAATGGGAGTAATCTGCAGGATAGTGTAACTGTCCAAGCAGTCGAAACGCATGTAACGGTTTTTTATACTGGCAACACTCAGGATGAAGGCGACATAGATCCAGACAGTGATGGGTACGTCATTATCACCGCCGATGGTCATGGGAATACCGAAATTGATTATAGTATTCCGATCGATTAGTTATTTTTCACCGACCATATTTTCGGGGCGGACCCAGTCGTCGAATTCTTCTTCGGTCAGGAGGCCCAGTTCGAGTGCGGCTTCTTTCAGGCTGCTATTCTCCGCATAGGCTTTCTTGGCGATTTTTGCCGCATTGTCATAGCCGATATGAGGGTTCAGCGCCGTGACCAGCATCAGCGATTGTGCCATCAATTCCTCAATACGTGGTTTGTTGGTTTCTATTCCCGTGACGCAGTTATCCGTGAAGCTTCTAAATGCGTCGCCGAGCAACCGGATGGATTGCAGCACGTTGTGAATAATCACCGGTTTGAACGCATTCAGTTCGAAATGTCCGTTTGATCCGGCAATCGTGACCGTGACGTGATTCCCCATCACCTGAGCGGCCACCTGGGAGAGGGCTTCGCATTGTGTGGGATTTACCTTGCCGGGCATGATGGAGGAGCCGGGCTCGTTCGCGGGCACAATAAGTTCACCCAGTCCGCTTCTTGGCCCGCTGGCGAGAAAGCGGATATCATTGGCAATTTTCATGGCGCCGGTCGCAATTACATTCAGGACCCCTGACAGCTCCACCAAAGCGTCATGCGCGGCAATCGCTTCGAATTTATTCTTGGCGCTTGTAAAGGGAAGCTCCGTCAGGTCGGATAAGGTTGCAACGAAGGTTTCCGCGAATCCTGGGGCCGCGTTCAGGCCTGTTCCGACTGCTGTGCCACCTTGTGCAACTTCCATTATGCGTGGAAGGCTGTCTTGGAGCCGCGCCATCCCGAGATCAATCTGACGGACATAACCGGAAAATTCCTGCCCGAGCGTGATTGGTACCGCGTCTTGCGCATGGGTTCTGCCGATTTTGATAATATCCTTGAATTCAAAGGATTTATCCTGGAGCGCCTGATGACAATGATGAAGGGCCGGTAGCAGATGATGAGTGGCTTGCTCCGCTGCGGCGATTGACATCGCCGTTGGAAAGCTGTCGTTAGAGCTTTGACCCATATTGACATGGTCATTGGGATGAACCGGCTTCTTTTGGCCGATCGGCATCCCGAGAATTTCATTGGCGCGATTGGCAATGACTTCATTGGCATTCATATTGCTCTGGGTGCCGGAACCGGTTTGCCAGATCACGAGCGGAAAGTGATCGTTAAGCTGTCCGTTTATTACTTCATTCGCGGCCAGAACGATTGCATCGGCCAGCCGGGGCTCAAGTTGTCCAAGAATCTGGTTGCTGAGGGCCGCAGTTTTCTTCTGTAGACCCAGCGCACGAATGAGAGGTCGCGGCAGGCGCTCTGTGCCAATCTTGAAATTTTTCAGAGATCGCGCCGTTTGCGCACCCCAATAACGGTCTGCCGGAACAGCGATGTCTCCCATGGTGTCGGTTTCGATGCGCGTCGAAGCCATAATTTTCCTCCAGTCAGGTCGTCAGCACTGCCTCTAGATATGGGTCAGGATAAACCATAGAAAACCACCATTTGCAGGCCGAGGTAAATACCGATGGCGATCAGAAAAAGATTAAGGGTGCGATCCGCGGCCTTGCCCATCTCTTTCAGTTTCCTGGCAAATAAAATACGGGCGATAAACAGGACAACAAACGCGATGGCGAGAAGTTTCAGGATCATGTTGAGGTGGCTAGCTCCTCATCTGACGTATCTGCATCCATTGTCTCCGAGGGAGAGTATATGGCAATATCATTGCCGCCCCTCGATTTTACGGCGTACATCTGATTATCTGCAATTTCGACAAGAGCAGACCAATCGCTGACATCAGCGCTTTGCCGGTCAACAATGCCAAAGCTGGCCGTCACCATTTTTCCGTCGGGACGAGTCCCGAGACCGATATTGCGCAACCGTCGGATCGACTTCAACGCACCCTCTGCATCCGTATTAGGAAGCAGAATGACAAACTCCTCTCCGCCCCAGCGGATCAGCACGTCCGATCCGCGCGCGTTTCGGCGAATATTTGCTGCTGCCGTGGAGAGAACCCGGTCGCCCGCTTCATGGCCATACCGGTCATTGACAGACTTGAAACTGTCCAGGTCCGTAAAAACGATGGAAAAGGGTGTGTTCTGTCGCTTTGAGATTTTAAACTGAACATCGATAATCTCCTCACCGCTGTTCCGGCTGTAACAGTGGGTCAATGTATCGATGGATGCTTGGTCGATAAGCAGAGAAATGTATAACAACTGGCTTATCGCGGCGAAGGCGCTCAGAACAGCTGTCGCAGTAAGGGTCAGGAGCATTCCGAGCTGCAGGTTAGGGTCTGCATTTTCAGGCATCAGGATCAAAATCAGCATCTGGATCACGAAAAACAGAACCAGCGTAAGCACGGCCTCCTTTATCGTTAGCGGGAAGATCGCGATACATCCGACGATCAGAAAAGGAAACAAGGCATAACCGGCAGCAACCAGACTGGTGATGGACAATATGTCTGTAATGTCGAGAAGCGGCTGATACATTGTCTGGAATGTCAGCAGGATGGCGAAGAAGATACCGAGGGCGCGATAGGCATCGCGCATGGTCTCCCCGCTACTGATGCCAAAGAAGAGGGCAAGGAAAAGGACCGACATCAGCACACGTGTTATCCCGAGCGTGATGTAGGTCTCGGCCTCGAAAGTCAGCAGATCCAGCAGAAAACCCAGAGGGAAAGCGACCACGCATAGAAGGCTTAAAAACCGGATACGGGATATAATGACACGTGCGCGTCGGCGGATGAGCAGCGGCGAGTGGCTCTGGTTGGAAATAAGACGCTCCAGTCCTTCCGCTGACGCAGATTGGCGTCCGCCTCCGGAAAAAACGTCATACAAATAAACCAGCACTGATTGCTTACCCCCTCGACCGGACTGACGATCCTTTCATAACAAATAAACTCTGTGAGCGGTATTTATTTTGGATCAGTGCGCTTGCGGGAGGGCTATCGCGAGCGATTGATGAAATTCTCCATCATCCTTTTTGGCTCGTCGCTCTCATAGGAACGCGCGAAGGCTTCAATCCCGAGCTGGATGCCGTCGCGAAGGGAGTTATTCTCCCAGTCGTTACATAGTTCTTTCTGGATTGCCATAGCGTTGCGGCCACCGGACAGGATTTCGTCGATGACCTTACCCACTTCCGCGTCAAGGGCGTCGTCTTCCGTCAGTCGCTGGACAAGGCCGGCTTCACGCGCCTCGCCAGCCCCGAGGCGTCGTCCGGTCAGTACCAGTTCGCGGGCAAGGTTATACCCCAAAATGCGCGGTAACAGCGCCGCGTCGATAACGGATGGGATCCCGACCCGGACTTCGGGCATAGCAAATTCAGCGCTTTCGCAGGCGACAATCATATCGCAGGACGCCGCAAATTCCATTCCTGCGCCGAGACAGAAGCCGTTAACCCTGGCAACGACAGGTGCGTGGAAATAACGGACTTTATGGCAGACATGATGCATGTTGGTGATGAAGCTGCGGGCGGACACAGGGTCCAGCCCCGCCATTTCGGTAATATCTGCACCGCCGATAAAACTTTTGTTCCCGGCTCCGGATATGATGAGAACGGCGATATCCGTGTCTTTATCGAGTGTAGTGATCGCCTCGTCCAGTTCCCGTATAACATGTGAATTTAGGGTGTTGAGTTTACGCTGGTTATCTACGGTCACACGCGCGATTTTGCCCTCCGGCCGGTCTTTCAGTTCTGTTAGAATAAATTTGGTCATTGTTTTCTCCGCTATTATTATTAATTTACTACTGAAAGAATGCCAAAGCCACCGGCCTTGGTATAACAACCAATCTTCACAATAGTGAAAATAGAGACGAAAATATGTTTATTCAGACAAAGCCCGGCAACAATGCGACAGAGCTGGAATTTTTCCCGGCCGAGACCGTTTATGAAAATGGTCCTTTCGATATCTCGCAGGAGGATGCGGCGAGCAGATCGCCGCTTGCACAGCGGCTTTATGAGATTGACGGTGTCGCCGCCATAACATTGAAATCTGAAAGTATTATTGTCTCAAAGACGGATGCGCGGGACTGGTCGTCTCTCCGGACAGAAATTTTTGGTGCGATTGTGGCGCATTTCCAGAGTGGAGAGCCCGCCGTCAACGAAAATGCGGATGATGCGCCCGGTGAGTTCGATATTGAAATTATTGATCAAATCAAGGATCTGCTCGCAACGCGGATTGTTCCGGCGGTAACGCAGTCGGGCGGAGATGTCTCGTTTCATAGCTATAAAAGCGGTAAGCTCTATTTGAAGTTCCAGGGCCCTGCCTTCTCTATGCTGACGGGCATTCAGAACATGCTGAGGCACTATATTCCGGAAATTACCGCAGTACTTGATTATCGTGAAGCATTGCCAAAGCCGGGCCTTAAAACACCGGAGGGAGTTGCGATCCGCAAGCTGCTGGAGGAAAAGGTGAATCCGTCAATTGCGGCACATGGCGGGCGTATCACACTCGTCGATCTGCAGAAGGACCGAGCCTATGTTCGCCTGGACGGCGGTTGTCAGGGGTGCGGTATGGCGGATGTAACGTTGAAACAGGGGGTTGCGGTTGAAATCCAGAATCTGGTGCCGTCGATCACCGAGGTGCTGGACGTGACCGATCATGCTGACGGGACCAATCCCTATTATCAGCCAGCCTAATCCTTTTACTTCAAGTTAATTGGTAAATCGTTACCGGGTCCCGCCTGCCTTTTAGCTGGTAATCTCCGATTTTCGTTGCGTTGATGTCTGGTGCGGCTTTGTAGGTTGCGTCGGTCATCAGGATAAAAACCTCTTCCGTTTGGTCTGGAGAGAGGGTCTTGCCATGCTGTTCCATTCGCTGGGCCGTATTAACGGTATCACCCACCACGGTGTAATTGAGCCGTCCCGCTGAGCCGATATTTCCGACGACAAGCGGTCCCGTATGAATTCCAATTCGCATATGGACTTCCGTGAGGTCCTCTTCGCGGCGCTTCTTATTATCTGAGACTATGGCTTCTTTAATTGCCTTGGCCGCGCGGCAGGCACGCGCCGCATGATCTTCCTGTATTTCCGGTGCCCCCCAGAACGCCATGACGGCGTCGCCGATGAATTTGTCGACGGTTCCTCCTTCCGCCTCTATGCAGCTTGTGACCAGCTCAAAATGGTGATTGAGAAAGTTCGCGACTTCTTCCGTTTTCATGCTTTCCGCCTGCGGGGTAAAGCCTGCGATGTCCGTAAACATGACAGTTACGATGCGTTCTTCGGAATTGGCTTCTCCGCTTTCCATGAGTTTGCGAACGAGGGATTTAGGAACATATGTCTCAAACCATGATAAGCCACGCAGCATGGCGTTGTAGGCCTCATTTGCCTCATTAACTTCGGTAAAGCGGCTTCTGGGTAAGGACGTCACCGCCTGAAAATCGAGATTTGAAATTTGCCTTGAGGCGTCCGACAACATAAGGACAGGCCGGGAAATCCGTCGCCCGATGATAATTGCGACCACTGCGCTTAACAACATTATCACGAGCCCGGCAATTCCGGCGATCACCAGGCGACGAAGTTCTGCCGTTATATCTTCATCCCGGATCCAGTACCCTAATGTGAAACTCTCGTCTGAATATCCGTCAAGCTGTTTGTAAATAAAGATATAGCCGTCGTCCTCAATCTCCAGATAATGGCTTTCAAATGCGGTTGAATCCCCCAAAAGATCGAGATTTTGACGTTCTGCTGACCAGATTTTCCTGAGAACCGGATCCTCAACCTCTTCAAGTTTCGGAACGACATTGTCCACGCTCAAGCCGCTGACGGGTCTATTGATGCCCTGCTGCAAAAGCACGTGATCCCGCCCGTATAGTATGAAGCGCTTTCCGTTGGTGAGAGATTGCGCCGCATTCATCCGGTTATTGACCGTCGTCACAGTGATCGTTGCAATAAGGGCGCCTATAAACTGCCCATCCTGAATGACGGGTTCACGAAAACTGAGAATGGTTTCCTTCAAGGTCGGCACATAAATGAGCTGCCCCCAGCTCCCTTTCTTGCGGCTTGAAATTTCCCTGATGGCCAGCCGTGCGACGGGATCCCTGCTTTCATCGAAGGTGATAATATTTTGGTTGTCCCTGCTCGAGGCCATGCCCTGCAATGTGGGTCCTACAAACGAGAGGGTGGAAATCTGCGGTGTTCCCGCCACCGCCGCCAAGAGGTAGCCTCTAAGCTGGTCTTGGTCGTTTATGTCGAGCTTACCTTCCTCGATCAGCTTGGCGATATATTGCGTTTGATATGCGGCCGGGTTGAGCAGTTCCGTCAGGTCGTTCTCCGCCGATTCCATTGCCGTACTGGCCTTATCAATCAGAAGATTCCGTGTGTTGGTAAGCCCGGAAGTGAGGCTGATGCCCAAGACAATGACAACGGTAATGACAACCAATGTACCAAAGCTGACGGCCAGAACAGTCGCAATCGGCAGGGACCTGATAGGTTTACGGGGGCTGGGTGAAATCTTACTTCTCCTGAACGGGCGCTGTTTTCCGATAGCATAGGCAGGTATTTTATACAAAGTTAAACCCTATATGGGCCAGTAGACAAAGCCGTGCAAGTCGATATACTTCCTGCATGAATCTGGTTGTCGCGTTTGAAGCAATTTTGGTTGTTTGTTGCCTGATTTCGCTGAATCTGGCGCGACAGTCCTTTTTTCCGGCAAGTCTCTTCTGGGCTTTTGGCGTTGTCACAATCGGTGTGGCGGCGGCTCTGGGTGGTTTCAAGTTTGCCGGGTTCAGCGGGTTGGAATCATATCACACGCTGGCGAAGCATTTTGCCGGTTCGATCGGCATAGCCTCATTTGCCCTCGGCGCTCTTGCGGGATTGCTCGCAAATTTCTTTATTCGCTTTCACTGGTGGATATTGCTCGTCGTGATCCTGTTGCTATGTGCAGTATTATTGCTCGATACTTGGCGTTTTCCTGCGCAAATCCAGCTCGGCCTGGTCGGGCTGATCCTGCTTGTCGGGGTGATCCGGCTTATCTCGTCCGGTTTGCTCGCCATATACCTGTTGCTGGGAGTTGCCTGTCTGATCCTGTCCGACATCGCCACCAGATGGCTCGCCGTTAACACGGGAATGGCGGAAGTGAATATTTATCATGTCCTGCTGTCGCTTGCCGTTATTTCGTTCGGCCTGTCTGCGTCGCGGGATAATTGGGAGTAGCTTTTTTGCTATATTCGTTCGCGGTGTATTGATTTTGCTTTGTATCTCGTTATAACCGGCGGCGAATCGTCCGGTCCGTTATGCCCGGCTGACGATGTTCTGTCCATTTTGAAATAGAAAGGGTGTCATGGCAGAAGCAAATTCGAAATCGGCCAAGGAACTGTTTGTGGTCTTTGGCGGCAGGGTGACAGATACGCGGGGCCGGGATTTTGCTGACCCGGGTAAACTGGACGTCCGCGGCTTTTTTGAAAATTATGACAGTGCCCTGTCGGCATGGCGCGCCGCCAGCCAGTCACAGGTCGATGATGCCTTTACAAAATATGTGATTGTCCGTCTCTGGTAACTAACGGACTTTTCCACACCGCGGAAAAGCTGTCAAAGCAGGCCGTGTAATTTTGCACAACTGTTGGAGATGGCGTATTGTGGTCCCTTCTGAACTTTATTGAAAAGCAGGTGTCCCGTGCGCGATTTTTACCAACCCGGCCGTTCCGTGACCTACGGCTTGAACGGCGCTGCTGCCGCCTCCAGCATGCATGCTTCGCAGATAGCAATCAGCATCCTGAAATCCGGTGGCAACGCCATGGACGCGGCCATTGCCGCCTGTGCCATACAATGTGTTGTCGATCCTATGCAAACCGGTATCGGCGGGGATTGTTTTGCGCTCGTTGCCATGGGCGGTGGCAGTCAGGTCGAAGGGCTGAATGGATCGGGCAAGGCGCCAGGCGCGCTGACTGCGGACTACCTTCTCTCGAAAGGTGTCGACAAAATGGACGCGACCAGCGCCCATTCGATTACCATTCCGGGGGCCATTGACGCCTGGGTTCGGCTGCATGAAAAATATGGCAGTATGGAATTTGCGGATATTCTAAAGCCCGCCATCGATTGCGCAGAGAACGGTTTTGTGGTGACGGACCGTACTTCCGTTGACTGGCAGATGGGAGCGGCAAAACTCCAAAAGAATGAGGCCGCAAGCGAGATTTTCCTCAAAAACGGGAAGCCGCCGGCAGCCGGAACTACCTGGCGTCTGCCGAAGCTGGCGGCGACATTGAAGGCCATTGCCAAAAACGGGCGCTCAGCCTTTTATGAGGGAGATATTGCGGCGCAGATGACGGAAACGTTGAAAGCCGTAGGCGGATTGCACGAGGCATCGGATTTTGCCGAGACGGGCGCTGATTTTGTGGCACCTATTCATAGTGAATATCATGGGCATATCGTTCACCAGATTCCCCCGAACGGTCAGGGGATTACGGCCCTCATCATGCTGAATATCCTGAAACGCCTTGATATGAACGGGCTCGATCCCATGGGGGCCAAGCGGCTTCATCTGGAGGCAGAGGCGGCGCGTCTTGCCTATCTTGCTCGGAATAAATATGTCGCCGACCCGATGAAGGCGGATGTGCCCGTCGATATGCTGCTGTCCGATGAGTTCGCCGAGCATCTCTGCGGGTTTATCGAAGTTGGAAAAGCGGGTGATCCTACTGGGGCCAATGCACTGGAACGTCACCGGGATACCGTATATCTGACCGTCGTTGACAAGGATAGAAACGCGGTATCTTTCATCAATTCACTGTTTCAGGGATTCGGAAGCGGCATTGCCTGTGCCAAAACGGGTGTTTTATTCCAGAACCGGGGTTTTGGTTTCGTCGTCGATCCGCACCATCCCAACTGTATTGCTCCTGGCAAAAGACCGTTGCATACCATCATCCCCGGTATGGTAACGAAGGACGGCAAGGCGACCATGAGCTACGGCGTCATGGGTGGAGGCTATCAGCCGGTCGGCCACGCACATGTTCTCATGAATATCTGGGATTATGGAATGGATGTGCAGGAAGCGCTGGACTGTCCGCGCGCGTTCTATGACGCAGGTGTCTTGGATGTTGAAAAGTCTATTCCGGCAGCCGTACGCCAGGAACTGGCGAACATGGGCTATCAGCTCAGAGATCCCGACGTTCCTCTCGGGGGCGGACAGATCATAGCCATCAATCCGGAGACCGGCGTTCTTTCCGCCGGCTCCGAACCACGAAAGGACGGCTGCGCCCTCGCGTATTGATTTGAGGCTCAGGCTTCGGCGATAGTATTTCCGGTTGCGCCGAGTTCCTTACATGCCTGCTGAACGCGTTCCGCCATGGATTTTTCGCATTCCCGCAACCAGGCTCGTGGATCGTAATGCTTTTTGAAGGGCGTGCCGTCGACCGGATCGATCTGGTATTTGAATGCTTTCGGATGCGCTTCAACATAGGCGCCAACCGGCTTGGAAAAGGCAAACTGCGTATCGGTGTCGACATTCATCTTGAACACACCATAGCTGACGGCTTCCGCAATTTCTTCGGCGCTTGAACCGGAACCACCATGGAAGACGAAATCAAGCGGCTTTTCCTTGGTGTCGTATACACTCTGCACATGCTTCTGCGACGCCAGCAATATTTCCGGCCGAAGCTGAACATTGCCCGGCTTGTAGACGCCATGCACATTGCCAAAGGCGGCGGCAACAGAGAAGTGACCGATGGAAGAGAGGCGCTCATATGCCTGTAGCACTTCCTCAGGCTGGGTATAGAGTTTGCTGTTATCCATAACATCGACATCACTGCCAACGCCATCTTCCTCACCGCCGGTAACACCAAGCTCGATTTCAAGGCTCATATCGATCTTGGCGAGCCGCGTCAGAATGCGCTCGCAATCGGCGAGATTTTCTTCAATCGGCTCTTCAGAGAGGTCGAGCATGTGGGAGCTGAAAAGCGGCTTGCCCGTTGCTTCATATTCCGCCTCGCTGGCGTCGATCATACCTTCAACCCAGGGAATAAGGCCCTTGTTTGCATGGTCCGTATGCAGAACGACGCAGATTCCGTATTCCTTGGCAACTGTATGAATGTGACGGGCAGCTGAAATGGCGCCGACGATGCGTGCCTTATCGACATCCTTGATGCCCTTGCCGGCGAAGAATTGTGCGCCACCATTTGAAAGCTGAATAATGATGTCAGATTTGCTGAGCATTGCAGCTTCCAGCGCTGCATTGACGGTGTTGGTGCCGGTAACATTGATTGCGGGAAGTGCGAAGCCCTGCGACTTACAGTTTTCAACAAGGGTGAGGTAATCCCGCCCTGTTACGACACCTGGTTTCAGCTTCTTGGTTTTTTCTTGCACGTCTTAATTCCTCTTGATGACAGTTTTCGTGATTTGCACGAGAAGATAGGAGACAAATATTTAAAATTCTTTACATCCGGTCGGGAACGTCAATTCCCAGAATATACAAAACCTTTTCCATTTGGCGCAACGTAATGCCGCATAGGCGCAGGCGGGACGCGCGAATGCCGGGGTCTGCCTCACCAAGAACTGGGCATTCGTGGTAGAAGCTATTGAATTCCTGGCTCAGATTGTAAACATGATCGCAGAGAATATTAGGCGCATTTTTCTCCGCAGCGGCGGCGACGGCCTCCGGAAGGGCGGCAATCGCCAGCATCAGATTTCTTTCCGCATCATGTGTCGCCAGTAAGCGGCCTTTCGTCAGGTTCTGTTCTGCCGCTTTGCGTAGCATGGATTTGATACGAACGGCCGCATACATCTGATACGGTCCGGTGCGTCCTTCAAATTTCGTGAATCTTTCAAGGTCGAAAACATAGTTGGACATTCTCTGGTTCGAGAGGTCCGCATATTTGATTGCGGCAACCCCGACCTTTGTCGAGATGTCGTCAAGTTCCACCGCGTCGAACCGTTCGGACATTCCTGTCTCGGTGATGACCTTGCGGGCTTCCCCGATTGCATCCTCAATCAAACTCCGAAGTCGGACGACGCCGCCATCACGGGTTTTAAGGGGCTTTCCGTCCTTCCCATTGACAGTACCAAAGCCGATATGTTCAAGCTGGCAATCGGAACCGATGCTGTTGCATTTATGGGCTGCCCGGAAAACCTGTTCGAAATGAAGGCTCTGGCGGGCATCGACAACATACAGCATAGCATCCGGGTCATGTTCTTTCCGCCGCATTTCGATAGTAGCCAGATCAGTTGTGCCATACATCACGGCGCCATCGGATTTTTCCAGGATCAGCGGCGGCATTTCTTTTTTGTCGCCCTCCTCAGCCACATTAACGACCACCGCTCCCTCGGACACTTCTGAATATCCCTCATTGGCGAGGCGATCCATCATCAGCGGGATATGGTCATTCGTATCGGCTTCACCTTTCCACTCGGTGAAATGGGCGCCGAGCAAATCAAAATCTATCCGGGTTTCGGCAATGGATACGTCACGCATATGCTGCCAGAGCGCGAGATAGCCGACGCGACCTTTCTGTAACTCGAAGGTGGCCTTGCGGGCACTTTCAAGAAAGGCCGGGTCTTCCTTGCTTCGGGCGGAGGCTGCTGGATATATCTCCTGCAGCTCCTCAACCGTCACCGGTGAGCCTTCTGGGTATGGTCCGCTGAAATCTGCATTGAAATAGGGGAGTTCAGGCTGTCGCCGTTCGATTTCCTTGATCAGCAGGCCCATGGGAAGGCCCCAGTCGCCAAAATGGACATCGCTGATGGCGGTATCGCCCAGAAATTCGCGCAGGCGGCGCAGACTTTCTCCAATGATGGTTGCCCGCAGATGGCCGACATGCATTGCCTTGGCGACATTCGGTCCGCCATAGTCGAGTATGACTTTCTTTGGGATATGACGCGAACGGCACCCGAAATATGAATCTTCAGCCAGATCACTGATATGGCCTACGAGAAAATCATCCATGAGGCGGATATTGATAAATCCTGGGCCAGCCAAAGTGAGCTCAGAAAACAGCCCGGTTTTTTCGAGTTCGGCCAGAACCTCGGTCGCGATTTCCCTTGGGTTTCGTTTTGCCTGTTTCGCGGCGGCGAGGGCACCATTGCACTGAAACTGCCCTAATTCCCGCCGTTGCGAAGGTACGACCATGCCGTAAGAGGTATCAAGGCCAACCGTCTCGAAGGCCAGCCCGGCAATCTGGCTAAGCTGGGATAAAAGCGATGCTGTCACGGATTTTCCCGATCTTTTTTGGTTCCTGACTTGTATAGACGTCTTTGCGAACATATGTCCCGCGCAGACGATGTGGCCCTATCTACTGGAAAATCCGTTTTGGGCCAAGGATTTTGGAGACACTCGCCGATCCTAAGGGAAAATATTTGCCCTTCCGGATTATTTTGTGAGGCGATTTTTCTCACATCCCTTGACACCTAACGAACTTTTCATTACATCCCTAGCGAAATTATTAGCACTCTCACCTGGAGAGTGCTAATAACAAATGAAACGGTTACTCAACAAGCATGAGGGAGACTTTAATGAAATTTCGTCCATTGCATGATCGCGTATTGGTCAAGCGTATCGAAGCCGAAGAAAAGACAGCCGGTGGCATTATTCTCGTGGATAGCGCGCAGGAAAAACCATCCCAGGGTGACGTTCTGGCGGTTGGCAACGGTGCCATTGCAGAAGACGGCACAGTTCGTCCGCTTGACGTTAAAGTGGGCGACAAGGTTGTTTTCGGTAAATGGTCCGGAACCGAGATCAAGGTTGAAGGCGAAGACGTCTTGATCATGAAAGAATCAGACATCATGGGCATTTTGGCCTAATCAACCCATTTATGATTGAGGAAAAATAGACATGGCAAAAGATGTAAAATTTAACACAGACGCTCGTCGGCGCATGCTGAAGGGCGTAAACACCCTTGCGGACGCTGTGAAAGTTACCCTAGGCCCGAAAGGCCGGAATGTAGTTATCGACAAATCCTTCGGTTCTCCGCGCATCACCAAAGATGGCGTGACAGTCGCCAAGGAAATCGAACTTGAAGACAAGTTTGAGAACATGGGCGCGCAGATGGTCAAGGAAGTTGCTTCCAAGACCAATGATATCGCCGGTGATGGCACAACAACAGCAACCGTTCTTGCACAGTCCATCATTCAGGAAGGTCTAAAAGCTGTTGCGGCTGCGATGAATCCGATGGATCTGAAGCGCGGTATTGATCTTGCTGTTGCAAAAGCCGTTGACTCTATCAAGGAAATGTCCAAGCCAGTTTCCGGTCAGGATGAAATTGCACAGGTCGGCACGATCTCGGCCAACGGCGAAGCTGAAATCGGTAGCATCATTTCCGAAGCCATGCAGCGCGTTGGCAACGAGGGTGTGATTACTGTTGAAGAAGCCAAAGGCCTTGCAACTGAGCTGGACGTTGTAGAAGGCATGCAGTTCGACCGTGGGTATCTTTCTCCTTACTTCGTCACGAACGCAGAGAAAATGGTTGCCGACATGGACAACCCCTACATCCTGCTTCACGAAAAGAAACTGACCAATCTGCAGCCGATGCTACCGCTTCTTGAAGCCGTTGTTCAGGCCGGCAAGCCGCTTCTCATCATCGCGGAAGACATCGAAGGCGAAGCACTTGCAACTCTTGTTGTCAACAAGCTCCGCGGCGGCCTAAAAATTGCGGCTGTCAAGGCTCCTGGCTTTGGTGACCGTCGCAAGGCGATGCTTGAAGACATTGCCATCCTGACCGGTGGACAAGTGATTTCCGAAGATTTGGGTATCAAACTTGAGAATGTCGGCCTTGATATGCTGGGTACAGCGAAATCCGTATCCATCTCCAAGGAAGAAACGACAATCATCGACGGTGCCGGTGAAAAAGCGGACATCGAAGGTCGTTGTAACCAGATCCGCGCTCAGGTCGAGGAAACATCCTCTGACTATGACCGCGAAAAACTTCAGGAACGACTTGCCAAACTCGCTGGCGGTGTTGCCGTGATCAAGGTTGGCGGCGCGACGGAAACCGAAGTGAAGGAACGCAAGGACCGCGTTGATGATGCGCTACACGCAACCCGCGCTGCGGTTGAAGAAGGTATCGTGGCCGGTGGTGGCGTTGCTCTTCTCTATGCATCCCGTGCGCTGGACGGCCTCACTGGCGAGAATGAAGAGCAGAACGTTGGCATCAAGATCGTTCGTCGCGCCCTTCAGGCTCCTTGCCGTCAGATTGCTGAAAACGCTGGCTCCGACGGAGCGGTTGTTGTTGGCAAGTTGCTGGAACAGAAAAGTGTAACGTTTGGCTTTAATGCTCAGACTGGCAAATACACTGATCTGCCTAAAGATGGTGTTATTGATCCGGCTAAGGTAGTTCGCGCCGCTCTTGAAGACGCAGCGTCCATCGCCAGCCTTCTGATCACGACGGAAGCAATGATTGCGGATCTACCGGCAAAAGACTCCGGTGGCGGACCTTCCATGCCCGATATGGGCGGCATGGGTGGTATGGGTGGCATGGGCTTCTAAGTCGCCCGTTCATACCCGCATGTCAAAAGAATGGGGCCGTCCTTCGGGGCGGCCCTTTTTTGTGCTTAACCCTGCCTTTGAGACGGCAGCATCAGGTCTTTTCGAATATATGGATATAATTATTCGCGGGCATCGGCAGGACCGCTGTATGGCCAAGGTCATTTTTCTTAGCTTCAGCGCTCACAACTTCTATGTCGCGGACGGCAAAATCGGGATCCAGTGATTTCAGCCAGCTTTCAAATTTCGCATTGCTGGCGGCGGTGTGCTCACCGTTTACTTTGAAGGGCCCATAAAGGATAAGCCGTCCGCCGACGGGCAGAATTCTGCGTGCGCCTGCCATCAACCCTTCGCATGTCTGCCAGGGGGAAATATGGATCATATTGGCGTTGAAAATTGCCGTAATCGGCCCCCCGTTATAGCCTGCCTCCTCGACAGGCCAGAGCGGCTTTGTCACATCCAGTGAAATTGGCGGAAGAAGATTGTCGGATGGTTGATGGGCGATCCAGTCTTCAACACTTTCGAGCTGTTCGGGGTCATAATTGCTCGGCTGCCACTTCAGTGGGCGCAGTGCGGGCGCGAAAAATACTGCATGTTCGCCGCTGCCACTGGCAACTTCCAGAACTGTGCCTGTATCAGGGAGTTTGACTTTCAGGACTGACAGGATAGAACTGCGATTTCGCTCGGTCGCTGGGGCAAATTGCCGCCGATCTGTCATTTTTTATCCTCATCTTTCGAGTCGCGCCATTTTTGGCGATGTTCAAATCCTTTTTCAAAGAACGCCGCGCGTTTGTCTTCAGGAAGCGACTTGGCAAGTTCAATCATAGAGGCCTGCAAAAAACTTTCGATCTGGATCTGTGTTGCGATCATGTCTGCGTAAGTCTGGTTAATCGCAACAAGATCAAGTGTTTCCGCACTGAAAAGCTCTGCGAGTTTTTCGCGATGTTCACGAAACTCCCGGAAGAAAGGGCGGAGGCTTCCACGGTTATCCTTCCACTGCTGCCGAATTTGCTCCTGATCCTTTTCATCGAGGACGGTGACGGCCTCTTTGCGGTCGAAATGAAATTTGCCATGTCGCCGCTTGTCCCCGTCATGGTCAATCAATTGGGTGATGAGGAAACCCCCGATAATGAGGTTTACGGCAATCGATAGAACCAGTGCGGCCGACAGAATTTTTTGCCTAGAGATTCTCATATTCAGATTCCAGATCAGACATAGTTGCACCGCTGAAGGACGGATCGTTTAACGCAAAGTCATCGCTATTTTCGAGAATGTTGGGGCTGGTAAAGCCGAGCAGAATACCGATGCAGGCAGCCATCGCCATCCCAGCGGCGGGTTGCCAGATGGAGCCGAAGGGCCAGAGGCTTTTCAGGAAAGATCCTTGGTTGATGTCTTCGGCATTCATCAGAACACGGCCCATAAGACCGGATGGCGCCACTACGGGTTTGGTTTTGCTGCTGAGGAGCTGATCAAATTTCGCCTCCTGGCGGAGCAGGCTGCGGGCAACATCCGAAGAACTCAGGAGCTTTTGCATCATGGGAAGGTCAGCCTTTGGCCAGCTTTCCACGCGAGCACCATAGGTTTCCACGACAGTCTTGAAACGGGCGAGTTCTTTTGACAGAATCTCCTTCATATTGCCTCTCCATCCATTAGCCGCCGTGTCGGCATCAATAATTCTTTCAGCTTTCTTCGTCCTCTGGCAAGAAGGGATTCCAGTGCATCCACCGATATTTCCATGATTTCGGCGGCTTCTATATTCCCATATTCCTCAAAATGCACTAACGAAATGGCAATGCGTTGTCGTGCAGGAAGCATTTGCAGGGCTTCATTCACCTTGTCACCAAGTTGCTGCTGCTCCTTTAGCTCAATAACTCCCGGCCTAGTATCTTCCATATCGGGTACTTCATCATCACTATATCGTTTTTGCTTACGCAGATAATCGACGCATAAATTGTGAGTGACGCGATGCAGCCAGGTTTTTATCTGAGCTTTGGCTTGCCATTTTGGCGCCTGCTTCCAGAGCTTGATAAACGCTTCCTGAGCCATGTCTTCTGCAAGACTGCTGTCCCCTAAAATGCGCAACGCCAGCCGAAAAGGTCCATCCAGATATAGTTCGGCCACCAAGCGGCTTGCTGTCGCGTTCCCATCAGCGACGTCTTGCATAAGTGCGGCATCTTTTTCAATCTCGCTTGGATTATGCATAGTCACCTGACGGTTTCCAAGGAACGGCTGTTTGCCGCCCGTCACATTTACTTTTTAAACGGGCGGCAGGATCAAATCCGTCGCAATTAATTTTTGCGATGGCGGAATATGAAGAAAGGGCAGAGAGCTAGACCGACTCTTTTTCGCTGTCGGCGTCGCCAGTCTTTTTCGCTGTGCCCTTGCCGCTTTCCATTTCCGTCAGCAGGTTTGGCTGTTCCCCGGCAATTTTCTTCAGGGTACCGCCGACTTCTCCGCCAGGCTCAATCTCAATCTCGCCATAGCTGATATCGCCGGTAACCCGGCCGGTTTTCCGGACGACGAGGCGTTTGCGGGCTTTCATGGTGCCGTCAAACTCGCCCGAGATATCGGCGGTATCGATATCGACTGTTCCGTTGAAAACACCGCTTTGACTGATTTCGATTTCCTTACTGGTCATCGAAGCTTCAACTTTTCCTTCGACGATCAGACGATCACAGGCGGTAATTTCACCTTTGAGATGAATATCGGCGCCAACATGAAGTTTGCTGCCTTCCTTTTTCTCTTCCGGAGCGGCACCATAAGGAGATGATTTTGGGCGCAGGCTGTTATCAATACCAAAGCTTCTCGTTCCGCCAGTTGTTGTCATGGGTTTAACTCTGCTTTCCAGTTTTTGTTCAGAAGGAGGTAATGTCTCTTTGTTACTTTCGGGTGTGTCGGTCAATTTCGGTTTCTTTTGAAACATATTTTTCCCCAATAGTGCTAAATTCAGTAATATGCCGGATTTGGCCATAAAATAGTGTCCGGCATGCGTTGGTACTTTGTCAAAAATGTGGCAATAAACGAGAGTTTTCCTTTAAAAGGCATCTCTGCGGCAACTACCATATCCGTTGAAGGCGAAACTGTAGAATCTGAAGGATACCGATGCAATCACGAAAAGTCATAGGTCTAGTTGTGTTGATGGCGCTCCTCGCTGTCTATTGTGGAATATGCGTTTTCATTGCCGTACAGTTTCTCCCGGACAGCAAGCTGGCAGAGCTGATTTTCTATGCTGTTGCGGGGGTTATCTGGATTTTCCCGGCTATGAAAATAGTTCGCTGGATGCAGTCAATGCCGGAGGTTGATTAAGACTATAAAAAAAGCCGGATCGAGAGGGGGGATCGATCCGGCTTTACATTGCCTTTCAATGGGAGAGGGGGACTTTCCCAAGGATCAGCAAAAGTTTGATAGCGTCTGTACTAAGCTATACACCCTATCTGGTGTTTTTTTTATTAATTTCCAGTGATCAGTATCACTCTTTTTTCCGGTTAAGCGCCCAACCGGATCCCAAAATTATCGGCATCAAAAAATATTATTATTTTATAGCCTGTTAGTATCCAACGGACAGATTAAACTGACTTGTTTTTATTCAGATAATATGACCGTTTTACGGCGAAACGTAAAATTTTCCGGCAATTTATTGCATGTTTCCGATACTTTCCGTCGCCCGTATAAGTCGGGTTATGTCGTCGGGCTCGGAAAGACGATGATCTCCGTTCTTTATGAGGGAAACAGTCACATCGTCACTGACAAGGGCAGCCTGTATTTTAAGAGCCGTTTCCCAGGGAACACTGTCATCCTTCATCCCCTGCAGGAGATGTACCGGACAGGTTACATTGATCGGCCCATCAAGCAGGAAATTACGCGGTCCGTCATCCAGCAGCTTTTTGGTGATGGTATAGGGTTCGTCGGAATATTCCGAAGGCTGCTCCCAATATCCTTTTGACTTGATGGACTCCCTGCCCGTTTCCGGCATGTCATCCCACATTCGGCTGGTGAAGTCCGGCGCCGCAGCAATGCCGACGAAACCGGCGATACGCTCCGGGCGCAGCAGCGCCATTCTGAGCCCGATCCAGCCCCCCATGGACGATCCGACAATGATCTGCGGGCCGGCCGTACAATCATCCAGCACCGCCACAGCGTCATCCGTCCAACGGCTAATGGTGCCATCCTTGAAATTGCCTGTCGATTGCCCGTGCCCCAGATAATCAAATCGTGTATAGCTACGATGAAGGTCGGTCATTGCTTTTTCAAGAGCAAGTGCCTTTGTTCCTTCCATGTCGGACATGAAACCGGAGCAAAAAATCACGCCGGGGGAAAAGCCGGCATGGTGATGATAGGCAATGGATTGACCATCAGGCCGGGCAAGCATACTAGGTGAGTCAGTCGAAGTCATTTTTGAGTAACAGAAACCGTTGAAAATCATTATGGACCCTGAGCATAACACTCCTTCCCCCATGAACGAAACCCGTCATCCGACTGTCTTGCAGATACTTCCAAGTCTGAACGGCGGCGGGGTCGAGCGTGGCACGGTGGAGATGGCATCGGCACTGAAGGAGAGGGGCTGGACACCAATCGTTGCCTCCTCCGGCGGGCTAATGACCCATGAATTAAAACGGATCGGTGTGCGCCATCTGATCTTGCCAGCAGGATCAAAGAATCCCTGGGTTATGCGCCGAAATATAACGCGCCTTGCGGGGCTCATTCGTGAATATGACGTTGATATCATTCACGCCCGGAGCCGGGCCCCGGCCTGGAGCGCTTATTATGCAGCAAAAAGAACCGGCGTACATTTTGTAACAACCTTTCATGCGGCATACAATCGCGGCGGCTTTCTTAAAAATACCTATAACGCAATCATGACCAAAGGAGAGCGGGTTATCGCGATCTCTGATTTTATCGCTGACCATATCCTCAGCAACTATGACGTGGCGCCGGAAAAAATCATCACAATTCCGCGTGGCGTGGATTGCCGGAAATTTAATCCGGCGGCCATTCATGCCGAGCGGATTATCGACATGGCACGAAGCTGGGGACTGCCTGATGGCGTTCCCGTTATCATGCTGCCGGGGCGGCTTACCCGATTGAAGGGTCATCAGACTTTTATCGAGGCACTGGCCCGGATAAAGGACAGAGAGTTCCTTGCGCTGCTGGTGGGGAGCACGGAAGGGCGGGATGCATATTGTAACGAGTTAAATGCCATGGTGAAATCTCATGGACTGGAAGGCAGGGTCCAGATAAAGGGACATTGTGACGATATGGCCGTGGCGCTTATGTTGTCGGATGTAGTCGTATCGGCGACGACGGTACCGGAAGGGTTCGGCCGTATCGCTGTCGAGGCGCAAGCCATGGGACGCCCTGTTATCGCAACGGCGCATGGCGGTTCCATGGAAACGATTATCGATGGCGAGACTGGCTGGCTGGTGCCGGTCGGTGACGTTGAGGCAATGGCCGCAGCGCTGGCATCTGCGATCGGCCTGTCCTGGGAGGCGCGCGAAGCAGTTGCAAATCAGGCGCGGGAACATGTGAAGAGTCACTTCGATATCGAAAAAATGTGTAGCTCCACCATTGCGCTGTATGAGGATATCCTTGAAGATCGCACGTAAGGTGCCTTATTTCCGCTAAAGACAAAGGTATATTTCGCTAAATAAGGGCTTGTCGCGTCTATCGCTTGACATGGTCCCCCAGTTTTCTAAAGTCCCCGGCATGATCGCGAATTCAGGGCAGGGTGTTGCTCGGTACCGGTCATGGAATGGATGGTAAAAATGGCAAACGGACAGGTACAGATTACGCTTCCGGATGGAAGCCAGCGGGTATTCGACAAAGCGATTTCGGGCGCAGAGTTGGCGCAGGATATCGGCCCGGGTCTCGCTAAAGCCGCGCTGGCGCTGCGCATCAATGGTGAACTGAAGGATTTGAAAACGGTCCTTGATCAGGATACCGCCATAGAAATTGTCACCTCGAACGAAGAAGGCGATGAAGTGCTGGAACTTCTGCGTCACGACGCTGCACATGTGATGGCAGAGGCTGTGAAAGAACTTTATCCTGAGACTCAGGTGACCATAGGCCCGGCCATTGAGAACGGATTTTACTATGATTTTGCCCGTTCCGAGCCATTCACGCCCGACGATCTTGAAAAGATCGAGAAGCGAATGCATGAGATTGTTGATCGGGACGAGGAAATCACCCGGGAGGAATGGTCTCGGAGTGAAGCTGTCGACTTCTTCAAGAATGCCGGGGAGCATTACAAGGCGGACATCATCCATGCAATTCCGGAAGATCAGCCGATCGGCATTTACCGACAGGGCGATTTTCAGGATTTGTGCCGGGGTCCTCACCTGCCGTCGACCAAAAAGCTTGGCCATGCTTTCAAATTGATGAAGTTGGCAGGCGCCTATTGGCGGGGCGATTCGCGGAATGAAATGTTACAGCGGATATATGGGACCGCTTGGCGGAACGAAAAAGAGTTGAAGGCGTATCTCCATCGCCTGGAAGAAGCGGAACGGCGGGATCACCGCAAACTTGGCCGGGAGATGGACCTCTTTCATCTGCAGGAAGAGGCTGTCGGCATGGTCTTTTGGCATGAAAAGGGTTGGACTCTTTATCGCACGTTGGAAAATTATATTCGCCACAAACTTGAAGAGGCCGATTACAAGGAAGTCAAGACCCCGCAGCTTGTTGATCGCAAGCTGTGGGAGGCGTCGGGACATTGGGAAAAGTTCGGGGAGCATATGTACACCACCGAATCGGAAGAGCGAACTTTTGCTCTCAAGCCGATGAACTGCCCATGCCATGTCCAGATATTCAATCAGGGGATCACCAGCTATCGGGACCTGCCGCTCCGGATGGCGGAGTTTGGCTCCTGCCATCGATATGAGCCCTCGGGCGCGTTACATGGTATTATGCGTGTGCGTGGTTTTACGCAGGATGATGCGCATATTTTCTGCACCGAAGATCAGATTATGTCGGAAACCGAAGTTTTCTGCGAACTTCTTCTCGATATATATAAGGACTTCGGATTTACTGAAGTGAAGGTTAAATTCTCTGATCGTCCGGCTGTGCGCGCCGGTGACGACACAATATGGGACAAGGCGGAAGGCGCGCTCAGAGAAGCGATTGAAGCCACCAATATTGCCTACAGCATGAATCCGGGTGAAGGAGCATTTTACGGGCCGAAGCTGGAGTTTGTGCTGACGGACGCTATTGGCCGGGACTGGCAATGCGGGACGCTGCAGGTGGATTTCGTTCTGCCGGAGCGTCTGAATGCCAACTATATCGGAGAGGATGGGGCGAAACACCGTCCGGTTATGCTGCATCGTGCCATTTTCGGTTCCATGGAACGGTTTATTGGCATTCTGATTGAAGAGTATGCCGGTCGCTTCCCGCTATGGCTGGCACCGTTGCAGGTAGTGGTGGCGACGATTACCGATGACGCCGATGACTATGCCCGTGAGGTGCTCTCGGCGTTGAAGGCCAAAGGTATTCGTGCTGAACTTGACCTCAGGAATGAAAAAATCAATTACAAGGTCCGTGAACATAGCCTGGCCAAGGTCCCGGCACTTCTGGTTGCGGGAAAACGCGAAGCAGAAGAGAAGACCATCTCGATCCGCAGGCTTGGAGAAAAACACCAAAAAGTACTGCCCCTTGATGGGGCAATTGCCGAGCTTGTTGAGGAGGCCGCTGTGCCGGGCCAGTGAATTATTGTTGGCGCTGAAAGTAGCGGTGGAAATAAATCGTTAAAAATTATAGAATAACGTAGTTAAACCCTCCTAATGGGGAGGGAATTGGATCAATCATTCAAGGAGAAAGTAAATAGCTCGTCCACAAAGAAATACGGTACCCACGAAGGATGGGCCGCGCACAAATGAAGATATCAACGTTGCCAACGTTCGATTAATCAATGATGAAGGTGAGAATATCGGTCTGGTAAGCATTCAGGCCGCGTTTGGGCTGGCGGACGAAGCCGGCCTCGATCTGGTAGAGGTTTCCCCCGGGGAAACGCCGGTCTGCAAGCTTATGGATTTTGGTCGCGCCCGGTTTGAGGCTCAGAAAAAAGCCGCCAAAGCCCGCAAGAAGCAGAAAACATTTGAAATCAAGGAAATCAAGATGCGGCCAAATATCGACCAGCATGACTATGAAGTCAAAATGCGAGCGGTAAACAAGTTCCTTGGCACAGGCGATAAGGTAAAGGTGACCATGCGGTTCCGTGGCCGTGAAATGGCGCATCAGGAACTTGGCATGAAGCTCCTGAACAAGGTTCGCGATGAAACTGAAGAACTTGCAAAAGTCGAGCAGCACCCGAAAATGGAGGGCCGTCAGATGACGATGGTCATTGCGCCGACCAAATAAGCACAAACAGAAATCGTTTCAATTCAAGCCTGCAATCCTTATCGGTTGCAGGCTTTTTTTATTTATCTTAACAGCTGGGGGCGGGAGGTATGTTATCCGTTAATGAGGTAAAATCGAAAGGCGTCGATCTGTTCGCTGGGTTGACGGTTATGATGGTAGCGTCGGTTAGCCCGTAATCCCCCGTCGAGTTGAACCGCCAAAGATTGGGGGCACCGGCGCCGCCAAATCCTTTATCCAGGCAGTACGGGAAGGTGTCGCCATGCAACAGAAGAACCGGCTTCTTGAATTGTGTCGACAGATAACGGAGATGCAGGTTGAAACCGGCGAATGCGTCACATTCCTGTCGGAGGGTCTCGGTGCAGCGGGGTTTGTATTTGCTGCGGGTCACGTCTGCTTGTGTTGCGATAACGACAGCATCTACCCCGATTTTTTCCGCCTCGGAAAATGTCTGGCTTAGCCAAACATGATTGGCCCGGTCCCGCGCATCCGTGAGGGTCAGGGCGAGATCCACATCACTGAGCAGGATTTCCTCACGGCCGTTATTCGTAGAGACCAGATGAACGGTTGCAAAAAGAGTATTTTTATAGACCCATCGCATATTTTCCGGGAACAGGGCCTGGCGCGCATAAAGCCATTCCGGCGGCAGCGACATGGGCGTGTCGTAGAAAAGCCGTCGCAGCAAATCAAGGCGATCAAGCTCGGAGAAACGCTGGATGATCTCTGTGCGGTCACAATCCGTCCAGTCATTGTCACCCGGTGTGTAGAAAACACGACCCGGATGAAGCGCCATGATCTGATTGCGCCGTTCGGTTAGCAAGGCGGCGGTACATGGGAGGGTGCTGTTCTTGAAGTCCCCCATGAATATGGCGAAGGGCAGGGGGCTGGCCTTTATGGCGGGCCGCGTGCGTTGCGTCAGGATGTAATCTTCCTTCGAGGAATAAGGCATGTCTGAAATGGCGAGAAAGCTGAAGGGGCCCGCCGTCATGCTTTCTTCTGCTGTCGTCTTGGAGGCCATAAGAAAGAGGAAGAGGGCGCAGAGGAAGGTCATTTGCGCTCTATATAAAAAACTGATCTGCATTTTCTTTGTCCACCCGGATTTTTAAGTACTTGAGACGCTGCTGGACGAACCAGACTGTCCTTGATGACGCGGGACATGAAGATTTGTGACGCAGGGCAAAAAAAGCCTTTCATAGGACTTGTATTTGCGTTTGCGCGGCTGTATAACCCTCGCTTCGCTGAGCGTTCCGGCCAATTGGGGCTGCCGAGTTTGCTCATTGCTTCAACGATATTTTAGAGGAAGCCAGAAATGCCCAAGTTAAAAACCAAGAGCAGCGTGAAGAAGCGTTTCTCTCTCACCGCATCGGGTAAGGTTCGCGCAAACCAGGCCGGCAAGCAGCATGGCATGATCAAGCGGACGCAAAAGCAGATCCGGAATCAGCGCGGAACCACAATTCTTGCTGATCAGGATGCCCGTATCGTCAAAAAATTTATGCCTTACGGCTAAGGAGAGAGACTCATGGCACGTGTAAAACGGGGCGTCACGACGCACGCCCGCCACAGAAAAGTTATCAAGGCAGCAAAAGGTTATTATGGCCGCCGCAAGAATACCTTCCGCGTAGCAGTACAGGCTGTTGAAAAAGCGGGCCAGTACGCCTATCGCGATCGCCGGACCAAGAAGCGAAATTTCCGCAGCTTGTGGATTCAGCGCATCAACGCGGCCTCGCGCGAACAGGGCATGACCTACGGGAACTTTATGCACGGCCTCAAGCTGGCCGGCATCGAAGTGGACCGCAAGGTTCTCGCCGATATTGCCGTACGCGAGCCTGAGGCCTTCAAGGCATTGGTAGATACAGCACAGCAGGCTGTCGCCAAAGCCTGATAATCCGGGCCCTCGAAAACCTAGACATTTTCGTAGACCACTTTATTAAAAGGGGGCCCCGTTTGCGGCCCCTTTTTATTTGCGAGTTGTGATGCAGGATATTGAAAAGCTTGAACAGGAATTGCTGGAGAAGATCGGTAACGTAGCCGATCTGGATGGGCTGGAGTCTTTGCGGATTTCCGCGCTTGGCAAGAAAGGCAGCATCAGCCTGATGATGCGCGGGCTGGGCCAGATGGATCCAACCGAGCGTCAGGAAGTTGCGCCAAAGCTCAACAAACTGAAGACTACGGTGGGGAATGCCATTGACGAGGCAAAATCCGCTTTGCACGCTGCAGCGCTGGATGCAAAGCTGCTGCAGGAAAAGATAGACATTACCCTGCCGGCCCGACCAGAGGCCATGGGCCGCATTCATCCCATCAGCCAGGTAATGGATGAAATCACGGAAATTTTCGCCGGAATGGGATTCAATATTGCCGAAGGTCCGGATATTGAAAATGACTTCAATAACTTTACGGCGCTGAATATCCCGCCGGAGCACCCCGCCCGGCAAATGCATGATACCTTCTACCTGCCCGAAAAAGAGGATGGCTCACGCCAGCTTCTGCGAACCCACACCTCGACGGTGCAGATCCGTACTATGCTGTCACAGAAACCACCGCATCGGATTGTCGTGCCAGGGCGGACCTTCCGCAGCGACTCCGATCAGACACATACGCCCATGTTCCATCAGATCGAAGGACTGGTTATCGACAAGACCAGCCATATGGGTCACCTGAAAGGCGTGCTGGCGGAATTCTGCAAGGCTTTCTTCGAACTGGAAGAAGTCACCATGCGGTTCCGTCCATCCTACTTCCCTTTCACCGAGCCGTCGGCAGAGATGGATATCCGCTGCACCTTCGCCGGAGATCATGTGAAGGTCGGGGAGGGGGATGACTGGCTGGAAATTCTTGGCTGCGGCATGGTCAATCCGCGGGTGTTGGAGCATTGCGGTCTCGATCCCGCGGAATATCAGGGCTTTGCCTGGGGGATGGGTATCGACCGGATTGCCATGCTGAAATACGGTATCCCGGACTTGCGAGCTTTCTTTGATTCAGACTTGCGCTGGCTTAAACATTATGGATTTGTGCCACTCGATGTACCAACACTCGGGGGAGGGCTGTCGCGATGAAATTCACGATTTCCTGGCTGAAAGAGTATCTTGACTACAATGCGACATTGGACGAGCTGACAGCCCGGCTGACGTCGATTGGATTGGAAGTTGAGGAGGTTACGGATCGCGCAAAGGAACTGGCCGCCTTTCGGGTTGCGCATGTGATTGAGGCTGTCCAGCATCCGGATGCGGACCGTTTGCGTGTATGCAAGGTTGATACCGGTAGCGAGGTTGTGCAGGTTGTTTGCGGAGCGCCGAATGCCCGGACGGGTATGAAAGGCGTGTTTGCCCCTTCCGGTTCATATGTTCCAGGCACGGATCTGTGGCTGAAGCCAACGAAGATTCGCGGCGTCGAGAGCAACGGCATGCTGGTCTCCGAGCGGGAAATGGGTCTTTCCGATGATCATGATGGTATTATCGAATTGGAGGACAGCGCGGAGATCGGAGCATCGTTTGCATCGCTTGCCGGTCTTGACGATCCTGTCATCGAAATTGCGATTACGCCCAATCATCAGGATGCGCTTGGCGTTTACGGCATTGCCCGTGATCTCGCGGCAAGCGGCTTCGGCACCTTGAAGCCACTGGACATGAGCCCGGTTGCAGGAAAGTTTAAAAGCCCGATCGGCGTTAATCTCAATTTTGAAAATGTTGATCCGCTTCCCTGCTCAAAGTTTGTGGGCCGGTATATTCGCGGTGTTAAAAATGGTCCCAGCCCGAAGTGGCTGCAGGATAAATTACGTTCCATCGGGTTGCGTCCGATCTCGGCGCTGGTCGATATGACAAACTATATGACGTTTGACCTTGGCCGACCGCTCCATGTGTTTGATGCGGACAAGATCGACGGCAACATTCAGGCGCGGCTGTCAGTCGCCGGGGAAACGCTCCTCGCACTTGACGGGGAAGAATACAAGCTTGATGCGGAAACATGCGTGATTGCAGACGATAAATCCGCTGTTGGCCTTGGCGGTGTTATGGGCGGAGAGTTGTCCGGCTGTTCGGATGAAACGATGAACGTCTTTATCGAGGCGGCGTTGTTCGATCCCGTGCGTATTGCGACGACGGGGCGCAAGCTTGGCATTGAATCCGATGCCCGCTATCGCTTTGAACGCGGGGTCGATCCGGATTTTGTTGAGCCCTCCATGGAAATTGCGACGCGGCTCGTCTTGGATATCTGCGGCGGTGAAGCCAGCGAGGTGGTCGTTGCAGGTGAGGGGCCCGTCTGGCAAAAAACAGTCGAATTGAGAAAACCCCGTGTCAGGGAGCTTGGCGGCGTTGATGTGCCGCCGTCGGAAATGCTCGCTATTCTTGACCGACTTGGCTTCAGCCCGGAAGAGACAGACGGCGTGATCCGGACACAGGTTCCGTCTTGGCGGATGGATATCGATGGCGAAGCGGATCTGGTGGAAGAGGTTCTGCGCATATACGGATATGACAATATTCCGCCGGTTCCGTTGCCGATGGAAAATGTCGTCGCAAAACCGGCCGTCAATGCAAAGCAGCGGCGAGTCCGGATTGCCAAACGGGCCCTTGCCGGTCGCGGGATGATGGAGGCTGTAAGTTGGTCCTTCCTGCCGCGTGCCCATGCTGATCTATTCGGAGGTGTGCCGGATGAAATTGTTCTGGTAAATCCGATCAGTGCAGATCTTGATGCCATGCGCCCTTCACTATTGCCAAATCTGATCGCGGCGGCGGGGCGGAATATGTCACGTGGCTTTGCGGATATCTCGCTGTTTGAAGTGGGTTCGGAGTATCACTCGGACCAGGTCGAAGGGCAGGTCACTGTTGCAGGGGGCATTCGCACCGGGCTGACATCACCGCGCCACTGGGCGGGAAATGGCCGTAAGTTCGATGCCTTTGATGCCAAGGCAGATGCACTCGCGCTGCTCGAGGCGGTAGGAGGACCTGCGGACTCTGTTCAGATCGTGACAGGGGCACCGGACTGGTATCATCCGGGCCGCTCCGGCGTTATGCAGCTTGGCCCAAAGAACCGGTTGGCCGCGTTTGGTGAATTACACCCCCGGGTGCTGGATACCATGAAAGTGAAAGGACCAATTGTCGGGTTTGAAGTTTATCTCGACAATATCCCGCTGCCAAAAGCGACGGCGACGGCGCGCCCGCCCCTGACCGTCTCGGATTATCAGGCCGTGGAACGGGATTTCGCGTTTGAAGTGGATATCGATACCCCGGCGGATACCATTATCCGGGCCGCGAGGGGAAGCGATAAAAAGCTGATCAAGGATGTTTCCATCTTTGATATATATCAGGGTGGCCATATGGCGGAGGGGCGGAAGTCTGTGGCCTTCTCCATCCGACTGCAGCCAACGGACCGGACGCTGACAGAAGAGGAAATCGATGCCGTCGCGGCCAAGGTCATTGGAAGTGTAGAGAAAGCGACAGGCGGCAGTTTGCGCAGCTGACAAAATTGACCGGACAAAGTAAGGGGAGCCAATGTTGCTCCCCTTGTTCCGTTTCTGGAGAGAAGAATGACGAACAACGCACCGGAAGGGTTTAAAGAGTTTGAGGGCAATGTCGGTTTTGTCGAGCTGACGGGCCTGCTGATGGTAAAGAGAGTTGAGGGAGATGCTTATCTCGGCCTGCGGATTGAGGGCAAACATTGCAATATTGCCGGAATATGCCATGGCGGGATGCTGATGACATTTGCCGATATGCAGCTTGGCGTGGGGGCGTTGGCCTTGTCCGGGCTTCGCAAATTCATTCCGACGATACAGATGTCTTGTGACTTTGTATCGCCAGCGCAAAAAGGCACCTGGCTGCAAGGACGGACCCAGCTTGTAAAGCAGACCCGTGGCCTGTTATTCGCTACATGCCTGTTGACGGCCGATGACAAAACGGTATTCAGCGGTTCCGGGATCATGAAAATTCCATCGGATAAAGGCCGCTATTCGGACGCGTCGATTTGATTCATATGAATTCGATTGAATTTGTCCCCAAAGCTGCTAGTTGGATGAACAGTCAGTACACTTGAAAAGCACCCAGATGACAGAACTCAGTAAAATCCGGAACTTCTCTATCATTGCCCATATCGATCATGGCAAATCGACGCTTGCCGATCGCCTGATACAGATGTGCGGTGGGCTGGATGATCGCGAGATGCAGCAACAGGTTCTGGACAGCATGGATATTGAACGTGAGCGCGGTATCACGATCAAGGCGCAGACGGTTCGACTGCTGTATACTGCAAAAGACGGGGAGACTTATACCCTTAACCTCATCGACACGCCCGGTCATGTGGATTTCGCCTATGAGGTGAACCGCTCGCTCTCTGCCTGCGAAGGCTCTGTCTTAGTGGTTGATGCAAGTCAGGGAGTGGAAGCGCAAACCCTCGCAAATGTATATCAGGCAATTGAGGTTAATCACGAAATACTGCCGGTACTAAATAAGGTGGATCTGCCGGCGGCGGATGTCGATCGCGTGGTCGAGCAGATCGAGGAGGTGATCGGTATTGACGCGAGTGGGGCGATTCCGATTTCAGCTAAAACTGGCATGGGTGTAGATGAGGTGCTCGAGGCTGTTGTCGCCCATATTCCACCTCCAAAAGGGGATCGGAAAGCGCCGTTACAGGCGTTGCTCATTGACAGCTGGTATGATGCTTATCTGGGCGTTGTTGTGCTGTTTCGTGTCCGTGCAGGTGTCATAAAAAAAGGCCAGAAAATCCGGATGATGGAAACCGGTGCGAGTTACCTTGTCGATCGGGTGGGCGTCTTTACGCCAAAAGGTCTGGTGGTGGATGAGCTGGGGCCGGGTGAAATCGGCTTTATGACAGCGGCCATCAAGCAGGTTGCGGATACGAAAGTGGGCGACACCATCACGGATGATCGGAAGCCTGCCGCCGAGTCGCTTCCCGGATTTAAGCCCAATCAGCCTGTCGTCTTTTGCGGCCTTTTCCCGATTGATGCGGCGGACTTTACCGAGTTGAAATCCAGCCTCGGCAAGCTTCGCCTAAATGACGCAAGCTTCTCTTTTGAGGCAGAGACATCCGCGGCGCTGGGCTTTGGGTTTCGTTGCGGCTTCCTGGGGTTGCTGCATCTTGAGATTATTCAGGAGCGGCTGGAACGGGAGTTCGACCTCGATCTTATTACTACTGCTCCTTCCGTTGTCTATCATCTGTATATGCGGAATGGGTCGATGGTAGAGATGCATAATCCCGCAGACATGCCTGATGTAATGCAGATTGACCGGATAGAGGAGCCCTGGATCAAGGCGACAATCATGGTGCCGGACGAATTCCTCGGCCAAGTTTTGAAGCTGTGTGAAGACAAGCGCGGCGTGCAGGCAGATCTCACCTACGCCGGGAGTCGGGCCATGGTTGTCTATAAGCTGCCGCTCAACGAGGTCGTTTTTGATTTTTACGATCGTCTGAAGTCCGTTTCGCGCGGCTATGCCAGTTTTGACTATGAAATTGACAGCTATATTGAGAGTGATCTGGTAAAATTATCCATCCTTGTGAATAGCGAGCCCGTAGATGCGCTCGCCATGATCGTTCACCGTGATCAGGCGGAAGCGCGCGGTCGGCAGCTATGTGAACGACTGAAAGATCTTATCCCCCGGCAGCTCTTCAAGATTGCGCTGCAGGCGGCAATTGGCGGCAAGGTTGTCGCTCGGGAGACGATCTCTGCCCTCCGCAAGGATGTAACGGCAAAATGTTATGGCGGCGATATTACACGCAAGAAAAAGCTTCTGGAAAAGCAGAAGAAAGGTAAAAAGCGGATGCGTTCCGTCGGCAATGTTGACATACCGCAAGAGGCATTTCTGGCGGCTCTCAAAATGGGGGATGACTAAGTGGAGAAACGGCGGGTGCCAGCGGATTGCCTTTTGCGAAAGAGTAAAAGGAAGACAATGCCGGGAGTAAGGAAAACCAGGCAGGCAGGCCATAACAGGACTGTCAGAATGATGGGGTCCCACAATACAGGAGTCAGATAACGTTGGATGACGGCCTGCATCAGATTTATCCCTTGCGGATTAAGGTTGTACCAAAGTTCCCCCAGTAAAATGGAGTGCCAAGCTTCGGTATTCAGATATTGCAGGATATCGTGACCGAGCACCAGAAAGGCGCAGCCGACCAAAATCCAACCCAAAAGGCGACCGATAATCACTGTATTGTTCCATCAGCATGTTTCATGCCTCGGATGGTACGTTGAAACAGGCGGGAGTTCAAAGTTTCTCTCATGTCTTCACCCGATTGTCATCAAGGTGTTATTAATTTGCCAAAGTCGGGTTTGATCCCTTGCATTCTCGCTCTTCTCAAGTATATTCCCCGCGCGCCCTCACTTAAACGCAGGGTGCCTTTGCGGAGGGGTGGCCGAGTGGCTGAAGGCGCACGCCTGGAAAGTGTGTATACGGCGAAACCGTATCGGGGGTTCGAATCCCCCTCCCTCCGCCACCCACCCCTGACAATTCGTCTCTGATTTTACGAGGCCTTGTAACCGCCCGTAACAGGGCGATATTTCGCGGCCAATCCCATTCCTGGCATCGTCTCCGGACCGTCAGATGACGGTTCTTCAGGGCCAATCTGCCCGCCAGTCTCTGCCTGTCTGATGGTAGGGTGAGTTTCCCTTGAACAGGGACATTAACAGGGAATTTTTTATAAAAATGACCGTTAACAGGGTAAAATTGATGTCTGTTATCGAAAGACAAAATATTTTATCACCTAATATCAGTGAGTTACGTGATGAATTTGCCACTTTCCTGTTATTCGTCATAACAGGGTGATTAATTGCCATAACAGGGCCTGTTATTGGTATTAACAGGGTGTTTTATTCCTGTTAACAGGTGAGTTCCGACGTTCCGAATAACGGTGAATACGTACCCTTAATCTGTGATTCCGATCCCGTATTTACGATGCTGGTCAGCCCAGAGCAACGGGACCTCTTTCTTCATCAGAAGAGCCAGTGTCAGATGATCCGGCTGGCGTCCATCAAGGATAGCACGCTGGATATCGGGGGCCAGAAACGCCAGCCGGACAAGGTTGCGCCGCCAGGGAGAGATGGGTGCTGCCTGCAGAACGGGCCTTTTCTCTGAATCTCGATCCAGCATGGCGTGGGCGTTGCGCAGGGCCCGGATCAAAGAGGCGTCCGGCTGCGGCGTGTTTTTATCGCCGGCAAGGATGTCTGTTCGTCCCCCGCGCGTCTGCATCCGCCAGGGCAGGGTCAACCGCAGGCATTTCGATTCTGCCGGATCCGGACGCACCCGTTCGCCAGTCGCAAGGTTGCCGTTGACCTTGTTAAGATATTTGAGCGGGATCAGAAGCTCGACGCATCTGATATGAATCTCGATGGAACTTATAAGCTCAAACGGTTCCACCTGCAGATCGGGAAGAAGACGGGTCAGTGTTTTGATCAACCGACGTTCAAGCGTTGCCGCCGAAACACGTCGTGGTGCGTTGTCCTGCTGGTCCCGTTTTGCCCCACGCTGCAAAGAGGCGGAGACATAGTAACGATAGAGCTTGCCGCCACGTCCATAGGCGAAGGTCGGGGACATCGATTGCCCGTCCGTATCGAAGAGGCGCCCTGCCAGCGGCGAGCTGGCAATCCTCTTTCCAGTCGCCTTGCGACGCCGGCCGTTCTCGTCAAGCTGCACCTGCACGGAGTCGAACAGCTCCGCCTCGATTATCGCCTCATGCAGCCCGGGATGAGACTGATCCTTATGCGGAACCTCGCCAAGATAGACACGGCTCCGGAGCAGATGATACAGCGCGCCGCGGCTGAAGGGTTGGCCTCCGATGGTTCTTCCTTTCAGCGTCACCCGGGTCTTTGATCGAATATCCTTTACTTTCAGCTCTCGCACCAGGGCATGGACGGATTTGTGCTGCAGGTATCTTTTGAAGATCATGCGCACAATGTCGGCTTCTGCGTCATTCACCCGCAAGCTATGGGAGCCTGCCTCTGGCAGATCATAGCCGAGGGGCGGGCTGCCTCCCATCCACATGCCCTTCTTCTTGGAGGCGGCGATCTTGTCGCGGATTCGCTCTCCTGTGACTTCCCGTTCAAACTGGGCAAAGGAAAGAAGCACATTGAGGGTCAGCCGTCCCATGCTGGAGGTGGTGTTGAAGGATTGCGTGACACTCACGAAACTGACGTCATGCTGCTCGAACAGTTCCACCATGCGGGCAAAGTCCGCAAGTGAACGCGTCAACCGGTCTATCTTGTAGACGACGACAATGTCGATCTTTTCCAGTGAGATATCGGTGAGCAGTTGTTTTAGGCCCGGACGTTCCATAGTACCACCGGAATAGCCGCCATCGTCATAGCGGGCGGGGAGGGCCCGCCAGCCCTCACTCGCCTGACTCTTGATATAGGCTTCGCAGGCCTCCCGCTGGGCATCGAGGCTGTTGAAGCTTTGATTGAGCCCTTCCTCGGAGCTTTTGCGGGTGTAAATGGCGCAGCGCCTTACCGGCGGATTCATGGACCTTCCTCGCGCAATCCGAAGAACCGTGGCCCGTTCCAGCGGGTGCCGGTTGCCGCCCGGGCGATGGCGGAAAGGCTCGGGTATGTCCTGTCTTCCCAGCGAAAGCCGTCCGCCTCGACCACGACTTCGATCTGCCGGCCTTGCCAGTCCCGCCGCAGGATGGCGCCGTCACCCAGGGCCCGGCCTTCGGGGGCAATGGCTCCACGACGGGCAAGCAGGCGACGGGTCCCGGGTGGAAGCCCGCCCAGAGCTTCCGCCTGCAGGCGCCAGGCCAGCATCAGCCGCAGCAGCTCTTCGGAGCGTAATCTTGGCGGCGGGCCGAAACGGGCAGCCCAGAGACGCCGCAGATCACGTAATCCCAGCGTCTCCAATGACCTGACCTCTGCATCAAGTTCGGAAATGCTTTTCATTGCGGATCCCCGATCCGGTATCGACGAACGCCGTCAGCCTTCTCCGACGTTATCACATGGCCCTTCTTCTTCAATGAGCCGGCGATGGCGCCGCGCACCGAATGGGACTGCCAGCCCGTAGTAGTGCATAGCTCCTCCAGACTGACGCCATTTTTTCGATGGAGAAGGGCGGTCATCCGGTCAAGTTTGGTCGGAGTAGCCGTTGTGCTTTTGGAAGCTGCAGCGTCGTTTGCTTTGCCGCGTCTGCGGTCAGAGGGTTTGGGAGTGTGAGATGCCATAAGAGCTTATCCTCCTGTTATCGGGCGGAAGCATTCCGTCCCTACCGACAACAGCCCGGTAAACGGGCACAGCGACAGTACCGCTCCTTTGTACACCGAAGTCCAGTCTTCCCTTCCGTTTGGACCTATAAAGGTTGGCAGCTGTTGGATTCTTCTCTAGCATGGCTGTATTTACAGCGAGCACCTTATTGGAATAGTGGTATGAGCAAAAAGCCAGCCCCTGAAAACTCCTTGAGCGTGACCTATCGCCCGGTAAGCGATCTGGTGCCGGATCCCCGGAATGCACGCACCCATTCGAAAAAGCAGATCGAGCAGATCAGAGCCTCGATTGATGAGTTTGGTTTTACCAACCCGATTCTGGTTGATCCGGAAGGTCTATTGATTGCCGGGCACGGGCGCCTGCTTGCAGCAAAGGCGATGGGTCTTGATGAAGTGCCGGTCATTACCCTAACAGGGCTTACGGATACGCAGAAGCGGGCGCTGCGGCTCGCGGATAACAAGATCGCGCTCAATGCCGGATGGGATATGGAAATCCTCAAGCTGGAACTCTCTGACCTCGCCACCCTTGATGTCGATATGGATGTGACCCTGACCGGCTTCTCGACCGGTGAGATCGATGTAATTCTGGAGGGGCAGGCAGATCCCGACGATGAGGTCATTCCGGCTGTCCCGGAAACCCCGAGAACCAAAGCAGGAGATATCTGGATACTCGGGGATCACCGCATTGGCTGCGGGGACGGTCGTGACCTCGCGTTTTTACAAAAGGTGGTTGGCGCAGATACACAAATCGATGCGGCCTTTCTGGATCCACCCTACAATGTCCGGATCAGCGGACATGCCAATACCAGCGATCGGCACCGGGAGTTTGCGATGGCGTCGGGTGAAATGACTGAGACTGAGTTCCGGACCTTCCTAAAAGAAACACTGGGGGCTTGCGCCACTGTCTCCCGCGACGGCGCGGTTCACTTTGTCTGTATGGACTGGCGGCATATGGAGGATGTGACTGCTGTTGCTCATGATATCTATGGCGCCTTTCTCAATCTTTGCATCTGGAACAAATCCAATGCCGGGATGGGCTCGCTCTATCGATCAAAGCATGAACTGATATTTGTCTATCGGGTCGGGGAGGCAACACATCTCAATATGGTGGAGCTTGGCAAACATGGCCGCAACCGGACCAATGTCTGGGACTATGCCTCCGTCAATTCCTTCCGTGGCAGCCGGCGCGAGGATCTGGCGCTGCATCCGACCGTCAAGCCGACAGGACTGGTGGCGGACGCGATCAAGGATGTGACCCGTCACGGCGATGTAGTTCTCGATATCTTTCTGGGCTCGGGTACGACCCTGATTGCAGCTGAACGGGCAGGGCGCCGCTTCCGCGGTGTCGAGATTGATCCGGCCTATGTCGATGTGGCCCTCGAGAGATGGTCCAGTCTGACAGGCAAGGAGGCACGGCTTGAAGAAAGAGAGGGTCAATGACGGACAAACCCACGAGAGGAAAACCGCCTGTGTCGGGACGGTTCCGGAAAGGCCAGAGCGGTAACCTGAAAGGACGTCCGAAATCGAAGGTTGCGACCCCGACATCTTCTGCCATTGAAGTGATCCTGGACAAGACGCTGATAGTCAATCGCAACGGAAAGCCGCGGGAAATATCCGTGGAAGAGGCGCTGCAACAACATACGCTTCAACAGGCCCTGGAGGGGAACCGGTCCGCGCAGCGCGAGGTGCTGAAATGGATTATCAGGCGCGATAAATATCATGCTGCGGAGAATCAGCGGAATTCTCCAAATGCAGTGACGGTTCGCTACTCCTATTGTCCTGACAATGCGAATGAGGCGCTTCTGTTGCTGAAGGTTGCCGCGCCCAACCCGAAGTATGAAGACAATGATAAAGCTATAGAGCATCTGTTGCTGGAGCCCTGGGCGGTTCAGGCGGCCCTGACCCGGCGCCGCGGCGGCAAAAAACTTGACAAGAAGGAGGTCGAGGCGATCCGGCAATGCATACATGATCCGGACAGCCTTCGCTGGCCGAAAGGAGCACTCGAGTGACCGGGGACAGAAACGGCGATGACGGCGTCGCCGGCTATGGAAAGCCACCGGCCGCGACACGGTTCAAAAAGGGCCGGAGTGGCAATCCAAAGGGCCGTCCAAAAGGACGCCACAAGCAGGCCCCTTATGAGGCGGTACTTGGCCAGACGGTGACCATCCGGGAGGAGGGGATTGAGCGCAAAGTCACAGCGGCAGAAGCCTTCTTGCTGCAGCTTGCCAAACGCGGGCTGGAGGGCGACCTCTCGGCTGCCCGGGAGACCATGACAGCAATTGAAGCAGGGAAAAGCGAACAGTCGGATGAGGCATCGCGTTTGATTGAGGTCATCATTAACCGGTTCACGCCCGGTACTCTTAACCACGCCCTTGAGCTCTTGCGCATGGGAAAGACGCTTGATCAGTATCGGGAAACCGCCCGCATGGCGTTGGAGCCCTGGCTTATCGAGGCCGCTCTCGAGCGCCTTGGAGACAATCATCTATCGCGTGAGGAGCAGCGTACCGTTTTAAAAGCAACACGGACACCCTGGAAGGTCAACTGGCCGGACTGGTGGGAGGAGATGCCGTAGGGCGCTCAGGCTCATAACCTGAAGGTCGTAGGTTCAAATCCTACCCCCGCAACCAAATTAAACCCATCTAACTCAACAGGTTAGGTGGGTTTTTGCGTTAACAACCCCATCCATCAAATCAAATCTGGAAGCAATACGGAAGCGTGCGAATTGAATAGAATTCAGTCGAAGGAAAATCAGTTGTAAAAACGCTAGATTGAAAAATCCACCAGAACTATGGTGAACAAGAAAATTGATACTAGAAAAAACGATGGGGTTAGAGTGGCGGATTCGATTGCAGGGCAGGGAAGCTTATTTTCGTCAGATTTCCTCACAGAATCAATAGTATCTGTCGATGAATGGCAGTCATTATCAAATGCCGAAATTAAAAATTTCGAAAAACTCCTCAAAGCTATATTTGATAGCTTTCCAATAGATCAAACTCCAAATGAATCGCAAACGGAAGATGACCTGATCTGGCCTATTCTCGCGGCTCTTGGCTGGACGGATTCGCTTCGCCAGCAAAACCTTTCGCCGAGGGGCCGCGATGACGTTCCTGACGGCCTTTTGTTCGATAGTGTAGAGACGAAGGCCAAGGCGAACGGCTTCCCCGAGGAATGGAAACGTTACGAGTTCGGGCGCGCCGTTGTTGAATCAAAACGCTGGGGGCGACCGCTCGACCGCCGTTCCGGAAAGCGGGGCGAGGAAACTGCCCCGTCGACCCAAATGCTCCGCTATCTTCGGCGTATAGACGATATTACCAGCGGTGCCCTGCGTTGGGGCATTCTGACTAACGGCGCGAAATGGCGGCTCTATTTCTCGGGCGCGCGATCCGTGTCCGAACAGTTTTTCGAGCTTGATATTGCAACTGTCCTTGATCTACCGGGTCACAATGAAGGACTGTTTGCCCTGAGTGATGAGGACCGTCGCCACTGGCTGACGGTCTTTTACCTGATTTTCCGGCGGGACGCCTTCGTTCCCTCCGGCACGGACCGACGCACATTCCACGAAAAAGCTCTTGAGGAAGGCAAGTTCTATGAAGAACGGGTGGCTGAAGACCTTTCAAAGAAGGTATTCGGAGAAGTCTTCCCCGATCTGGTCCGCGCGATTGCTAAGGCAGCCCCGGACGCCGACTTGCAGGAGGTGCGAGAGGCCGCGCTGATCCTGCTCTATCGCCTTCTCTTTATCCTCTATGCTGAGGACCGCGACCTTTTGCCGGTCCGTGACACGCGATATGATGACTATGGCCTGCGCAACAAGGTGCGGCTCGACGTGAAAGTGCGTAAGGACCGCGACGATACCTTCTCCGACACCGCCGCGCGTTACTGGACCGCAATGGTCGATCTATTCATGGCAATTGATCAGGGGGATGCATCCATTGGCCTGCCGCCATACAATGGCGGGCTGTTTGATCAGGAGCAACATCCGATCCTGACGAACATCCGCATCCCTGATTCCGTTATGGCTCGCGTAATTGATGCCATGTCGTTTGAGCGAACGCCCGACGGCCGCAAATATATCAATTACCGCAATCTGTCGGTCCAGCAGCTCGGCTCGATCTACGAGCGCCTTTTGGAATACGAGGTAACGCGGGACGTGGGCGAGGTCACGGTGAGCCCCAACATATTTGCGCGCAAGGGATCGGGCAGCTACTACACCCCGGATGATCTGGTGCAGCTTATCTTGAAAGAGACTCTCGAACCGCTGGTCGAGGAGCGTAAACGTGTGTTCCTGGACAAGATCGAAGAACTGACAAAAAGTACCCTTCCCGATCATCGGAAGATGGGTTTGCTAAAAACCATCGACCCGGCCACCAAGTTGCTGGAACTCAAAATATGCGATCCAGCCATGGGGTCAGGCCACTTTCTTGTCAGCCTTGTGGACTTCATGGCCGATCAGGTGATCACGGCGATGGCCGAGGCAGAATTGGAAGTGCCGGTCGAATGGGGTGACTACATCTCGCCTTTGGGCGAGCGGATTGATACAATCCGCAATACGATTTTAGCCAATGCCGACGCGCGCAGCTGGACGATTGAAGAAGAACAGCTCGACGACCGGCATATCATTCGCCGAATGGTCCTCAAGCGGTGTATCTATGGCGTGGACAAGAACGCCATGGCGGTCGAATTGGCTAAAGTGGCGCTGTGGCTGCACACCTTCACCGTTGGCGCGCCGCTGTCCTTTCTTGACCATCACCTTCGTTGCGGCGATAGCCTGTTCGGCTCATGGGTAAAAAAGGGTATCGACAAGGCCGCGACCTACGGCACGCCGCTGTTGCTACACGAGCCGATGAAGCGCGCCCTTCGCGCGGCTTCCAAGATGCAGATTGTCGAAGGGCTGACTGACGCCGAAATCGCCGAGGCGCACCGGTCGGCGGACGTCTTCGCCGAGATTGAGGAAATGACCGCGTCGCTCGACGCGTTGTTGTCATTCATCCATGCGCTCGACTGGCTCGATATCAAGGACAAAGACCAAAAGACATCTCTGATCAGCTTCTTTGACGGCGAGTTTGGTGATCCAATCGAGATCGTGATGGGCAAACGAAAGCTGGCTCGCCCAAAGGCGATATCAGCCGAAGAAGGCATGAAAGGAAAAATGCTCGCAGCGGAGAAATTCGATCACTTTTCAGGAATTTTCGGACAAGCGGAAGTACTCATTCACGAAGAGAACTTCATGAATTGGCAGGTGACATTTCCGGGCATTTGGTCTGATTGGGAAAGGGAGACACTGACCGGCGGCTTCGACGCGGTAATTGGTAACCCTCCATGGGACCGGATGAAGCTGCAACAGGTTGAATGGTTCGCCGAACGCAGGCCCGGGATCGCCATGGCACCGCGCGCTGCCGACCGGAAAAAGATGATCACGGCATTGGAGAAGGCCGATGATCCCTTGGCGCAGGATTATGCCAAGGCATCCGAGCGGGCCGAGGCAGGCACGCGGATGGCGCGCAAGGGAGGGGATTACCCCCTGTTGTCGGGTGGCGATATAAACCTTTATTCGCTCTTTGTCGAGCGGGCGATGACGATTGTGCAACTTCAAGGACTGATAGGCCTGATCGTCCCGTCCGGTATAGCCTCGGACAAGACCGCCGCCGACTTTTTTAAGGGCGTCGCGACCGAGGGTCGGTTGAAGGCGCTCTACGATTTTGAGAACAGGAAGGTGTTTTTTCCACACGTTCACGCGTCATTCAAATTCTGCACCTTTGTAGCTAGCCCGTCCCCCACCGATTATGAGGCCAAATGTGCGTTTTATCTCCATGACGTCTCGGAACTTGCCGATCCGGAAATATGTTTCACCCTTAGTGCCGCGGATTTCGCGCGTGTAAACCCTAATACCGGCACAGCTCCGATTTTCCGGTCAAAGCGGGACGCGGACCTCACTAGCATGATTTACGGTAACGCCGTCCCCTTGGTGGATCGATCCTCCGACGAAGCCGTAAAGGCATGGCCGGTGAAATACATGACCATGTTCCACATGACCAACGACTCTGGCCTGTTCCGCACCAAGCAGGAGCTTGAGGAACAGGAAGGAGCTTGGCCCGTCGGCGGGAACCGATATGAAAGTGCGGGCGGGCCTTGGGTGCCACTCTACGAAGGCAAGATGGTGCAAGCCTATGATCATCGCGCCGCGAATGTCGTGGTGAATAAAGAAAACCAGCATCGCCCCGCACAGCCTTTTCCCGCGACTAAGGAGCAGCATCAAGACCCGAATTGGCTGCCCGATCCACAGTATTGGGTTTCAGAAGAAAAATGCGACTGGACAGATCAAGGATGGGTTCTTGGTTTCAAGGAAATCACTGCACCGACGAATGTCAGAACTATGATATCCACGTTGTTTCCAACCGTTGGATTTGGGAATAAGGTCCCGTTGCTGATACCAGCAACGGAGGAACGGGCGGAATGGCTATTGTGTGCCAACATGAATGCTGTTCCGTTTGACTTCGCGACACGACAGAAAGTTCAAGGGCAAACTCTTAATCTTTTCATCGTCGAACAACTCCCTGTCATCCCGCCGGCGCGGTTCGAGACCGCCCGGTTCGGCCTCAAAACCGCCGCGCAGATCGTACGCGAGGCGGTTCTGGAACTGACCTACACTGCGCATGACATGGCCCCACTCGCCAAAGATATGGGATATGTGGATGAAGCCGGGGAGGTTTTACCGCCCTTTGCTTGGAATGAAGAACGGCGCCTGACCCTTCGCGCCAAGCTCGACGCGGTTTTCTTCCACCTCTACGGGATCACCCACCGTGACGACGTTCGCTATATCTATTCGACCTTCCCCATCGTCGAACGGCAGGAGAAGGCCGCCTATGGCGGTGTGTACCGGTCCTGCGAGCTTTGTCTTGCCTATATGAACGCTTTGGCGGCCGGAAATCCGGACACTGAAATTGCGCTTTAATAGAGTGGGAGTTCGTGAAGAGCGTTGTGAAAGACGCCTGCTAGGCAGTTATGAAAACATACCGCCGCTCTGCCTTTTCGAGCTTGGAATAAAAATAGTCCGTATCCCGGCACAGACTTTCATGCACCAGCTTTTGAACAGTTTCGGGAAGGGTTTCCGGGGACGCTGCTTGCCGGTCCTCCATTATGGCCGCATATGAGGCGGAGAGACCCGTTATTTGCCGTCCCAGCATTTCGGCATGTTCATGGCGGATTATCTCTTTCACGGCGCTTGGGGAGGCGTTGCAAGCCATTTCGAACAGGTCGGATTGCATTTCCTGTTTAACCCGACGCCAGAGTGGATCAATGGACCAGCGAGCGCGGTTTGTATCCCCGGACGGGATGCAGTAGCGGAGGGCGGATAATGTCTCCTGCATCAGATCGCCAAGCTTGTCGTCAAGATCGCCCCATTTGCGGATATCCCACCGATCTTTAAGAAGCCGTTTGCCAGCCCGGCATTCAACCCGCCAGACTTGGGCGACGTCCCTGTCTTGCGGGTCAAGCGGCGGGAGGCCTTCCGCTTTTAGATTTGCGTTCCAGATTTCCCACCATTCCGCTTTTCGCTTGGCGATAACGTCTGCGCGCTTGTCATAGACATTAATCTGCCGCCCCGGCATCTTGCCGATGCGCACGCCCGTCACGCGGCCCGAGCGGCCATGAGCTTCCATTTCATGATTATCAACCCGGCTGCAATTGGAATGCATGACAAAATGTTCCGGAAAAAGCTGAAAACCGGGTGCTAGAAAATCGAGGCAGTAATCGATGCGACCAATGCTTTCCGCGCCGCTCGCATAGGGCGCGCCAATCGCTTCCATAAAGGCGAACAACCGCGCCCGGACGCCGCCCAGACCATAAAGGGCAAGCGAAAGGGACTTAACCGAAACCCGGATGCCCCACTGGTCACGGGGATTGGGTTTCCTGAAGAACCAAGTTTCCCCGTCCGGGCCGGTATCCACCCGGTAAGTATAGCCGCCTTGCCCGCCGCTTTCGGCGACATGCATCAAGGCCCCGTTATATTCCAGCAATGTCTCTCCATGGGATACTGCGGCCTCCTCCTTCGACGCTTCCAGCAAGGTCGCCAGTTCTTCCGGAATGTGTGATTGAAAGGCGATATCCAATCCGTCAAAGCCTTTATGAATCAATTTCATTTTCTATTACTCCTTATTACTTCCGTGTATTTCTGGAGGGGGGTGTTACAAGACCCCCCCTTAACGGAATTGTTCCGTTGGTTTGTGTTCAGTAGTTTGTTTGTTGGCGCGCTCCGCGCCGGGGAAGCTTTTAGGGGTTTTGAGGGCGGGGCGAAGGGGTGCCGCTTGCGCCACAGCCCCTCACAGCCTCAAATTACCAAGTCTGCGGATAAAGCGGGTTAGCTCCCGGCAAACTGTGACGTGTTGGCGACCAGCAAAGACTCTGCCCAGGAAATGAGATCGCGGCGGCGGTAGCGGATGGAACGGGAGGAGACTTTGACAAAATCCGGGCCGCCCCCGCGTACCCGCCAGTTCTGCAAGGCGCGAACGGTATAGCCAAGAAACTTCGCGGCTTCGGTTTCATTGATCAGGCTGTCGTAATAGGCCGGATTTTCGGGACGATCATTCGAGATAGTATTAACGTTCATGGTATCAAATCCTTCGTACAAGTTATCGAATGACCTGAATATCGCTAACGCCGTCTTTTGATAAAACTCCCCACCTGTTTTAAATAAACCCTAGGCTTTGACCCTTGGGTTTAATCGTTCTTAAAAACAAAGAGTTGAGATTCAAAGAAATTAAACCCCAGACTATAAAAAGGTAAAAGTCGGAGGTTTAATTTCTTAACCGTCCCTGTTTCTTCCAACGAGCAGGCGCATGATCTTTCCAGACGTCATCGAACATATTGCGAGTGAGATCAGGAATTTCGGTATTCATTGCCTGCCAGCAATCATCCTTTTTTATTCTCTCATGTGTTTCCGTTTGCTTCGTAATAAGCCGGATGGCCTGTTCCTTTATTGTCAGGATTTCCGGCTCACTTTCAACAAGAGGTTGAAGCGTTATCAGCCATTGCTCAAAGGATGTTTTCGAAACGAAGACAGGCGCATCCCCGCGCGTGCTGTATTCGGGCGGTGCGGTCGCAAGGGAAAGAGATACGGAAGTTTCAAAACTCTCATAGCCGCACCAGAGCTTCCAGTCGATGATCTGGTCCAGCCCGAATAGCGCCTTTATCTTTTTATCGGCGAACCCGGCATAGAGGGTTTCGCGCACCCGCTGTCCGCGCTGATATTGCTCATAATCGGCAATCAGGGTTTCCCGATAGGAGGGCAGGGCGCTTTTCCGATTTAGAAGCTCCTGCTCCTGACTTTGAAGTTCGAACAGCCGCTGATCAATCTGCTGTTTCTCCGGTCCCGCTTCCAACCTGCCGCCCTTCTGAAAGAGCGCCGTCTTCTCAAGCCCTATCGTATCGAGCTGGTCATCCAGTTCGTTATGCCGGGTTTTCAGAAAGTCCGGATCATCGGACGGCGAAGCGAAAGCCTCCATGCCCGTCCAATCGTTTCGATACAAATGACGCCCGAGCCGATCGAATGCCTGCAAGAGGAAATAATGGTTGTCGAGATCGAATTTGAGCGGCATGGGATTAAACCCTTCTGGATAAACAACGTAATTGAGAGGGAATAACCCATAAGGGAAAGAGACGGAAAAATAAACCACTGGCGCATACCGGCGTATCAATTCCCTTACGGGATAATGTGAGACGTTCCCATACGGGTTTGAGTCAAGGAGCGCATAGATTGGGAGATAATTCTTTGGAAACGGTTTGTATCGTATCGTTACGTAGAGGTGCATCTATCTATTTCATGGGCATGATCAGGCATTCTCGTAAAGAATATCGATAACCGGGCAGTCCGTCGCGGTTCCGCCTGCGCATTTATCGGCGGCGCTTTCAAGCACGGAGCGCAACCGGGTCAATTCTTCAATCTTCCTGTTGATTTCTTTCAAATGCCTGACGGTGATGGATTGCAATTGCTCACAGCTATTGTTGTCATCCATCAAGGATAAGAGCTGGCGTATTTCGCTGATTGAAAACCCGAGTGCCCGTGACCGCATGACAAAGGCCAGCTGCCTCAAATGATCACGCGAATAACTCCGATGCCCGCCATTGCTTCGCGGCGGCTCCGGGATCAGACCAATACGTTCGTAATATCGTATCGTTTCGATATTGCAGCCGGTTTCCCGGGACAGAGCGCCGATGCCAAAGTTTTTTATGCTCATTGTCAGAATTCCCTTGTACCTGTAGCGACTACAGATTGTAGCATACGGGGATGCAAGACAGGAACCTGCTTAAAATCGGGATGGTCGGGACGGTAATAACGGCGCTCTGTTGCTTTACGCCGCTGCTCGTTATCCTTGTCAGCGCCGTTGGCCTTTCGGCAATTTTGGGAGTGCTGGACATTGTGTTGCTGCCCGCGCTCGCGATATTTATAGGAATTACGGGTTACGCCCTATGGAAAATCAAGCACAAAACATCGAATTGACCTCGACCCTTACCTGTCCGGAATGCGGGCACAGCGAAGCGGAAACCATGCCGACGGATGCCTGTCAGTGGTTTTATGAATGCAAGGGCTGCGGCCTTCTTCTGAAGCCCAAGGCAGGGGATTGCTGTGTCTATTGCTCCTATGGAACGGTTCCTTGCCCGCCGATACAACAGGGCGGCAATTGTTGCGGAGTTGATGGGGGCGACGCGGATTAAAGCTGACGTTCAGTCCGGCCATTGGGCACCGGCTTAATTTCTGCCAAAGCAGTTATTGGGAAAATCATTTTCCCTATACGTTACGATACGTATCTTTTCGATTCCGAACCATACCAATCAATACGAGGAATTATGCGATTGCGCCGCCCTTCAACAACCTCGCCAGCTCGCTCGATACGCGTTCGGCGGCATTCTGCATGGGATCATCGGCGAGATGGGCATAGCGGGCGGTGGTCTGCACTTGGCTATGCCCCAGCAGCTTGCCAATCATCGGAAGGCTCTCGCCCGTGCCAACGGCTGTTGACGCAAAGGAATGGCGAAGGTCATGAAGGCGTACATCTTCCAGTCCTGCCGCCTTACGTATTCGCCGCCATGGCTTCTGCATATCGGTGATATGAGAGCTGGGGAGTTTGCCGGTGATGACATAGGGATTGTCTTCGATACGTTCTATCTCCGATAACGCCACCAAGGCCGCCGGGCCGAGATAAACCCGTTTCGCGCCGGTCTTTGATACCGGCAGGAAAGCGGAACTGCCCTTGATGAATTCCCATTTGAGGGTCTGTATCTCGCCAAGGCGGCAGCCGGTCAAAATCAGCAGGCGAATGCAGTTAATCGCCGATTGTGATTCAATGCCTTCCTTTTCCAGATCAATCAGCGTCTGGCCCAGCCGGGAAAGCTCTTCGCCGCTCAAGTACCGCTCGCGCTTCTTCTCTTCATATTTCTTGACATGGCGGCAGGGGTTGGAGTTATCGGGACGGAAGCCCCAGACTTCCGCCTGATTGAACATGACAGAGAGAACGCCCAAGGTTCGGTTCGCCTGATAGGGCGTGTCCCGGTGCTTGTGATGCAGATCGGCGATATCGCTTCGCTGTACGTCCTCCACCTGCACCACGCCGAAGGCGGGCTTGATGAAAAGGTCCATGCAGCGCCGGTATTCCTTCGCCGTGCTTTCCCGGCAGTGAGACGGCACATAATCCGACATAAAGCGCTCGCAAAGTTCCGACACCAGAGCCGCCCCGCGCTTGCGCTTGGCCTCCTCGGCAGGGTTTGCCCCATGGGCGACGCCTCCCAGCAGCTCACGGGCCTTGTCCTTGGCTTTCTCGGCGGTTACCGTCCCGTATCGCCCCAGCCCCTTCCGCCGGGTGCGCCCGCCGCCGTCCCGGTACTGAATGAGGAATGTCTTGCGCCCGGAGGGCAGCACCCGCAAGCCGTAACCGGGCAGGGTTTCATCCCAGACGAAATAGTCTTTTTCTTTCGCTAAAAGGCCGTCAATGTTACGCTTGTTCAGTCTCATATTCGCTTCCATCCTTCAATATGGAAGCATAATGGAAGCAAGTGACAGCGAAAATCAAGATATTTGTGAGAAGGCAAGAGTAGCGATTACATAGAATATCATAATTATAACAACGATATATGTCTAACTATGCGACTATATGTTAATCCGTGATAACCTTGAAAAACTAACTCATAACCTGAAGGTCGTAGGTTCAAATCCTACCCCGCAACCAACGTCTGTCTATCATGTTGCTGAGAACTACAAGGAGTTTTCAGCAACATGATAGACAGACGCCGGCTCTTCCTCATGACTAATTTCTTTGATCTCTTAACAGTTTACCGCGCTTGTTTGGACGTATATTCACATCAGGGTAGTCGCTATGCGTCTTCACGATCTTCTCATCCAGTCTTTTCTCTTCCTCTTCCAGTTTATCCGGTTGCTCAAGTAGTGAATTGGAGCCGGGACCTTTACTTAGATTAATCAAGGTTGCTTCGATGTCGCGCCTAACCTTTTTTAGGCTGCGCTTGGTTTGTGCCTGTTCCGCCGTTTGATAGGCGTATTGTGTCTCGAGGGCTTTATTCCCGTCCTGAATGAAATGATCCACATATTGAACATCAGACATAATCTTCATCAGGTTTGAAAGGACACGTTTTGTCATCTCCTTGCGGTCGATATGGGTTTCATTTGAGCAAATCCCTTTTTTGCAGTGGTTGCTGCAGCCATAGGTATCTGTCTGGACGATGGTAAGGGCTTCACCGCATTCTCCACATAGCATAACACCACTGAGAAGGTGCTTCTGGCGATGTTATCGGCTTAACTTGCGTCCGGCGATTTTACCTTTATTGGGCAGGTTGCTGTCTGACGTTCATTAACCCGGTTCCTTAGGTCCTGATCAATAATCCGCAAATGAGGAAACTCTTTCCTTTGCGTCGGGTTCGGTTCACGACAGCTCGCCCCGCTGGCTTATGCGCAAATATTGACATGTGTAGCGTTACACGATACACATATCAATCTCTATTACATCTGGAGGAAGCCATGTCGAGCAATGACGAGAAGCGCGAACACATCGGAACGCATATTCGAGATAAGATCCTGAAAGGTATGAAGGTAACGCAAGCTGCCAAGTTGTTAGGAGTTGGGAGACCTGCGTTGTCGAACCTCTTGAATGGAAATTCCAGTCTGTCGAGCGATATGGCGGCAAAAATTGAGAAGGCCTTTGGTGAAAGTGCCAGTGATTTGCTGTCTAAGCAAAGTGCATTGGAGGCTGGAAACAGTGTTGCAGCCGTCAATTCGACAGCCATTCGATCTTTTGTGCCGCCATTCGCAGCGCCCAAAGCGAATGAGATTGAGCAATGGTCTGAAAGCCTATCATCGCGCGCTACTTTGGCAGCTTTTCTTAGGATATTGATTCATTCGACTTGCTCCCCTTTAGAGCGGATCGACGTCCCTGCGCACGACGATTCTCAACGCCCAGGATGGGATGGAGAAGTGGAGACATCTGGCGGAAATCCTTGGGTGCCTGTTGGCCTTTCGGGTTGGGAATTTGGCGTCAACAAAGAAGTAAAGACGAAGGCGGACGATGACTTTGATAAAAGCGTTAAAGCCACGCCAAACGCCGAGCGCCCTAACAGAACCTTTGTGTTCGTTACGCCCCGCCGCTGGCGTGACAAGGTCAAATGGGTAAAGGACCAGAAAAGCAAAAATATCTGGAAAGACGTGATCGTGTGGGATTCCAGCGATTTGGAGCAATGGGTTGAACAGTCTATCCCCGCTCAAGTCTGGTTTAGAAATGAACTCGGCAAAGAGCACCGCGGAACACTCTCGTTGGAGCGCTGCTGGACAAGATGGAACGCTGACTGTGATCCAGCATTTACGATCAACATATTTGACGAAGCCGAGTTGATAGCGGGCAAGAAGCTTTTGTCCCATCTGGAAAAATCAGAGACTACACTGCGCATAGCCGCTGACTCAACGCTCGAAGGCTTGGCCTTCATTTACTCCATGCTGAGTTCTGGCGACCAAAAGCTGCTCTCTCTCAGAGACCGCATCGTGATCTTTACAGAAAAGGGACCGCTTACAGAACTTGCCAACAAGTCTGCGCGCTTCATCCCAGTAGTTGTAAATCGCGAAACCGAAGTGGAGCTATCAGAGACGGGCGTAAGGTTAGGCGGTATCTCGATAGTCCCGCGTACAATGGTTCAAGCCGAAACGGACATTACGCTTGATACCTTGAGCTGGAAGGCCTTCCATAACGCACTGGAAACCATGGGACTGGGCCGGGAAGCCATTGATCGTTATGCAGATGAATCTGGCCGGTCACTCACCGTACTTCGCAGACGGCTCGCCAAGAACTTGGCAATCAAATCTCCAGACTGGAGTCAGGACGCAGCGCTCGCTCGCTCGGTTTTTCCTTTCATGCTTGCGGGCGCGTGGAAAAATGACAATGACGATGATCGCATTGTGCTGGAACATCTGTTTGGAGCCGAAGGCTATGAAGACATTGAGCGGAAGTTCGGGGAACTGCTTGGGAAGGATAGTTCTCCTGTTTGGTCGATTGGTTCTTTTCGAGGTGTTGTATCAAAAATTGATGCGCTCTACGCAGTGCACCCTGTAGTGACCGAAGCGGATTTGAAGCGCTTTTTTGAGGCTGCCGACCTGGTTCTCTCCGAGCGGGACCCATCGCTCGATTTGCCGGAAAAAGACCGCTGGGCGGCGAGCATTTACAACAAAACCCGTAAAATCTCAGGGGCTTTGCGTGAAGGGATTGCCGATAGCCTAGTCATACTGGCTATTCATGGTCCTGCACTGTTCAAGAACCGGCTTGGCTTTGATTGTCAGTTGGAAGCCTCAAAGCTTGTACGTAAGCTTTTTGAGAGGATGACTGCCGATACAATTGAGTCTCAATCGGATGAGTTGCAGCGCTATGCAGAGGCGGCTCCCGATGAGTTTTTGGGCATCATCGAACGGGATTTGGAAAAGAACGACCCGACAACAAAGGTACTTATGCGTCCGGTGACGGATGTTGTTTTTTCGAGAAATACCCGCGTCGGCTTGCTGTGGGCGCTTGACTTGCTGGCCTGGTCGCCTAAATATCTGCACCGAGTAATCAATATACTTGCCAAGCTCGTTGAGATGGAACCCGACGATCAAAGCGGCAATACTGCAATGGGAAGCCTCCGCTCGATTTTCCGAAGCTGGATGCCACAAACCGGCGCTGATCTGGACAAACGGATCGCTGCATTCGATCAACTCGTGAAAGACTATCCTGATGTAGCTTGGGCGGTCGGGAAGGATCAATATGACCCCCATTCGCGTATTGGAGAGTACGCTGTCAAGCCCAAATGGAGGGACTATGCCTTCGGCTATGGGGAGGTTGTAACCAATGGACAGAGAGGGAAGTTTGAGAGGCATTGCTTCGACACTGCTTTGAACTGGGCAGCTCTCAACAGAGAGAAACTAGCGGATCTCATAGGCACTCTAGAAATCCTTGATGCGGACTATACCAAGCGTGTGTGGGACCGAGTACTCGATTGGGCGAAGACCGCTTCGGATGAAGACCTTGCCTGGCTGCGGGAGAAAATTCGTGTGGATGTCGGTCGTGAGGCGCGTCGCATGAGTCGAAAAGGTGCATCGAAGCAGGAAGCAGAAGAAAAAATCAGCGAAGCAAAGGACATTTATCTCGAGCTCGAACCGAAAGACTTAATTTGGAAATATGCCTGGCTGTTCAAGAATGCTTGGGTTGAGTGGTCTTGGGACGATATTCGCGAAGACGATCACGATTTTGAAGCGCGTGACAATAGGATTTCGATGCTTAGAGGGGATGCGGTCAAAGAGGTTTTCGATAAGGAAGCCTTTCCTGGGGTCGTGCGACTTGCGCTCTTGGGAAATGCTTCTCACCTAGTTGGCAACAAGATGGCAGAGATTCTCTCCGAGCGCCATGAACAACTCGAATTTATACGTCATGTAATTGCTCGCGAAGATTTCCTGAAGGATAGGGTTCTGCAATACCTTTTGGATGGCTTCTTCTTCTCACTGGGCGCTGAGCCTTGCATAGAGGTAATCGAGGACCTCCGGGCTGAGCTTGCCGAAGAGGAATTGGTTCGTTTGCTGTGCCTGTGCCGATTTGGTGAGAACACCTGGCGTGCCGTCGAGAGGTCTATTCACTCCGTAATTCAAGCTTACTGGCGAGAAGTGCCTGCCAATTGGGCAAGGCAATCTGAGAGAGAGCTTCGATATGCCGTTGCTAAACTTTTAAAGGCCAATCGTGGACTAGCAGCGTTGCAGCTCGTTCACCTCGATTTAAAGAGCATCGAGTCTGACCAATTATGCGCAATTCTGCAAGCAATCCCTGAAAGCGCTGAAGCTGGAAAAGGGGCGTCCAGCCTGGATTCGCATTATATTGAGGAAACGTTCAAGCTGTTGAACGCACGTGGATCTATCCCGCGCGATAAAATGGCTAGCCTTGAGTTTATTTATCTCAAACTTTTCCGTTTCGACAAAGGGAAAATTCCTAACCTGGAAGCTGAGGTGAACGATAATCCGTCCATGTTCTGTGAGGCTATCAGTTTCGCTTACCTTGGCAAAGACGAGCCTAGGGAAACTGAAGTATCTGATGAGCGTGAGCGAGCCGCGAGCAACGCGCACACTTTTCTTGGAGCGCTGTCTTTTGTTCCGGGCGTCGATGATGATGGAAAAGTTGACGCTAAAAAGCTTAAAGCCTGGATATCGGAAGCACGTCGCATCAGCGAAAGAACCGGCCATCGAAGCATGCTTGATTATAAAATCGGGGAACTTCTCGCGCACGCTCCTATGGGTGAGGACGATGCTTGGCCTTGTGAAGCGGTTCGCGAGGCTGTCAACGATCTATACAACTCTGATATGGCGCGCGGTATTACGATTGGGCGATACAATTCTCGAGGAGCGACTTGGCGAGGAGAAGGTGGTGCGCAGGAGCGAGAACTGGCCAATCAATACGAAGCGTGGGCGGTGGCATCCGAGTACGATTATCCAAGGATGGCATCCGTGCTACGCAAAATGGTTGAGAACTATAACCATGAGGCGGAGTGGCAAGATAACGAGGCTATGATCCGTAGACGTATGCGCTTTTAAGGTGCTGCGTTGATCGGTGTTGAATTCTGGATTAGCCTTTAAAAAATGGTCAGGGGCGTGCCGGTTAAGCGGCTAATTTTCTACATGATTGAGCTGCTGTTGCCAAGAGTCGTGTGTCGACACTTACGATTATAGAAGTTGGTAATGCAAAAATAATAATATTGCAAAAAACACTCTATTTGCGATATATTCAGTAAGTACATTAAACCTAAAGGGGGTGGCTTTCACCCACAAATGAGGTGCCATTGCAATTAATTGAAGAAATAGAGATTTCCTATTTTAGAAGTTTCTATAAATTCAAATTTCGCCACTTAAAAGATCTAAATATCATATTTGGGAAAAACGACTCAGGTAAGTCGAATGTGGTGAGGGCGCTTAACCTATTTTTTTCTGGGCAGCCTGAGCATGCTCAACCTTTTGAATTTCCAATTGACTTTTGTGAGCGGCGTTTAATCGAATCCGAAGAGTCAGACGGCATAAGAAAGTTTTTGTATGTCAAAGTGACGTTTAATACACCCGCTGGTGCTGTCAGAGGAAAACTGCTTGATGGGGATTTGCTCGTCGAC
>TARA_R110000787_G_scaffold16887_6_pt1 | contig 59621 bp, 50 predicted proteins | sample TARA_R110000787 | Tara Oceans TARA_R110000787 (sample SAMEA4397920) | marine metagenome | biome: Polar Biome; feature: [DCM] deep chlorophyll maximum layer (ENVO:01000326); material: water (ENVO:00002006), including particulate matter (ENVO:01000060) such as... | depth 35 m | reverse complement strand
AAAATTGATCCGCCCGCCTCTTTGTTCGCGCTCGGTCGTCGCGCTGCGTACCATCTCACGCACTTCCGAAATCCGGGCGGGCTGCTTCAATTGCTGCGCCATATTTTGCATCAGCCGGTCAACCCGCGGATGCTTGCCGAGCTCGTCTTCATCCAGACCCCAGTTTTTCGCGAATTGATGGTTCCAGATATTCAATTTTCCATCGGCGGCAAACACGGCAAGGGACTCGAACAGATTGTCAAAGGTCGCGGTCCTGACCCGTAGCAATGTATCGCGCGCGCTCGCCAGTTGCACCTGTTCGGTCCGGTCCTCGAATATAACCAGCAATCCGCCATCCGGTGTCGGATTGGCCAGCACTCTCAAATGGGTGCCATCGGCGAGAAGCCAGTTTTCCTCGGTTCCGTTCGTCGACTGGAACCAGCCCGTCCGTTCTTCCCGCCATTCGGGAAAATCGCGGACTTCCGGGATACGGTTCATTTCGCGCATCCGGTCCAGTACCCGCGGAAATTCGGGTCGTTCCGCTATCCACTGCTGACGCATCGAGAAAATCCGCTGGAATGGCAGATTGCAGAATTTCAGCGATCTATCGGCATCGAACTGGACAACACCGGCAGAAATCTTGTCGAGCATGTCGCGCTGCGATTCACCGAAGCGCCTCTGCTCCCGCCGCGCGTCTTCCAGTTCCTGAATGTCGATGGCATAGCCGGCGATTCCGGATTTCCCGAGGGGGACATCGACCACCTGCGTCATCCGCCGCTCGCCGCCGATGGTCGTCGCGACGATCCTCTCCAGCGGCGCACCCTGCGTTTTCGCCTTTTCAGCAGCATCAGCCGGGCGGAAACCGTCGATGGTTTCCACCAGCTCGATACCATTGGCGATCACTTGCGCTCCGTCCTCTGCATCAACGGCGGCAACATAGGCACTGTTGACCAAAGTCAGACGCAGGTCGGGCGAGCGGTGCCACATCGGAACCGGGGCCGCTTCTATCAAGGCGGAGAGCGCATCAAAGGCCGCGCGGGCCGCTTCATTCTCGTCGCGCAGCTTCTCGATCTGCCCTTCGCTGTCGGTCGCATCAAAAACCCATAGCAATGCGCTGCCATTGGGTGCGATTTTCTGATCAGCCAGACTGCCACGGATCAGCAGCGCCTTGTCCGAGCCAGCAACCTTGATCGCGCGAACAAAATTGCTGCCAGTTTTCTGGGCAAGATTGACGTCCTGCATCAGATCTTCGAGGTCTTTCCGACCGATGCCCCGGTCGTTATCATGCAATTCGGATATATGCGCTGGCAGATGATCGAAACCAAGCCAGTGCATCAGTCGCTGCGACGCTTCCAGTTTTCCGTCGGATCGCACCAGCAACGGCAATGCAGGCGAGGTTTCAAGCAAACGTCCCAGCCGTCCCGACTGGCGCAACGTCGCGTCCGCCTTGTTCTTCATCGCCAGGCCAGTCCAGATCGCCCAAGCAGCAGCCCCCAGCCAGGCGGCAAGGATGAGGCCTAAGATTACAGCAGTAAGATCCGGGACATTAGACATTAACCCATCGATTAGACGGATAGTTAACCTGCGCAAACCCCTATTCTTTATGTCTTGGAAAAGCAAAGCGGACTAAGCTATTCTCGGCGGGGAAATAACGCGGAGAGCGACGATGCCAATTGACGAAAGCCGGACCTTCAAACCGATCAACATCGCGCTGTTGACCGTTTCCGATACGCGCACGGCAAAAGAAGATACATCGGGCGATATATTGGCCGGCCGGATCGGGAAAAAGGGCCACAAATTAATCTATCGCAATCTGCTGAGAGACGACAAATCCATTCTTGTCGCTCAACTCCACCAGTGGATTGACGACGAGCAGGTCGATGTCATCATCACCACCGGCGGAACCGGCCTGACCGGGCGCGATATTACACCGGAAGCGCTGGATGCGGTCAAGGACAAGGATATACCCGGATTCGGCGAATTGTTCCGCTATCTGAGCATCGCCAAGATCGGCACCTCGACGGTGCAATCCCGCGCCTGCGCCGTGGTTGCACGAGGCACTTATATATTCGCCCTTCCCGGATCCAACGGCGCGGTCAAAGACGGCTGGGACGGCATATTGGACACCCAGCTCGATAGCCGTCATCGCCCCTGCAATTTTGTCGAGCTTATCCCGAGACTGCTTGAAAAATAGCGATTCAATCTATTTGTTCTTTATATGTTCTCATAGTATGAAGAACGAATGGACGACAAAAACACAATCCATCCTGCGCCACGAAAGGGCCGGGGAGCAACATCCAACGCGGTTCCGCAACGGTTCAATCTCCAGGATCGGGAGATTGACGGCGATTGGCTGGACGAGAGAGCCCTCATCGACGACATTGGCTCCAGGCTGAGAACCACCGTCACAGCCGAATTTCCCAAATCGATCATCAATTACAACAAGTCACCCGATCTGCCGTTCGACCGCTCGATCAACGCCTATCGCGGCTGTGAACATGGCTGCGTCTATTGCTATGCCCGACCGACCCACGCTTATCATGATCTGTCCCCGGGGCTTGATTTCGAAAGCAAACTGTTCGCAAAGCCGAATGCCGCCGACCTGCTCCGCCAGACATTAGCAAAACCGAATTATCAGCCAGCAACCCTCGCGATCGGCACCAACACCGATCCTTATCAGCCGATCGAGAAACGCTACCGGATCACACGGCAAATATTGGAAGTGATGCTGGAGGTGCGGCACCCGGTGGTCATCACCACAAAATCCAACCGGGTGGTCGAAGATATTGATCTGCTGGTCCAACTGGCGGTTCAACAGCTCACCGCTGTCGCGATTTCAGTCACAACGCTCGACTCGACGACCGCGCGTTTGCTGGAACCCAGAGCCCCTGCTCCCGCGCGGCGGCTGGATGCTGTACGAAAGCTCAGCGAAGCCGGCATATATGTGCACGTCAATATCGCGCCCGTCGTCCCGGGCATTACCGATCACGAGATTGAAGCGATTGTTGCTGCGGCAGCGGACTGCGGTGCCAGCAGCGTCTCCTTCATTCCCATGCGCCTGCCGCACGAAGTCGCGCCGCTGTTCGAACAATGGCTGGAAAGCCATTATCCGGAGCGCAATTCAAAGGTAATGAGCATCGTCCGGCAGATGCGCGGTGGCAAACGCAACGATCCGGAGTTCCACAGCCGGATGCGCGGTCAGGGACCGTGGGCAGACCTCATTCGCACCCGGATCGGCATCGCGTCGCGCAAGGCCGGGTTGAACAGGGGCAAAATCAAACTCAGGACCGATCTGTTCCAGCGCCCGATAATCACGGGCAGCCAGATGGAACTGTTCTAGGCGTCCGCCAGACTCTTCAGCTTATAGTCCTTATATTCATCACGAAGTGACCGTTTGAGGATTTTTCCGGTGGCGGTGTGGGGCAGCTCTTCCACGAATATCACTTCATCGGGAAGCCACCATTTCGCGACCTTGTCGCCGAGATAATCAATCATATCGGCTTGCGAAACATCGCTGCCCGGTTTGCGCACCACCAGCAGCAGCGGCCGCTCGTCCCATTTGGGATGATAGACGCCCACAGCAGCCGCCTCGGCAACACCGGGGCAACCGACTGCGGCATTTTCCAGCTCGATCGAGCTGATCCACTCGCCGCCCGACTTGATCACATCCTTGGCCCGGTCGGTAATCTGCATCGTGCCATCGGGATGAAGAACGGACACGTCGCCGGTATCAAACCAGCCTTCATCTTCCACCGCATCCTCGTCCGCACGATAATAGCGCTTGATGATCCACGGCCCCCGGATTTCCAGCGTGCCACTGGTCTTGCCATCGCGGGGCGCGACATTGCCTTCTTCGTCGATGACGCGCAGTTCCACGCCAAAGGGCGGCCTGCCCTGCTTGCAGATCACATCAACCTGCTCGTCAAAGCTCAGTTCATCCCAATTGGCGGGAAGCGAACCGGCGGTGCCGATCGGCGACGTCTCGGTCATGCCCCAGGCATGGGCGACGCGGATACCATTTTTCATTAGTCGCTCGATCATCGAGCGCGGACAGGCCGAGCCGCCGATCACGACAACGCCCAGTTTGCCATAATCGCCACCGTTTTCATCCATGTCGGCGAACATCGACAACCAGACGGTCGGCACCCCTGCACTGTGGGTCACACCCTCGTCCCGGATCAGTTTCCACAAAACCGACGCCTCGTTGCTGGCGGAAAAGACCATTTTGGCTCCAACCGCAGCGCAGGCGAACGGTAAACCCCAGGCGTTAGCATGAAACATCGGCACGACTGGCAACATCACCGAGCGGGTCGCGAGATCCATCACATCCGGCTGCACCTCGGTGATAGCATGAATGACGTTCGAACGATGCTCGTACAACACACCCTTCGGGTTGCCGGTGGTGCCGCTGGTATAGCAAAGGCCGCAAGGATCATTTTCATCGACATCGACCCATTCGAAATCACCGTCTTCCGCATCCAGCAATTCGCGGAAGGTAGTATAATCACCTTTCTCGCCGTCAAACTGGATATAATGTTCCACCGTTTTGAGTTGTGGCTTGATCATTTCGACAATCGGGGCAAACATTTTATCGAACAACAGCACCCGGTCTTCGGCATGGTTGATCACATAGACCAGTTGCTCCTCGAACAGGCGCGGATTGACCGTGTGGAGGATACCACCGATGCCGGCTGATCCATACCAGCTGATCAGATGATGGGCATGGTTCATGGCGATGGTGGCGACCCGGTCGCCTTTCTTCATGCCGAGGCGCTGCAATGCTTGTGAGAATTTGCGCGAATCAAGCCCGACCTCGGCCCAATTGCTGCGGGTGATGTTGCCGTCCGCCCAATAGCTGACGATCTCGCGAGCGCCATGTTCTCTCGCAGCATGATCGATCAGATTGGTAATCTTGAGTGCGCTAGCTTGCATTGCACCGGCCATATTGTCTCTCCAAACAGGTTATCTTTGGCCGGGTCCTGAAATGTTTAGCGCTAGCTGACAAGCCTTAATTTGGGTTTCGCCACCCGCATGGGTCGGGCCGCGCCCAGACGGACGCCGGAGATTCCATTGACCCGTTCCAGCATCTCGACGGTTTCTGCATCCAGACGGAAGGACCGACCCAGACAGACTGTCACCGGATCACCATCGGGTCCGGCCATGGTTGCGACCAGTTCACTATGACCGCCAACCAATGGTGCCACCAGATTGGTCAGTTCGTGCAATCCTGCAATATCATGCACTTGCAGCTCCATACATGTTCGCGTTGTTTTCTCCAGCCCTTCGAGCGGCTGAGCCCGCCGGATCGCAACGCGCGGATTTTCGTCTTCGGACTGCTGGTCGAGCTCGACATTGAGCAAGGCGCAACCGCCCTGATCCGCCAGTTCTGCCAATATCTTGCACTGGTCCTCGTCGAAACAACTGCCGGAAAACTGACCGCTGCTGTCGGACAGGTCGGCGAGCGCAAAGCGCTTGCCTCTGCGGCTGTCACGCCAGCGTACTTTTTCTACGAGTGCCGCCATGACCGCTGGTTTGCGTACCCCTTCCCCGATCGGACCTTCGCTGCACAAGGCGGCGTAGGTCAGCGCGCCCAATGACGTCGTAACGGCCTGGAACTGTGAAACCGGATGGGCTGAAAAATAAAAGCCGAAGGCATCGCGTTCGTGGACCATGATTTCGTTGAGTGACCAGTTGCTGCCCTCCGGCAATCTGATCGCCTGCATGTCGCCGCCAGCGCTACCTTCGCCGAACAGCCCGCCCTGCCCGCTTTCGCGCGCATCGGCTGCGCTGTTGGCGACCGACAAGATCATATCCGCGCCGTCATAAACCGCCGCGCGATTGGGCTCCAGTTCGTCAAATCCACCCGCCGAGGCCAGACTTTCCAGCTGCCGTTTGTTGAGGCCGTGCGGATCAATGCGATTGGCGAAATCCTCGATCGACGAAAACGGACCTTCAGCGGCGCGTTCCGCGACCAATGACTGCATCGCTTTTTCACCGACATTTTTCAGTCCGGCGAGCGCATATCGGACGGCAAGACCGCCGTCAGGCTGTTCCTCAACCGAGAAATTGGGCCGGCTTTTGTTGATTGCAGGCTGCAACACCGCCACGTTCAGTCGCTTCATATCATCGACAAAAATGCTGAGCTTGTCCGACTGATGCATATCGAAACACATGGAAGCGGCGTAAAATTCATGCGGATAATGGGCTTTCAGCCAGGCGGTTTGATAGGCGAGCAGCGCATAGGCCGCCGCGTGGCTTTTGTTGAAACCATAGCCGGCAAATTTATCGATCAAGTCGAACAGCTCGTTGGCTTGCCCGCTGTTCAAGCCTTTTTCCGCGGCGCCTGAAACAAACCTGCTGCGCTGCACATCCATTTCCGCCTGGATCTTCTTTCCCATGGCGCGGCGCAGCAAATCTGCTTCACCGAGCGAATAGCCGCCGATGATCTGCGCGGCCTGCATCACCTGTTCCTGATAGACAAAAATCCCGTAAGTCTCTTTCAGGATGCCCTCCAGCAACGGATGCGGATAGGCAATTTCGGCGCGACCGTTTTTACGGTCCCCAAACAGCGGAATATTGTCCATCGGACCAGGACGATAGAGCGACACCAGCGCAATAATATCGCCGAAATTTGTTGGTTTCACGGCAGCCAGCGTGCGCCGCATGCCTTCCGATTCCAGCTGGAACACACCCACGGTGTCGCCGCGCTGGAGCAGATCGAAGACGCCCTCGTCTTCCCAGCTCAACCCATCCAGATCGACTTTCACCCCGCGTTCGGCGAGCAGCTGGACGCCCTTTTTCAGCACCGACAGCGTCTTCAGGCCTAAAAAGTCGAATTTCACCAGACCGGCTTTTTCGACAAATTTCATGTCGAACTGGGTCACCGGCAGGTCAGAGCGCGGATCGCGGTAAAGCGGCACCAGCTGATCGAGCGGACGGTCGCCGATCACGACACCGGCAGCATGGGTCGAACTGTGCCGCGGCAGACCTTCGAGCTGCATCGCCAGATCGAACAGCCGCTTCACATCCGCCTGTTTATATTCCTGCGCCAGTTCCGAGATGCCGTTGAGCGAGCGCTTCAAATCCCATGGATCGGTCGGATGGTTGGGCACCAATTTTGTCAACCGGTCGACTTGCCCATAGGGCATTTGCAGCACCCGTCCGACGTCGCGCAGCACGGCGCGGGCCTTCAATTTTCCGAAGGTAATAATCTGGGCAACTTGCCGGTCGCCATATTTTTCCTGAACATAGCGAATGACTTCGCCACGGCGCGTTTCGCAGAAATCGATATCGAAATCCGGCATTGAGACACGTTCGGGGTTGAGGAAACGTTCAAACAGCAGACCGAGTTTGATCGGATCAAGATCGGTGATGGTAAGCGCCCAGGCGACAACCGAGCCGGCACCCGAACCACGACCAGGCCCGACCGGAATATCATGATCCTTCGCCCATTTGATAAAATCGGCAACGATCAGGAAATAGCCGGGAAACCCCATGTTGACGATGACATCAAGTTCGAATTCCAGCCGGTCGAAATAGCCTTTCCGCTCGGCCTCGTCGGCAAGGTCGAGAACCGCCAGCCGCCGTTCCAGACCGGCGGTAGAATCGCGCCGCAATTGTTCGATTTCTCCCGCGAGATCGCCAGCCAGACTGGGAAGGATCGGATCTCTCTTTGGCGGGGAAGTCGCGCATCGCTGCGCAATAACCAGAGTATTCTCCAACGCTTCCGGAATATCCGAGAACAGCTCTTCCATCACGAGGCCGCTTTTCATCCACAGATGTTTGGACGGTTTCTCACGGTCGTTATTTTCGACATAAGCGGACTGCGCGATACATTTCATCGCGTCATGCGCTTCGTGAAAACCGGGTTCGGAAAAACAGCTCGGGTTGGTCGCGACCAGCGGAATGTCGCGATCAATGGCCAAAGTGATCAGACCGGCTTCGGCTGCCATTTCAACCGGGTCCTCGCGGCGGGAAAGCTCGATATACAGTCGCCCCGGGAAAAGCTGTTGCAACAATGACAAATATGCTTCGGCTTCGCTTTGCTGCTCTTCCGCGATCAGTCGCGCCAAAGCGCCTTCGCCGCCACCGGTCAGGGCCAGCAGGCCGTCGCTGTGACTGGCCAATATATCCATCCCGACATGGGCGTCGAGTTCGCTGGGTCGATCGAGATGCGAAGCGGACACCAGTTTGCAGAGATTTTCATATCCCTGCGCGTCCTGCGCATAGAGCGCTATCCAGTCCAGAACCGGCTTGTCCTTTTCGGCACCGCCGGGACGCGCCACGCGCAGGAAACAGCCGGTAATCGGCTGCACGCCTTTGGAACGGCAACCGTCATCGAAGGCCATCGAAGCAAACAGACCGATACGGTCGCACAGCGCCACAGCCGGAAATCCGCGCTCTTTGGCGGCCGCACCAATGGCTGCCGGCTCCATGGCGCCATCCAATATTGTATAGGCGGAGAAAGCACGAAGATGGACGAACGGAATATGGGCCATGATGTCAGACTAACGCAGCAATATGGTCTTGCATATGGTGAGGATCACCAAGCACTCAACTATCGACCATTTGTCCACAGCTATTTAAGCAGATCACACCGAAAAGCGGTTTTTACAGAAGAGCTTCAATCTCGCTTTTCAACTGCTCCGGCTTTACCGCCGGACCGTAACGCGCGACGACATTGCCTTCGCGATCAACCAGAAATTTGGTGAAATTCCACTTGATCCGGGACCCCAAAAGACCTGATTTTTCGGATTTTAGATATTTCCACAACGGGTCGGCACCGTCGCCATTGACGTCGATTTTTTCCATCAACGGAAAGCTCACATCATAGTTTAGCGAGCAGAAATTCTTGATTTCGTCGGCATTTCCAGGCTCCTGGTGGCCGAATTGGTTGCAGGGAAAAGCCAATATCTCGAGGCCCCGGTCTTTATATTCCTGATGAAGTTTTTCGAGCCCTTCATATTGCGGCGTAAAACCGCATTTGGAGGCGGTGTTTACGATCAAAAGCACCTTGCCCTTGTGCGCGGACAAATCCTCGATGGATCCATCCGCCTGTTTCACCTGAAAGTCAGTAACCGTCATATGCGCCCCGCATTGTTTGATTTTTTCGTTCGGTATGGCCTTCAGTTTGATACTCAAGCCGGAAAAGTCAAAGCTAATCTCGTTTCAAATTGAAAAGACTAGGTTAAAACCCCTTCATGGAGCCGGACAACCCGGTCCATTTTGGCGGCCAGGCGCTCGTTATGCGTAGCGATCAACGCAGCGCTGCCTTCCTGCCGGACGAGACTGATAAACTCCGCGAGCACCAGTTCGGCCGTGGCTTCGTCAAGATTGCCGGTCGGTTCATCCGCCAGCACCAGCTTCGGCGCATTGGCCAGCGCACGCGCGACGGCTACCCGTTGTTGCTCACCGCCCGACAATTTGCTCGGCGTGTGGTTCAGACGATCGCCCAGTCCAAGACTGCGCAAGAGTGTCTCGGCTCTTTCTTCAGCCGCTTTTTGGGCTACACCCGCGATCAGCTGGGGCATCACGACATTTTCCAGAGCCGAAAAATCGGGCAGCAAATGGTGGAACTGATAGACAAAACCCAGCAAATCGCGCCGAATCCGCGTATGGCCGCTGGCAGGCAATTGTGCGGTTTCCTCGCCATTCAGCTTGATCGAACCTTCAAATCCTCCTTCGAGCAATCCGACCGCCTGCAACAGCGTGGATTTTCCCGAACCGGAAGGGCCAACAAGCGCCACGATTTCGTTCGCATCGATGTCGAGATTGACCCCGCGAAGCACCTCTATCTTGACGTCCGCCTGCACAAAGCTACGCCGGACATCACGCAATTCCACCGTTTTCTGATTCACCTGATCACTCATAACGAAGCACCTGAACCGGATCGGTACTGGCGGCCTTATAGGCGGGATAAAGCGTGGCGAGGAAACTGAAGAGCAGAGCCAGCCCCGCGATCCCCACGACTTCCATGGGGTCGGTTCGTGCCGGAAGCTCGGTCAGAAAGCGAATCGACGGGTCCCACAGATTCTGTCCGGTAATCAACTGGACGAAATTGATTACATTCTGGCGGAAATAAATCGCAATCAGACCAAGGCCGATGCCCGCGGCTATGCCCAGCATCCCGATCGAGGTCCCGACGGTGACAAAAATCCTGAGCAGCGACGCGCGCGACGCGCCCATCGTTCGTAGTATGGCTATGTCCCGGGTTTTGGCGCGGACCAGCATGATCAGCGAAGACAGGATATTGAACACGGCCACCAGGATGATGATCGACAGGATCACGAACATCACCACGCGTTCGACCTGCAGCGTTTCGAAAAGGGAGGCATTCATCGTCTGCCAGTCGGTTATGACACCGCGATCCGCCACCTTCGGAATCAGGGGCGCTATAATATTGCTCACATTATCGGCGTCATTGGTCTTGATTTCGATCATCCCGATCTGGTCACCGAGCAGCAGCAATGTCTGCGCATCTTCCATCGGCATGATGACAAAGGCCTTGTCATAATCATAGACCCCGACCTCGAAAATCGCGGCCACTTCATAGGCAATCTCTCGTGGCACCGTTCCGAAAGGCGTCGAGCGCCCTTGCGGGTTGATCACGGTGATCCGGCTGCCCACCTGTGCGCCAAGCGTTGTCGCCAGTCGGCTGCCGATGCCGACACGCCCTGCCCCCGGCTCGAGAAGCGCCAGGTCGCCGGCTACGGTTTTCCCGTCCAGCGTTTCATTGTTCAATATATCGGGAACCAGCATCCCCCGGACCAATACGGCTTCGACCCGCCCGTTGAACGTGGTCAGCAACGGCTGCTCGATCAATGGCGAGGCCGAGACAACGCCTTCGGTATTCCGGGTGTCCTCCAGCAAATCGCGCCAATCGGGCAGACGACCACCATAGCCCTGGATCACCGCATGGCCGTTAAGGCCGACAATTTTGTCAAAAAGTTCGGCGCGGAAACCGTTCATAACGCTCATCACCACGATCAACGCGGCGACACCCAGCATGACCGCAACCAGACTGATACTGGCAACGAGAAAGATAAACCCTTCCCCCTTGCCGGGTAATAAATAGCGTTTTGCGATTACCCATTCATAACGGGACAGGAGCATGATTTGCGAAAACTTCCTTGGATCAGGTTTTGCCACCTTTACGGTCGCTGGCTGGGGCAAGCAAGCGTCATAGTCGTAAATCTGCTGTTGCCGATATGACACAAGCGGTCATCAATATGACGAAACCGTCAATTTTGTCATGACAAATTTATGTCAGTCGATCAGAGATGGAAACAGAATCAAACATCTCGATTAACGGGTCATGGTTCAGGGATCCTTTCAGGTTCCGCCAAATGTTGGGGGACACGCGGCGTTGAATATGAAGGGAAAACAGGGGGCGATTTAATTCGTCACCATTTTCGCCCGGGTGCTGATTGGCATCCGGGCGTTTTTTTTGGCCTCAAAAAATTTCCAAACTACTGTTAATCCGTGTTTTTCTTTCTCTTGAAATATCGCGATTTGAACATATCTTTATTGATGTGAGACGCCATTCGGGTTTCACAGCAGCGAACCGGATGCCGCTTTGCGGGTCCAGATTTACATTGCTCAATATAAGAGGATATAGATATGAATCGTTTTGACTTTACCCCCTATCGCCGGTCCACCGTAGGATTCGACCGGCTGTTCGACCTTCTTGAAAATAATGCCCGCGCGCAGCAATCCGAGAATTACCCGCCGTTCAACATCGAACGCAGCGGCGAAGATCAATATCGGATCACGCTAGCCGTCGCCGGTTTCAAGGATGAGGAAATCGAAATTACCGCCCAGCAGAACTTACTGCTCGTCGCCGGCAACAAAAAAGCCGAAGATCAGGAAGGCAAGCAGTTCCTGCACATGGGCATAGCCAACCGCAATTTTGAACGGCGCTTCGAACTTGCCGATTTTGTCCGTGTCGAGAATGCAGCACTGGCCGACGGCCTGCTGGAGATCGATCTGGTCCGCGAAATCCCGGAAGCGATGCGACCGCAGACGATCGCCATCAACAAGGCGGATAATGTCACCAAAATTGCGCACAAACAGAAAAAGGAAGAAGATAAAGCCGCTTAAGCTGGCTCTCTTCCGTTAACAATCGGGCAGCCAGAGCGATCTGGCTGCCTTTTTTTGATCAATGATAGAATGAAATGGGGCAGCCGGATGAGGATCCGACTGCCCCTGACACCCGCTCGGTGTCACTCTTGACGACAATTAGCCCGGGTCGCAAATGGCCAATTTCCGTCAAGAATCTGCTTCGGCAATATGGGATAGCATCGCATGGTCCAATATTCTGACCTTCCCGCTTTCCACTGCCACGATCTCGCTTTCGGACCAGGCTGACAGTTGCCGATTAATATGTTCACGCGACATCCCGGCAAAGTTGCCGAGTTCGCTCTGGCTCAAATCCAGCTTCAGTCGACCTTCTTCGGCGCCAACGACAGAAAGTCTCAACAGATAGCGTGCCAGACGTGGTCCGGACGTATAGGCGCGGTCGCCCTCGATCATGCTGTTCGCCATCCGGATGCGGCTCGCCATCACTTTCAGCAGACGCAGAGCCATATTCTTGTGCTTCGCCAGAATCTCTTCAAAAGCTTCGCGGGTGATAGAAAGGGCCGACGTCGGCTGAATGGCCGTCACGCTGGCGGTCCGCTCGCCGCCATCCAGCAAAGCGATTTCGCCCAGAACCTGGCCCGCTTCGGCATAATCGAGCACAACTTCATAACCATTGCTGGCGATCATACTGGTGCGCGCATTACCCGACAATAATATCAGGAGCGAGTTTCCAGGATCGCCTTGCATGATCAATTCATCCCCTTTCTTATATTGCACGAAATGCCCGCGCAATATCAAGTCAGCCAGTTCGGCTTCGTCACAATCAGCAAACAGGCTGTGTTCAGCCAATATATTTGCCAGTTCCTCCGCTTTCACTGTTTCATTCCCTCGACCCTGTTCAGAAGCTTTTGCTAGCTCTCTTATACGGCATTTGGATGACAATAGTCACATTCTGTAAATTGAATTGGATAAATTCGACATGCGATCAAAACTATTGAATTTTCGGTATTTTAAAGCTCAGACTAGGCGGCTCTGCTGCAAAGCGGCGGCGATGAAGGACGCAAAGAGCGGATGTGGATCGAACGGCTTGCTCTTCAGTTCGGGATGATATTGCACACCGACGAACCAGCTGTGATCCGGTCTTTCCACGATTTCCGGCAGCTCGCCATCCGGTGACATGCCCGAGAATATCAATCCGGTTTTTTCCAGCCGTTCGACATAGCCCTTGTTCACCTCATAACGGTGACGGTGGCGTTCGTTGATTTCGCGACTGCCGTAAATTTCGCTGATTTTCGAGCCTTGCTGCAAAACAGCGTCATAAGCGCCGAGTCGCATCGTGCCACCCATATCCCCGCCGGCTTCCCGCTTTTGCAAACCTTCCTCGGTCATCCATTCGGTGATCAGGCCGACAACCGGTTCTTCGGTCGCGCCGAATTCGGTGGTCGAGGCGGTGTCGATACCGGCCAGATTGCGGGCCGCTTCGATGCAGGCCATTTGCATGCCCAGGCAGATGCCAAAAAACGGGATGTCATTTTCGCGGGCGAATTTGACCGAGCCGATCTTGCCCTCGCTCCCGCGTTCACCAAAGCCGCCGGGCACGAGGATCGCGTGAAGCGGCTCCAGCTTGGCAGCGAGATCCTCGTCATTTTCGAATAATTCCGCATCCAGCCAGCGGACCTGCACCTTCACCCGATTCGCCAGTCCGCCGTGGAAGAGGGCTTCCTGAAGCGATTTATAGGCATCCTGCAGACCGACATATTTGCCGACCACGCCGACAATGACTTCCCCTTCAGGATTATCGATTCGTTCCATGACATCATACCAGCGCGACAAGTCGGGCTCGGGCGCGTCGTCAATGCCGAAAGCGCGGAGCACTTCGGTATCCAGACCTTCGTTATGATATTGCAGGGGCACGTTATAGATATTGCTGGCGTCCAGCGCCGGTATCACCGACTCCTTGCGGACGTTGCAGAATTGGGCGATTTTGGCGCGTTCGGTATCGGGCAACGGATGTTCGCAGCGACAAAGCAGGATATCCGGCTGAATTCCCAGCGACGTCAATTCCCTGACGCTATGCTGGGTCGGTTTGGTTTTCAGTTCACCAGCGGCAGCAATATAGGGCACCAGAGTGACATGCACGGAAATCGCATTGTCCCGGCCGACCTTGTTGCGCAGCTGCCGAATCGCTTCGATAAACGGCAGGCTTTCGATGTCGCCGACCGTTCCGCCTATTTCGCACAACACGAAATCAATGCCGTCGAGCTTGTCTTCGGCAAATTCCTGAATCGCGTCGGTGACATGCGGAATGACTTGCACGGTGGCGCCAAGATAGTCCCCGCGACGCTCTTTCGTGATGATCGACTGATAGATTCTGCCCGAGGTGACATTGTCGGATTGCAGTGAAGGAACGCCGGTAAAGCGCTCATAATGGCCGAGATCGAGGTCGGTTTCCGCCCCGTCGTCGGTGACATAGACTTCGCCATGCTGATAAGGCGACATCGTGCCTGGATCAACGTTAAGATAGGGGTCGAGTTTCCGGATTCGCACGGAATATCCGCGAGCCTGCAGAAGAGCACCGAGGCTCGCCGCCATCAGACCTTTGCCAAGAGAGGAAACCACACCGCCGGTAATGAAAATATATCGCGCCATGGGAGGAGAGGCTTAAGGCGTTATCACCGCATATGGCAATCCCGCGAATCCGGAAAAGTGAAATAAATATTATTTTACTTTGGTCAGCCGCCGATCATTTCTGAACTCGAATCGATACGAACGCTCTATCGGCGCGATGATCCGGCTATCAATGTCAGTAGAGGTCTTTGGTAGAGCCTATTGGTCCAGCGGAACGGTGGCATCCGAATTGGTAGCAGGAGCCTGGTCATCCGCAGTTGCGGCAGCCGCTGCAGCCAATGGATCGTCACCGGCCAGAGGCACATCGTCAGCAGGCGCTGAAACCGGTGCGCTGTTGTCGCGTTGCAGACTCTGGTCAATAGTATCGGTTTTGCCTTCCGCAGCAGCCAGAACCGCCAGCGAGATTGACAATGACACAAACAAGACCGCCAGAACCGAAGTCGACCGGGTCAGTAGATCCGCTGCACCGCGCGCCGACATCATACCGGATGGAGATCCGCCAACACCCAGTCCGCCGCCTTCGGATTTCTGCATCAATATAACGCCGACCAGCATGGCGGCAACAATGGCTTGAAGGACGGTAAGAAAAAGAAACATGAGTTTTCCGAACTAATAAGGGGAGCATCCGCTCCAACGTGCAGCGCACATAGCGATTGAGCCGTCCGAGTTCAAGCGATGAAAATCGCCGACCCCCGATAGGCTTGCGCCAAAAGACCGCGGAATTTCGTCAGCATAGGCTTGAGCAGGAACAAATGGGGTAAATCATTTTGCCGCGCCCTGCTGCGACGCGGATCTGTTCAAGCGTCCGCGGCAGCCTCGATAATCGGTCCGAATTTCGCTGCTGTCAGACTTGCGCCGCCGACCAGCCCGCCATCGACATTGGGCACCGCCAGCAATTCCGCAGCATTGCTGCCATTCATCGACCCGCCGTAGAGAATTCGCACGGCATCGCTGCCATGACCCATTAATTCTCCGAGTTTCTTGCGAATGGCCGCATGCATTTCGGCGACATCGCCCGTCTCCGGAACCCGGCCGGTACCGATCGCCCATACCGGCTCATAAGCAATGGTCAGCCATTCCGCGCTGGCGCCTGCGGGGAAGGATCGGGCGAGCTGGACCGTAACAATTTCAATGGCCTGCCCGGCGTCGCGTTCATCTTCGGTTTCGCCGACGCAGATAATCGCGCCCATGCCGGCTGCGTGAACCGCCTCGGCCTTGGCCTTCACTTCGGAATCGCCTTCCTGCTGATCAGCACGGCGTTCGCTGTGCCCGAGAATCGAGTAAGTGGCACCCGCTTCCTTGAGCATGGCGGCAGAAAGGCATCCGGTATGCGCGCCATTTTCGGCAAAATGGCAATCCTGCGCGCCAATGGCAAAGCCCGGATTGGCCTGCACGGCAGCGGCGATCAATGTCGCTGGCGGACAGATGCCGACATCCGCGCCTTCATGGCTGGATGCAATTGCCGCAATCGCGGCGATGTCCGCAAGCTGCGCCCGCAACCCGTTCATTTTCCAGTTGCCGACAATATATTTGCGGTTTGCCATGATGCGTTCTGCCTTTTCTGTTTTTCTGTTGGCCATCCGCTATCAAATATCCTTCACCTTGCCAATTTTCTTCCGCAGTCTTTTGCTTGAACCACAAAGCCAAGCCGCCTAAAGCAAGCGCAAATCCAACTCCCGCAATGGAACATATCTTTTATGATCAGTTTTTTCCGCCGCATTTTTTCTTCGAAACTCGGTCTTTTCCTGACCTTATGTTTCGTCGGCCTGATCGCCATTGCCTTCGCCACGGCCGACGTGTCGAGCAGCGGCACATTCGGCGGCGTTACCGGTTCGGGAACGGCGGCCAAAGTCGGCGACAGCAAACTGACCAGCGCGGAGCTCAGCCAATCCGTAACCAACGCCTTTCGCGGCGAGCAGCGCGAGAATACCGGGCTGGATCTCAAAACCTACATCAACGGCGGCGGCTTCGACGACGTATTGGAACGACTGATCAACAGCTTTGCCATTGCAGATTTCGGTACGAAATATGGCATGGCAGCGGGCAAACGTCTGGTCGATAGCGAAATCGCAAGCATTCCGACCTTTCAGGGTGCCGACGGGCAGTTTAGCGAAGAAAATTTCCGGCGCGCCATGCAGCAGCAAGGGATAAACGAGTCCCAGTTGCGCAACGATTTCACTCGTAACCTGCTGGCTGACCAGCTGTTGACGGCAGCCGGCTTCGGCGCAGCGGTACCGCAGAAACTCGTCGTTCCTTATGCCTCGCTGCTGCTCGAATCGCGAGAAGGCCAGATCGCAACAATTCCGTCAGTCGCCTTCATCGAGAACGTCAAGCCGGCCAAAGCCGCGGTCGAAGCCTTTTATGCCAAGAACGCGTCCCGCTACACGATTCCCGAACGCCGGACGATCCGCTATGCATTGTTCGAAAAGTCCCGGTTCAACGACAAGATCAAACCGACCGAAAAGGAAATTGCGGGCTATTATAATCTTAACAAGTCCCGCTATTCGGCCAGCGCGACCCGCAATCTAAAGCAGGTCATCGTACCGACAGAAGCCGCCGCGAAGACGTTGGCAGCCAAGATCAGTGGTGGCACTTCGATTGATCAAGCCGCCAAATCGGTCGGCTTGTCCGCTGCTGACGTGGGATCAATCAACAAAACCGACTTTGCCAACTTGGCGTCGCAGGCGGTTGCCAATGCCGCGTTTTCGGCCCAGTCGGGCGCTGTCGCCGGCCCCGCACAAAGCGCACTCGGCTGGCACATCGTGAAGGTCGAGGATATCAAGCAAATCCCCGGTCGCACGCTGGACCAGGTTCGTACAGAGATTGTCAGCGAACTGACCCGAACAAAAACCGAAGAAGCAATGTCTGAACTGACCGTCCGCCTGGAGGATGAATTCGCCGACGGCGCGACGCTCGGCGACATCGCCAAGGCGGAACAGCTGAAAGTGGAAGCAACCCCTCCTCTGCTCGCCAATGGCCAGAACCCGAATGACCAAAATTACAAGCCGATCCCCGAGATGCAGCGGCTATTGCCGATAGCCTTTGCGGTGGACGAAGATTCCGATCCCCAGGTCGTCGAAATCATTCCCGGCCAGCAATATGCTGTGGTCGACGTGTCCGAAATTACCGAGGCTGCTCCGCCACCATTGGCGCAGATCGAGCAATTGGTAACGCGCGACTATATGCTCGATCAGGGATCGAAAAAGGCCAAGGCGGTCGCCGAGAAGATTGCAAAAGCAGTCGGCAGCGGCACATCATTATCCAAAGCGATTGCCGATGCGGGGGTCAAATTACCCGGAATCCAGAAGATCAGCTCGACCAGAGCCGAACTTGCCCGGCAGAGCCAGCAGGGTCAGGTACCTGCGCCGCTCAGCCTGATGTTCAGCATGGCACAGGGCACCGCGAAATCCCTCGCGGCACCGCGTGATCAGGGTTGGTTCGTGGTCGTACTCGACAAGCTCAATCGTGGCGATGCGTCCAAACGCGACGATCTGCTGAAAGCGACTCAAGCCCAATTCAAGCAGGTCATCGGCAATGAATATACCGCGCAGTTCATCAACGCGATGAAGGCGGATATTGGCGTCGAGCGCAACGAGACTACGCTGACCGTGCTGAAAAAACAGCTGCTCGGCGGCAATTGATTCCAATATGGCGGGCAGTTTCGGAATAGAAGCGGCACGCGCGGCACTGGACAGCGGCAAACCGGCGCTGGTCTGGCGACGGCAGGTTGCCGACACCGAAACGCCGGTGTCCGCTGCGTTGAAGCTGATGCAAGATGGCCGCGGCGACTATTTGCTCGAATCGGTTGAAGGTGGCGAGACCAGAGGACGCCACAGCATGATCGGCCTTGCGCCCGATCTGGTATTCCGGGCCGATGGCGACAAAGCAGCGATCAACCGGAAATGGCTGCAGGACCGTGAGGCTTTTGCGCCGGAAAGCGGCGACAGCCTCTCCGCCTTGCGCAATCTGGTCAAGGCCTGCCAGATGGACGTGCCGGAAGAACTGCCGCGCGCCCTCGCCTGTCTGGTCGGCTATTTCGGCTATGAGACCATCGGACTGGTCGAGAAGCTCCCCCGCGCTCCGCAATCCAAGCTGGACCTGCCAGACATGCTGTTCGTCCGGCCCACAGTCATCCTGATCTTTGACCGGCTGGCCGACGAGCTGTTTCTGGTCGCGCCCGTGTGGCCCGAAACCGATGGCGATAGCGAAGCCAAGATTGCTGCGGCAAAGGAACGGCTGGACGAGGCGCAGCGCGGACTGTCCGCCCCCGTTCGTCCCGAACTTGTCGAAGGACGATTGTCAGGCGACGGACAGGCCGGCTTGGAAGGACTCAGCCCGAACGAAGTAGAATTCACGCCACAAATCTCGGCAGAAAAATATGGCGAGATGGTGCTGCGCGCCAAGGATTATATCGAGGCCGGTGACATCTTCCAGGTGGTGCTGGCGCAACGCTTCACCACGCCCTTCACCCTGCCCCCGATCGAACTCTACCGCGCATTGCGCCGGATCAATCCTTCACCTTTCCTGTTCTTCCTCGACCTGCCCGGCTTTGCTTTAACCGGCTCCAGCCCCGAAATCCTGGTCCGCGCGCGCGATGGCGAGGTCACCATCCGGCCGATTGCCGGAACCCGCCCGCGCGGCAAGAATGCTGCCGAGGACAAGGCGAATAAGGAAAGCCTGCTCGCCGATCCCAAGGAACGGGCCGAACATCTGATGTTGCTTGATCTCGGTCGCAACGATGTCGGCCGGGTGGCGAGCGCGCACAGCGTCGAGGTCACCGACAGCTATACCGTCGAGTTCTATAGCCATGTCATGCACATCGTCTCCAACGTCGTCGGCGAACTGGCCCCGGACAAGGATGCGCTCGACGCCCTGTTCGCCGGCTTCCCCGCCGGTACGGTCAGCGGCGCGCCGAAAGTCCGCGCCTGCCAGATCATCGCCGAACTCGAACCCGAAACCCGCGGCGCCTATGCCGGCGGCGTCGGCTATTTCTCTCCCGATGGCAGCATGGACAGCTGTATCGTCCTGCGCACCGGGATCGTGAAGGACGGAATGCTGCACGTTCAAGCGGGCGCAGGGATCGTGGCGGACAGCGATCCGGCTTATGAATTAGCCGAATGTCGGGCGAAGGCTGGTGCTTTGCTGGCGGCTGCTAAAGAGGCGGTTAAGCGGGCGCAGGATGCCGGCTTCGGGCAGTAGCTTAAAAGCTTCGCTATTGCCGCAGAAGAGGCATGGCGCGTGCAGTTTCAATCCGTCGACTTGCGCACCAAAACAGCCCTTCAACCGAAGCGAAGCGGGCGTCATCAGTCTAAACTATCTCGATGCCGGCTCCGTCCAGTATTCCCTGGCAGAGACGATAGCGTTCCTGCTGCGCCGCTTGCAAACAGAGAATGTGTAAGCCATAGTTTGAAAAAGGACAGCAGCACAGGGACATAACTGATGGCATTGGACGTAATTGGTGTAGGACCGGGGCGCACTGCCACCTTTTCAATGAAATTCGCGCTTGAACATATCGGCTTCGGGCCATGCTACCATATGGTGGAAGTGTTCCGCAGCGCCCGCCGCAATATCCCGCTTTGGCAAAATGTTGTCGACGGCAACCCGGACTGGGACGCCATTTTCGACGGCTATAGCTCCGTTACGGATAATCCGGCCTGTGTCTATTGGCGCGAACTGGCCGAATTTTATCCGGAAGCGAAAATCCTGCTGACAGTACGCGACGCTGACGCCTGGGTCGAATCGTGCAACGAGACGATCAATTCGCAGCGCATGCTAGCTTCTCTTGAAGGCAGCGACCTGTTGCAGATGCTGCAAGGCACTTATCTTCGGCAATTTGGCGAACATATCAACGATCCTGAATGGATGGCCAACTGGTATCGCGCCTATAACGAGGAGGTCATAAGCACGATCCCGTCCGAACGGTTACTCGTGTTCCATCCGAAGGACGGGTGGGAGCCCTTGTGCAATTTCCTTGATGTGCCAGTTCCGCCTGAACCATTTCCGCGGGTCAACAGTCGCGACGAGCTTGGCGGCGCATCGGACGAACAGGGCGGATTACCTTCCGATCCCGAACAGCTTGAGGCGTTCGCTGTCGATTATATAGAAGGGCTTCGCAAAAAAGCGTTTAGCTAATCGAGGAGCTCTGCCTTCTTCCCGACCAATGGCTGACGTTAGAATGATTAACGTTCTCGACCACTTACGGCTGAAGCCAATCCGGACCAACCAGCCTATTCCAGCATCTTCGGCGCTTCCTTCTGCAGCTTTTCCTTAATCTTGTTGGCGAACATCGCCAGAATCGGCGGCAGATCGAAAATCGCGTAGACCTCGTCCTCCCGAATCTGCATTTCGCTGCCGATGCGCTGGCCGACGGCCTCGAGGGTGAAGTGGAGATGATCGCCTTCCCAATGATGGTCGGTCAGGCTGGCGCCCGGGATGATATCGCCCAGCGTATGAATGCCACTGCCGACACGGTTTTTGGCTTCGGTCAGTCCCAGTTTGTGCGGAATGTTCACGGTTACAGGTTCGCTCATGACATTGCCTACCAGATCTTCACACGTTTTTCGGGCGGGATATACATGGCGCTGTCTGGCGTGATATTGAATGCAGCATACCAGGCATCGATATTGGGGACGACACCGTCGACCCGATATTCCGTCGGACTGTGTGGGTCAGTGAGCAATTGCTCGCGCAACGCGTTTTCGCGGGACTTGCCGCGCCAGACCTGCGCCCAGGACAGGAAGAAGCGCTGGTCGCCGGTCAGTCCGCCGATCACTGGCTGCTCGCCATGGCTGGCGACGTATCGGCGATAGGCGGAATAGGCCATTTCAAGCCCCCCCAGATCGCCAATATTTTCGCCCATCGTGAGCTGGCCGTTGACGTGAACGCCGGGAACCGGCTCAAACTTGTCATAGGCATCCTTCAGCAATTTTGTCCGCGCTTCGAACTTCTCGGCGGATTCCTTAGTCCACCAGTCGCGCAGCTTGCCGCTACCGTCAAACTGGCGTCCCTGATCGTCAAAACCATGGCCGATTTCATGCCCGATCACGCCGCCGATCGCGCCATAATTGACAGCGGGGTCGGCGTTGGGGTCAAAAAATGGCGGCTGCAATATGGCCGCTGGAAAGGTGATCTGGTTGAGCAGCGGATTATAATAAGCATTCACGGTCTGCGGATTCATTTCCCACAACTCGCGATCGACCGGATGAGGCAAACGTGCCAGATCAACATCGAACGCAAATTTCGCGGCGCGCTGCACATTGCCGAGCACATCATCCGGCTTCACGACAAGCGGAGAATAATCGATCCATTTGGACGGGTAACCGATCCGGGGTTCGAAAGCGTCAAGCTTCTTTTGCGCTTCGCCGCGGGTCGCTGCATCCATCCAGTCGCTCTTGCTGATTCTTTCGCCCAGCGCGGCCGTCAGATTATTGACCAGTTCGGTCATCTGCCGCTGGCTTTCAGCGGGATAGTGGCGATCCACATATTTCTGGCCGATTGCCTCGCCCATATTGCTGTTGACCAGATCGACACCCCGCTTCCAGCGGTCTTTCTGGACCGGAATGTCGCGCAGGGTCTTGCTGAAGAAATTGAATTTTGCCTCGTCGAACGCCTTCGGCAGATAGGCCGCATTGTCGCTGATGAAATGCGCCGCCAGATAGTCTTTCCAGGTGCTGACCGGGACAGTTTCGAGCAGCTTGCCACTCGCGGTGATTGCGGTGGTTTCGGCGGCGATGATCGTATCGACCTCGCCAAAGCCGCTAGCTTCCAGCCAGCTAGTCCAGTCGAACTCCGGCGCCAGTTCCATCAACTGCTCGCGGTTCATCGGATTGTAAATCTGCTTGATGTCGCGCTGCCGCTCGGGTTCCCATTGCGATTTCGCGAGGGCGGTTTCGAGTGCAATGATCCGGTCGGTTTTGGCGGCAGCATCGCTGATCCCCGCCAGTTTCTGAATCTTTATCAAATAATCCCGATAGGCCGCACGAAACTTGTCATATTCCGCACCTTCCTTGAGATAATAGTCGCGGCTGGGCATGCCCAGACCGTCCTGACCCGCGGCCACAATATAGCGGGTGGGATTGGCCGGATCAGGCAAAGTGCCGACCCCAACCGGCGAGGCATAGCCGACAGTCCCGAACAGTTTCAGTAATCCCGCACGGTCGCTGACGGCCTTTATCTTCGCGAGATAGGGCTCAAGTGGCTTGGTCCCCAGCTTTTCGATGGCAGCCTGGTTCATCCATGCAGCGTAAAACGCACCGACTTTCTGATCCAGTGCATCGGCTCCGTCACCGCGTGCGGCGAGATCGTCGAGGATCGCGTGGACCTGATCGTCGGATCGCTCCCGCAAGATGTCGAACGAACCATAGCGCGACCGGTCCTCGGGAATCTCTACGGTGTCCAGCCAATGTCCGTTAACATAGCGAAAGAAATCCGCGCCGGGTGTCACCGACATATCCCGCGCGGAGAGATCAATTCCCCAGGTACCAATTTCCGCTTTTTCTGTGTTCGCAACACTTCCATCTGTCGTCACTTCGGCGGCGGCGTCCTTTGCCAAGCCCGGTGCACTGACCGAGAGGGCGAGCAAAGATGCAGCTGCGGACAGGAAAACATGACTGGTTCTCATTGGAAGATCCTTTGGTTTCAATTGATAATATTGTGGACGCTCGGTGAGCAAAACACAATTGCTGATCGTCGAAAAAATTGCGCTGTCCGCTCGGCCTTCGAGGAACCCCAAGCAGCAGAAAGAACGAAATTGCTTGGCCGGTCAAACGCGGCCCGTTAGACGCGGTTCATGATTCTGGTTATCGACAATTATGACAGCTTCACCTTCAACCTGGTCCATTATCTGATGGAACTGGGCGCGGAGGTGCGGGTGGAGCGCAATGATGCGCTGACCGCCAGCGAAGCGCTGGCCACCGGCGCACAGGCCTTCCTGATTTCACCGGGTCCCTGCACCCCCAATGAAGCGGGCATATCGCTCGATCTGGTCGCGGCCTGCGCCGATGCGGAAAAGCCGTTGCTCGGTGTCTGTCTTGGCCACCAGAGCATCGGCCAGCATTTCGGCGGCAAGGTTGTGCGCGGCGGGCTGATGCACGGCAAGACATCGCCGGTCACCCATGACGGCAGCGGCGTCTTCGCCGGCCTGACCTCGCCTTATACCGCGACCCGGTACCACTCGCTGATCGTCGAGGATATTCCGGGCAGCCTGCCGGTCAACGCCACCGCCGACGATGGTTCGGTGATGGGCTTCCGCCATGAAAGCCTGCCAATCCACGGCGTACAATTCCACCCCGAGAGCATCGCCACGGAACATGGCCACAAGCTACTGGCCAATTTCATGGCAATTGCGGGGATCGAAGCGAAGGAACGGGCATGAGCTTGCCCGATCCGGCGAATGCCCTGTCCGAAGCAGCGGCCCGCGAAGCCTTTTCCGCGATACTGGACGGATCCTGTTCGGCAGAGGAAATTACCGCCTTTCTGGTCGCGCTGGCCGACCGCGGCGAAACGGCCACCGAGGTCGCCGCAGCCGCTATCGAAATGCGCGCCCGGATGATCGGCGTGGATGCACCCGCCAATGCGATTGATGTCTGCGGCACCGGCGGCGATGGCAGCCACAGTCTGAATATTTCCACCGCCACCGCGCTGGTGGTCGCCGCCTGCGAAATCCCGATGGCGAAGCACGGCAACCGTGCCGCATCGAGCAAGTCTGGTGCGGCAGACACGCTGGAGGCGCTCGGGCTGAATCTGGCCAAAGCCGCTACCAACGGGGAGCAGAGCCTGCGGGAGATCGGCATCGCCTTTTTCTTCGCGCCCAACCATCATCCGGCACTCGGCGCGCTGGCGCCGATCCGCAAGGCAATCGGTCGCCGGACGATCTTCAATCTGCTCGGTCCCCTGTGCAATCCCGCGAATGTCAAACGCCAGCTGATCGGCGTTGCCTCGCCCGACCTGGTCGAAAGCTATGCCGAAGCGGCGCTGCAACTGGGCTATGACAAGGCGATGATCGTCTCCGGCGAAGAAGGACTCGACGAGCTCAGCATCTCGGGGCCAAGCCGCGTTGCCATCATCAGCGATGGCAGCGTCACCATCAGCCGGATCACCCCGGAAGATGCGGGCCTGACTCGCCATCCGGCGGAAGCGATCAAGGGCGGCGATGCGCTATATAATGCCGCTGCTCTGAAATCGCTGCTGCAGGGCGAAAAATCCGCCTATCGCGATGCCGTGTTGCTGAACAGCGCCGCCGCGCTGATGGTTGCGGGCGAAGTCGACAGCTGGGAGGAAGGGGTCGAGGAAGCGGCAGAGGCGCTCGACAAGGGCCTTGCCAATGCCATGCTCAATTGCTGGATCGCCAATCAATGAACAAGCTTGAAGAGATCTGCGCGACCACGCGGGAATATGTGCGGCAGCGGAAGGCTGATGTTCCGGCGTCGAAGCTGAGCGAGAACATCGCTTGCCAGAGCGCGCCGCGAGGCTTTGCCGCAGCGATCCGCGCAAAATCGGCCGACGGCTTTGCCCTGATCGCGGAAATCAAGAAAGCCAGCCCGTCCAAGGGCCTGATCCGGGAGGATTTCGATCCCCCTGCCCATGCCCGGGCCTATCAGGCCGGCGGTGCGGCCTGCCTGTCGGTTCTGACCGACCAGCCTTATTTCCAGGGCGCGGACGAATATCTGATGGCCGCGCGCGCTGCGGTCGACCTGCCCTGCCTGCGCAAGGATTTCATGGTCGACCCCTGGCAGGTCGCGGAATCGCGGGCGCTGGGTGCGGACGCGATCCTGATCATCATGGCGGTGCTGGACGACGCTCTGGCAGCGGAGATCGAGGCGGAAGCGCTTTCGCTCGGCATGGACGCGCTGATCGAGGTGCATGACGAAGCGGAGCTGGAACGGGCGTTGAAACTGCAATCGCCGCTGCTCGGCATCAACAACCGCAATCTCAAGACCTTCGAGACCAGCCTCGACCAGACCGAGCGGCTGGCGAAACTGGTGCCCGACGACCGGATCATGGTGTCGGAAAGCGGCATATTCACCCATGAAGACTGCCAGCGATTGTCGCAATCCGGCGCCCGCGCCTTTTTGGTAGGTGAATCTTTGATGCGACAGGATAATGTCGAGGCCGCAACCCGCGAGCTTTTGACAGGAACCCCATGAGCAAATTGACCCATATCGACGGCGACGGCGCGGCCCATATGGTCGATGTGGGGGGCAAGGCCGACACGGTCCGCGAGGCCCATGCCGAGGGCCGGATCGCGATGAAACTGGAAGTATTGGACGCTATAAAAGCGAATGGCATGAAGAAGGGCGATGTGCTGGCGACGGCGCGCATTGCCGGGATCATGGCGGCGAAGAAGACCAGCGGCCTCATCCCCCTTTGCCACCCGCTGGCGCTGACCAAGGTGGCGGTGGATTTCACCTTTATGGGTGACGGCATCAAGGTCTCGTCCATGGCCCGCCTCACCGGCAAGACCGGCGTGGAAATGGAAGCTTTGACAGCCTGTTCTGTCGCACTTCTCACAATCTATGACATGTCCAAGGCGATGCAGAAGGATATGGTAATCAGCGATATCCGCCTGCTCTCGAAAAGCGGCGGCAAGTCGGGAGACTGGACGGCGAAATGAGCAGCTTGCTGCCACTGGACGAAGCGCAGCAGCGACTGATCGCGCTGGCCTGCCGCCTGCCCGCCGAAACGCTGTCCGTCCATGATGCGCTCGGCCGCTATCTCGCCGGAGACCTAATCGCAAAGCGCGAGCAGCCGGCAGCCAATATGTCGGCGATGGACGGCTATGCGATCCGCTTCGAAGACCGGGACGGACCGTGGACATTGATTGGCGAATGCCCCGCTGGCAGCCCGCCTTGCCGCGCGCTGAAAACCGGAGAAACTGCGCGCATTTTTACCGGAGCGCTGCTGCCCGAGGGCGCCGATACCGTGGTCATGCAGGAAAATGTCGAGGCAGTCGGCGACACCATCCGCCTGACCGCAGAGCCTTCACCCGAGAGAGGTCGCCATGTCCGGCATAAGGGCGGCGATTTCAAGCAGGGCAGCATCGGCTTGCCCGCAGGCAGCCTGCTCAACGCCGCCGCCCTCGGCGAAGCGGTTATTGCCGGCTATGGCGAGCTGTCGGTCGGCAGACAGCCCCGCGTGGCGGTGGTTTCGACCGGCGACGAACTGGTCGCGCCGGGCAGCGACACCCTGCCCCACCAGATACCCGCCAGCAATGACGTCATGCTGTCAGCGATGCTGTCCGGCCTGACCGCCGAAACCCGCAGCCTGAGCCGGATTCCGGACGATATGGATGTTCTGTGCGCGGCGCTAAACAGCGCAAAAGACTGCGATATCATCGTCACCATCGGCGGCGCATCAGTCGGCGATCATGATCTGGTCGGCCCCGCCTTCCGCAAGCTCGGCGCGAAAATCGACTTCTACAAGATCGCAATGAAACCGGGCAAACCGGTGATGGCAGGAAAGCTCGGCAAGACGGTGATATTGGCGCTACCCGGGAACCCCGCGTCCGCCTTTGTCGCGGCCACCCTGTTCCTGCTGCCGCTAATCCGCTTCATGGCCGGAGCCGCCCGCTATCTGCCCGAATATCAGAGCGCCCCGACCACCGAAGCCCTGCCAGCCAACGGCCCCCGCGCGCAATTTCTGCGCGCCAAGGTCGATCAGGCCGGGATCACGCCGTTTGGCAGCCAGGACAGCGCCAAGCTTTCGGTGCTGGCGGCGGCGAATGCGCTGCTTTGCCGGCCGGTTGGAGCTGATGCAGCTGATATCGGCGAGATGGTGCCTTTTATCGCGATATAGGCGGAAGAATCCGGAAAGAGACTTCATGAAATCAGTATTTTATGATTATTTTCTTAGACCCTTTCATATCATCTTGCCGCAGTAGGCACTCTGGTAGCGTCCTGAACGGCTGAACTTCGGTACCCTTCAAGCATATCTGACGTGAATAAAAAATACCGTGCGCAGATCGAGCGTCTGATGGCGCTAGGCAAAGCGGGTCCGCCGAGACGACCAATTGTGTGAGACAATTACAAATCCACTGTCAAAGTCCGATTTCGAAACGTGCCATTAACCTTATGGGACTAAACCACGGGAAAAGGGGCATAAAGGGCCGATGCAAACGCAAATTCTCGGAATGGTAACACCGCTCATGGTGCTATTTTTCGCGGCGACCTTCGCGGTTCTTTGGCGAGTAGGACGCATGAAGCGTCACGTGTTAGGCTACGGTATTGCCTTCGCCCTTTCTGCGGTGGCATTTCTGATCACCCACTTGCTGCCTGCTGATGCCTTCTACCTCTTTCATTTGACGCAGTTGTTCTACACTCTGGGCACGACGGTGATGCTGGTATCGGTCTGCGAGCGTGCCGGGCAGCGACTTCATCTGGGAAGCATGGCGGTCGTTTATCTCATTAGCGCATTGTTCCTCGGACTGGCTGTAAGCTTTTCCAACGAAGTCGCTTCGCGGCTGGTCATCGTCAATATGGGCTATGGTGTCATGTTCGCCATGGGCGTCACGACGCTACTCAGCGCGCGGGGCCGCAGCTTGATCGATGTCGCGATCATCGGGGTCATGGCGCTTCATGCCGTCGATTTTCTCGTCAGGCCAACCTTGACCCTGTTGTTCGAGCAGGCGATTCCGGCGGAGATCTATCGGGACTCTATCTACTATTCCCTGATCGGACTGGTTCTCGGGGTCAAAGGCGTGACCACCGCCACGGTCCTGATCGGTGCAACGATCGCCGAATGGACGACCTCGCTGCGCGAAAGCAGTGAGCGTGATGCCCTAAGCGGCCTGTGCAACCGGGGTGCGTTTGAAGAATCGATGCGAAATCTTCTGCCGAGAGCGCAGACGGAAGGACGCCCGCTCAGCCTGGTGGTGGTCGATATCGACCACTTCAAGAAGGTGAATGACATTTGGGGTCACCAGGCGGGCGACCAGGCGATCGCCGCCATTGGCAGGCTCATCGGAAAGATGGTGCGTGGAAGCGACACGGCCGGCCGAATCGGCGGAGAGGAATTCTGCGTCGCGATCTGGAATTGCCCTAATGACGCTGCTGAGCAGTTGGCTGACCGGATCAGACAGGCATTCGAAGGTCTCAAGCATTCTGGCCTGAGCAACGATGTCCGTCTGACTGCCAGTTTCGGCGTGGCCACAGCGCGCCATGGGGAGACCTATGAGCAGTTGTTCGCACGCGCCGATTCTGCGCTCTACAGGGCCAAGTCAAGTGGCCGAAACCGTGTCGAGAATGCCGAGGAACGCCATCCGGAAGAGCCCTCGCCCCAACCGAAATCAGAATTGATCGAATTCAAGCGCGCATTGGGCTGATCGATAGTCCGCCGGGCAATGCTCGGCGCCCCGCTTGGCAGGCTGCGCATACACAATATATCCCCGCGCTCCGCGCCACTCCGTTGGCTGAGCTTACACCAGATCCATGAAAATCCGATGCATCGGACGCGGGTCTGACCAAGCCTTGGAAGGCGATCCGCTGCCGCTACCAGGATTATCGTTGCGCTCCGACTGTCCGCCCCTTCCACTTCCCGCTTGACTTCCCCCGTTTTGTTTCTTAATTGTTCCGTATTCGTTCCCAGAACAGGATCCTGGACATGCTCACGCAAAAGCAACATGAACTCCTCTGTTTCATTGATGAAAAACTCAAGGATAGCGGCGTTTCCCCCTCGTTCGAGGAAATGAAGGAAGCGCTCGGGCTCAAGTCCAAGTCCGGCATTCACCGGCTGATCAGCGCGCTCGAGGAGCGCCACTTCATCCGCCGCCTGCCCAACCGGGCGCGCGCTTTGGAAGTGTTGAAACTGCCCGAGGGCGGCTTGCACGAAGCGGAGCCTTCCAATGTTGTCTCGCTGCATCCGGAAACGCCGGTGCGCGAGGTGATCTCCAATCCTGCACCTGCTGCGAACAATGACGTTATAGAAATTCCGTTGCACGGCCGCATCGCCGCTGGCGCACCGATCGAGGCAATGGAAGGCCAGTCGGCGCTCAGCGTTCCGGCCGCCCTGCTCGGACCCGGCGAACATTATGCGCTGGAAGTGTCCGGCGATTCGATGATCGACGCCGGCATTCTCGACGGCGATTATGCGCTGATCCAGAAAACCGAAGTCGCGCGCGACGGCGAGATTGTCGTCGCCTTGATCCACGACGAAGAAGCGACGCTGAAATATCTGCGCAAGGATGGCCGAAGCATCCGCCTCGATCCCGCCAACGCAGCCTATGAGCCACAGATTTACGGCGAAGGCGAAGTCCGCATCCAGGGCAAAATGGCCGGATTGTTGCGCCGCTATTAATCGGGTTTCCTGACGTCAGCCTTTCGCGCATTGACCTTCCTCGCGTCATCCTCTCTGGATCGATAGCGGGTCCATATATGCCTGCCGGTCCATGCCAGTGCGGTGGATATTTTCTGCTGTTCCAGATCAATCGTCATGCCTCCCACCCGAGACAGCAGATCCCGGTCTGCCTTGATCCAGCGCGGCTGGCAGCTTGCCGGTAACCACCGGTCGCTGACGACGATATCGGCGCGGCGACAGACGGCAGACAGAGCGAGGGCAGAAATATAATGCGAGCCGCGGGTGGCCAGAAGCACCCATTTCCGCCCCTCATTTTCGATGGTAACAAGACAGGCATCGCTATTGCACTGCGCATTGGGCCAGTCTTCGAGCGCCTGCGATTCCCCCTCCACTCCGGCATTTTCGCGGATCATGTCGCGAATGAAGTCTCCGCCGCTGGTGCGCAGCATCGCCAGTTCGCCCTGTTGGTTGCGGATGCCTACATGGCGGCCGTCGCCGGTGATATAGATATCCGGCGCACGGTTGGTGATGATCAGCAAGGCCCCGACAATTGCGGGAATCAAGCCGAAATAGCGCCATCGCTCCCGCCACAGGCAAATCCACAGACCCGCCAATATCACCAGTCCGAACGCCACGACCGGCATCGACGGCAGCATTGTCACCGCCCCGGGTCGGCTAGAGACAAAATGGGCGAGCGCGATCAGGCTGCTCAAGGCCTGTTCGCAGAGCCACCAGACGGGTGCGCCTAGGCCGATACTGTCCAGCACCAAGGCCAACGCCTCCAGCGGCATGATCACGAATGTTGTCAGCGGGATAGCGACGATATTGGCCAATGCGCCATAAAGGCCTGCCTTGTGGAAATGGTAGAGCGCAATCGGCATCAGCGCGATTTCTACCACCAGACCGGTCAGGAATAGCGAAAATATAAAACGGGCGATACGGCGGATCAAAGGTTCGTCGCGCAATATCACCAGCGCCTTGATCTGCGGATGTTCGTGCAGCGCAATGATCGCGGTTACCGCCGCAAAGCTGAGCTGGAAGCTCGGCCCGACCAGTGATTCCGGCCAGAAGACCAGCACGAATAACGCGCCCGCCGCTACCATCCGCAAGGTGATCGCACTGCGCCCCATCATCAGCGCGACCAGAACCAGCAAGGCCGCAACGCAGGCCCGGATCGTCGGCACCTGCGCCCCGGTCATCAGCGTATAGGCGACTGCCGCTAGTGCCGCGCAGGCTGCCGCAACGATTGGCAAGCGAAAGCGCAGCGCCAGCGCTGGCGACAAGGCGAGCGTCTTGAGCACCAGCAAATATATTGCGCCGACCACCGCCGTGACATGCAGCCCGCTGATCGACAGCAGATGCGCCAGCCCGCTACGCCGCATCGCTTCGGCATCCGCTTCATCGATGGCACCCCGATCCCCCGTGGCCAGCGTTGCTCCGATCGCGCCGGCAGCGCCCGACATCTGCGACTGAACATGGGCCGAAAGCTGTTGGCGGTATCGGGACAGCGCGAACAACGGGTCAGCGGACCGCAATATCCTGATTTCTCCCAACGCCTGCCCGGTCGCGCCAAGCCCCTGAAACCACGCCCGTTCGGAAAAATCATAGGCTCCGGGCAGCGCCGGCATCGCCGGTGGCATCAAGCGTGCGCGCAGCTGGATCAGGGCACCATCCTGCAAACCCGGATGGGCCTGATCAAGCGGCACATTGACGCGGACCGTCGGCGGCAAATCGGAATTTTCACCGGTGCTCAGCGTCAGCCGGACCATATTGCGCGCCAATACCGGTTCGACCCGCTCGATCCCGGCATTGAACGTAGTGACAATGGGCCGCTCCAGTACCGGCGCAGCGACGCTCCACGAACGGAACCCGATCAAGGCGCAGCCAATGGCCGCCAGCAGCGCGAGCCAGAAGAATGCCTGCCCGGCCCTCGTATCTCGTCCCGTCATGACGGCAAACAGGGCAGTCCCGCCGCACAGGCTGATGAACGCCAGCGACCATGCGGCATTGGCCAGAACATACCAGGACGCGATGCCGCAGCCGAGCGCCACCGGCACCCACAAGGGAAGCTGGTCCCGCTCCTGCTCGAGCTGCATTTCAATCAATTTGGAGAGTTGCGCACCACGCCATGAATCAGACAATTGTCGCGGATGAAACAGCGTGCTAAGGGCGGTGCCGATCGAACCGGTACCGGTGCCTGTGGTGCTATTCGGGCTCAATCCATCCCGCATTTCAAAAATCTATCACAGGGACCATCAAGCGTGAATTCAAATGATGCTGAACAGCCGAAAGAGACAAATATGGTCGTAACCCGCTTTGCCCCCTCCCCGACCGGATTTCTGCATATCGGCGGTGCCCGTACCGCGATGTTCAACTGGCTGTTTGCCCGGCACCATGGCGGAAAAGCGCTGCTGCGCATCGAAGATACCGACAAGGCCCGCTCTACCCAGGAAGCGATTGATGCGATTTCCGAAGGGCTCGAATGGCTAGGCCTCGACTGGGATGGCGAAACGGTCTTCCAGTCGGAACGCGCCGGACGCCATGCCGAGGTCGCCCATGAATTGCTGGCATCGGGCAATGCCTATAAATGTTTTGCGACCCCCGAAGAACTGACCGAAATGCGCGAGAAGCAAAAGGCCGAGAAAAAGCCGATGCGCTATGACGGCCGCTGGCGCGACCGCGATCCGTCGGAAGCTCCGGAAGGCGCGCCGTTCGTGATCCGCCTGAAAACCGAAACCTCTGGCAAGGTCACCATCGCCGACATGGTGCAAGGTGATGTCTCGGTTCAGAATAGCGAGATTGACGACTTCATCCTGCTGCGCTCTGACGGTTCTCCAACCTATATGCTGGCGGTCGTGGTCGACGATCATGACATGGGCGTCACCCATTTGATTCGCGGCGATGACCATCTCAACAACGCTTTCCGGCAGCTGGCGCTGATCAAGGCAATGGGCTGGGCCGAACCGGTTTACGCGCATATCCCGCTGATCCACGGCAATGACGGCGCGAAATTGTCCAAGCGCCACGGCGCGCTGGGTGTCGACGCCTATCGCGACATGGGCATATTGCCGGACGCGATGTTCAACTATCTGCTGCGCCTCGGCTGGGGCCATGGCGATGACGAGATCATCTCCCGGGAACAGGCAATCGAGTGGTTTGCGCTGGAAGGCGTCGGCAAGTCGCCTTCGCGTTTTGACACCAAGAAACTGCAAAATCTCAACGGCCATTATATGCGGGAGGCCGCTGACGCCGACCTCGTGCGGCTTGCGACCCCCTGGATTGAACAGGATTTGGCCGCGCCATTATCCGCTTCGGACAGCGATTTGCTGGGCCAGGCGATGCCGGTTTTGAAAAGCCGGGCGAAAAATCTGATCGAATTGGCCGGATCCAGTCTTTTTCTCTTTAAAAAGAGACCACTTGGCCTCGACGAACGCGCAGAAAATCTGCTAGACGCTGACGCACGGACACTGCTTAAATCGATTCACCTTGGCTTGACTGATCTGGAAGACTGGACACTCGAGGCAACGGAAGAAGTCATAAAAGCGATCGCGGAGTCTGCCGAACTGGGATTGGGGAAGCTCGCACAACCTATGCGCGCCGCCTTGACAGGAAGCACCAGTTCACCCGGAATTTTTGACGTCCTGATACTTCTTGGTAAAGAAGAATCATTGGGCCGTCTTGCAGATCAAATAGAAAAAACCTGATTTTTCAGGAGCAGAAAGGACAATATCGTGGGCGATAACGCAAAATTCAGCATCAACGGCGACACTCATGAATATCCGATTCTGACGGGCACAGTGGGCCCCGATGTCGTAGATATTCGTAAATTATACGGCCAGACCGGTGCCTTCACCTATGACCCCGGCTTCACCTCGACCGCCAGTTGCGAATCCGAGCTGACCTTCATCGATGGAGGCGAAGGCGTATTGCTGCACCGCGGCTATCCGATCGAACAGCTTGCCGAGCAGAGCAGCTTCATGGAAGTTGCGCATCTTCTGCTCCGTGGCGAACTGCCGACGTCGGACGAATATGCCGATTTCAACAACACGATCACCCGTCACACCATGGTGCACGAGCAGTTGCGCGGCTTCTATCAGGGCTTCCGTCGCGATGCCCACCCGATGGCGATCATGTGCGGCGTCGTCGGCGCATTGTCGGCTTTCTATCATGACAGCACCGACATCAACGATCCCGCCCAGCGGATGATCGCAAGCCACCGTCTGGTCGCGAAAATGCCGACCATCGCCGCCATGGCCTATAAATATTCGATTGGTCAGCCGTTTGTCTATCCCGACAACGAACTATCCTACACCGGCAACTTCCTGCGCATGACCTTTGGCGTTCCCGCCGAGGAATATGAAGTGCATCCGGCGATCGAAAAAGCAATGGACCGGATTTTCATCCTCCATGCCGATCATGAGCAGAACGCATCGACATCGACGGTCCGTCTGGCCGGTTCTTCGGGTGCCAACCCGTTTGCCTGCATCGCGGCCGGCATTGCCTGCCTCTGGGGCCCCGCCCATGGCGGCGCCAATGAAGCCGCGCTCAACATGCTGAAGGAAATCGGCCATCCCGATCGTATTCCCGAATATATCGCGCGCGCCAAGGACAAGGACGATCCGTTCCGCCTGATGGGCTTTGGCCATCGCGTTTATAAAAATTACGATCCGCGTGCATCGGTGATGCAGGAAACGGTCCGTGAAGTGTTTGAAACGCTGAAGGTCAAGGATCCGGTCTTTGATGTTGCCTTGCAGCTCGAGGAAATGGCGCTCAACGATCCCTATTTCATCGACAAGAAGCTGTTCCCGAACGTCGATTTCTATTCGGGCATCATCCTGTCGGCGATTGGTTTCCCGACATCAATGTTCACCGTGTTGTTTGCCCTTGCCCGCACGGTCGGCTGGGTCGCGCAGTGGAACGAAATGATCTCCGATCCAGGCCAGCGCATCGGTCGCCCGCGGCAGCTGTACACAGGTCCGGCCAAGCGCGACTTTGTCCCGATCGACAAACGCTAGAGACTTTAGAGATTTCAGAGAAAGGGGGGCTTCATGCTCCCCTTTTTTTTGCCTATTTCCGTTCTGGAAGTGCCAGAGTGAAGGTCGAGCCTTTACCCGCCGCGCTAGCTACGGTCAGACTTCCGCCCATGGCATGAGCCAGTCGACGCGAGATAAACAATCCCAGTCCGCTGCCGCCATCGCCCGAACGGCCGAGCCGCTCGAATTTTTCGAAAATCCGGTCCTGATCTTCGGCGGCGATGCCGTCGCCCTTATCGGTTACCGAAATCCGCGCAAGTTCATCGTCGGCCGAAACGCGCACCTTGATCACCGAACCGTCGGGCGAATAGCGGATCGCGTTGCCGATCAGATTGACGAGTATTTGCAGCGACCGGCGAAATTCACCGCGCGCCGGAAGCTTGTCACTTTCCTTGGGCAGATCGATACGGATTTGATGATCCGAGGCCTTGACTGCCAGCAAGCCGGCAGCACGGTGCGCCAGATCGACGAGATCGATATCGTCGGCAGCAACCGTGAATTCCGGGCGTTCGATTGCCTCGAGATCGGACAGGTCATTGACCAGATCCAGCAGATGACGCCCGGCCGAGGCGATATCCTTGGCATAGCTGGCATAGTCGCCCCGCAGCGGGCCTTCCAGCTTGCTGCTGATCGTTTCTGCGTTGGCGATGATCTTGCCAAGCGGCTGGCGCAGGGCCGGACCAAGCTGGGAACCGAACAGGCTGTCGCTGATCAGTTTTCCGGCCACAGCTTTCGCGTCTTTGCCGCTGGCCTCCGGATCATCCGGCGTTGCCGTAAATCGATAGCCGGCAAAAATGCCTGCCTTGTCTATCAACGGCTGCCCTTGCAGCACGAACAGCCGTTGGCTGCCGCCTTTCTCCCGCATCCGCTGATTGCGGATCGGTTGCCGCTCGGCCACCGATTCAAGCAATCTCGCATGAGCCGAAGGTGGAATGACATCATATATATCGAGCAGAGACTGGCCAATCGCGTCAGAATCCTGTCCGGCCTCGAGGGGCATTTGCCGGGCAATGATCCGCAGCGCCGCGTCGGTTCTTATCGCGCCCCGCCCTTCCAGCCGGTCAAAATCACGTTCGCGAGCCGAATCTATTTTGCCCGCGTCATCATGCGGACGCTCTTTCCAGTCGATAATGGAGAGGCTGAGCTGCTGGTCTTTTTCCGACGGAATCAAGCGAGTCTCAACCCACATATCGATCCGGCAGTCATCATCGGATGCCTGTGCGGCTCGCGACAGGTTCATCCCCAGCCTGCGACTGATCCGGCACAATTCTGCCAGTTCCGGCACCGCCAATGGTCCGCCTTCAGCGCCGCCGCTGCGCAAGTGAAGCCGCATCAACAGCGGATCGGCCGACAAAAGCATTCCGTCGAAATCCACCTGCCCGCGCACCGGTTCGGCCAGTTTGCCAGATAGCGTCATTTGGCCCGATCACCCAGGCTGTCGTCGGCGAGTATCCGTTGTGCGTTCTGGAAGCTGCGCGGTGCGGCCCAGCTTGTTATCAAAGCCAGCGACCGGTCCCGGTCGGTCTCTCCATATGTGGCTGCGGTGAGAATATGATCCCCATCATCAAGAGCAAAAAATACCGACAGGGCCTCTTGCACGGGAAAATCCGCCGCGCGCATGGCAACGACAAGACGCGCCATATTCGGTTCAGCCGTGAAGGTCACAATCTGATCGCTGGTAAAACCGGTCTGTCTGGCCAGTCGCGCAATGAACAGGGACAGGCCATCTCTCATCGGATGCGGAATATGGTCCTCCGCCATCTTGGCTTGCTCGATCAACTGGGCGAGGCGATCAGCCTTCCGTGTCACGCTGGCGCTTTCGTCATGCGAGGCAAGCAACCGCTCGGTTGCCGTCTGCAATTGCAGACCGGGCAAGCCGGAAAGCCGCGCGAGCGAGGCCGTTACCGGCCAGGCAAAAGCATAGATAATTTCAGCGGGCAAATCGGCCAGACTGGCGGATATCTCTCCGACCGCACTTGTGGTTTTCGATTGCGCGACGAGCAGGCCCATCGCGGCTTCGGCAATGACCGGATCGGCATGATCGAGGTGGCGGGTCAGCGTCGCTTCAAGATCCGCCTGCGAAATTTTCTGCAGCAATCTGGCCGCCAATTCGCTTTGCTGTGCTTTGACAAATAGATGCTGGACGATTTCAGCCGTCTTGAGCAAGCCGGAATTCTCCAGCAAATGAAAGCTCTGGCCTGATCCGCCTGCGGCAATCTTCACGAGTGTTTCCTGTGTAACACCAAGTTCCCGGGTCGCTATCAGGCAGATACGTTCTTCGATCTGGCCGATCACGCTACGCAGATATTGTCGCGCATTGGACCGCATCCGGTCATTGAAAAACACATTGGTTTTGGGAAACAGGGCCTGAGCGAAATCGTCCGCAATGAACGAAGATTTATCCGCCAATACCGAAGCATGCCGGATGATATCATTATTCATCGTCTCGTTCATCGAAAAAACTCGCTGTGCCATAGCCTGTCCGTACCCCAATGTGGTTAACAAGCCGCTAAGCGGGATTCGGCTATCGGTCCCGCAAGGCAGGTTTTTCCGGCGAATCCTTGGTCAAATATCGATCAAGAACAAGGAACAGACCGGAATAGAGCGTGGCCCCGTAAAGGCCGTATGGAAACGCGCCAAAAATAGTGGCCAACAGCAAGACGAGCAAGATCAACCGCATATCCGGCTTCATCAAAGCCAGGCGGCGATTGCAGGCTCCGGCCCTCGAGAGCAGCAGATGGGTGAGCAACAGGAATGCGATTACCAGATTTGGTGCCAAGGTCAGCGCAACAGAGGCTTTGACCAGCAGGATCAGCACAGCGGTTGCCGCGAGAAAATCAAGAGCCAGACCGGCCCAGTCCCTTGCGGTTGCCGCACTGCCGAATTGCACCATTGCTGCGCGTATATATTGCGCCACGCTGCCGGTAAGAAGCAGGACCAGCGATACGATAGCATAGCCAAATGCGGCCGACAGGATGGCGGCAGCCCCGGCTGTCAGCGCGAATATACCGAGATATTGTGGCGCAGCCTTTTTCCGCCAGAGCCGCGGAAGACTGCGCTTGGCCAAAGGGTGCAAAAGAAAGCGGTCGAGAAAATTATTGCTCTTCGCGGGCATGTCTCTCAACTTGCGCCGGGTATATTGTTCCGCGCTGATTTCGCTTTGCACATGGGCGATTGCCCCCGAGCCCATTCTGCGATCTGAAATAATCGCACGCGGACAGTCGGCCTGCACCGCCGTCCTCAGCAAGGCCGAACCGACCTCCCAGTCATCGGGAATATCGATCAATGCACTCAGGCGCGATGTGTTGAGCGAGACGATACCAAGCCACCGCTGGTTGAGGTCAATCCGCTCGAACTCCTGATATTCGTCCCCGTGCAACACGGTGAAGAGCAATTCCTGCGGCGCCCCGCTCAATTGTTCAACAATCTCTGCATTGGGCAATATACCATCGGCAATATAGATTATGTGATCCTGATCGGTCGCATATTGTACCAGATCGCTGGGGCTGCGGACATATTCCGCATCCAGTCCCTGCTGTTTCATTGCATCAATCTTCTGCAACAAAGCCCCATGGGTCACGGGGCAGAGAAAAATGAATTTTTCGCAACCGAAGCGGTGCGCGGCGCGAATCTGCAAATCGAGCAGAGTTCCGCCGAATAACGGCAGCAAAGCGATCGGACCGTTTCCGTCGAGATCGTCTTTTGCTAGGGAAATCAGTGCCAGTTTCACGAATATTGGGGTCCCGGTCGATGAATAGGAAGGTTGTTCCTGTCCATAGATGGTGGCACCCGAACATGCCAATCGATAATCTGGAGAAGAAGGCGCAACTGGGCAGTTATTACGCCAAAAAGGGATTCAATCCCGATGGACCTCGACTTCGGAAACCGCGCGTTGCAATTTGCGTAATATCACCGGATCGCCCGGTGCCGAATGAGCGGCCTCATCGGCCAGTTGCAGGATTTTGGTCGCAGAAAAGCTGGCAGCCAGCCCCTTCAGGCGCCAGGCGGCATATTCCCAATTCGCGTCGCAGCGCGCTCTGCTCAGAAGGTCAACTTGCCGGTTTGCGCTTTCGAGAAACGCTGCACGCAGTTCCGCAATGAGCAACTGGTCGTCACCTACTGCGGCCGTTAGAGCGGCATCCAAAGCTCCATAATCAAATGACATTTTTGTCGAATACACCCGATATGGTTAACTTATAGTTTATATGATTCGATATTGTGTTAAATAGACTTCATGACAGGTGAAAATAAGATAATCGGGATGTGGCGTGATCGGGATGAAAATGCCGACAGCGAACAGGCAGATGCAACCGCAAACGTGCAAAGTGATGCGCACGATCCGGTAGCGGAGCAGCAAGATTCAGCCACGGAAGTTCAGCAAGATAGCGACAGCGCGTCGGACGACAGCTGGAGCCATTATACCGACGATGTGACAGTTTCACCGCCCCGAACCCGATATATACCGGTGGCATTGCTGGCTATTTCTGCCCTGGGCTGGACCGGATTTTTCTTCTGGGCCAACCGCGATATTTTTACCGCAATACCATCCCCCAAGGCCGGAATCGACCTGCTGACCCAATGGTGCCTGCCGATCGCCACGCTTGGCGTCGCTTATCTGCTCTACATGCGCAACAGCAGCAAAGAGGCGAATCGCTTCAATGATGTGGCATCTTCACTGCGCGCCGAATCCGAGTTGCTGGAATCGCGGCTGAAGACGGTCAATAACGAGCTCAGCGTGGCTCGCGAATTCCTGAGTCACGAAAGCCGCGAACTCGAGTTTCTCGGGGACAAATCTTCTGTCAAACTGGTCAATGCCGCCGAATTGATGAGAAGCTCGCTCGAAGACGGTCTCGGCAAAATGGTGAAGCTCGATCAAGTCGGTGAAGCCGCTTATAAAAATCTCGAGCAGCTGCGCGAACATCTGCCGGTGGTCATCAACACCGCCAAGGACGTCACCAATCAGATCGGCAATGCAGGACGGACCGCCCAGACCGAAATGGCCGCCATGGTTTCGACCCTCAGAAGAATCGGAGAAGTCGGTGCTGCAGCCAAGAAAAGCCTTGATGACCTGACGGACAAGTCGGTCCTCTCGGTTGAAAGTCTCGCGACCGAAGCCGACCGGATCAAAACCAGTTTGACGAAACAGCTTGATGATGCCGGCAACGGTTCGACCGAACTGGCGAACCTGTTGAAGAAAACGACGGCAGAAACCATCGAGGCGCTCCGCAAAACGCGCTCCGATCTCGCTACCGAAACATCGGAAGCAGCGCTGGCCATGCGTGCGGATCTCGACGCTCTGGAAGCGGCTCTGGCAAACACCGGCAAAATCGCCGACAATGAAGAGTTGCGCTTGAAAACCCTGGCGACGACGCTTGACCAGACCGTCTCCGAAATCTCCGACAACATCAAGAAACTCGACAATGAAAGCGGCGACAAGACGGCAAAGCTGGCCTTTGCAATGACCGCGATGGAACAGAATAGTAACGCCCTGCAGCTTTCGCTCGAAAGTGGCCATGGCGTCGCCGACGGCATGATCGAACGTATGGAACGCCTGCTGGTGGCGCTGGATAGCAGCGCGCGGGAAATGGACGAAACCTTGCCCAACGCGTTCGAGCGGGTTTCGGAGAAATCCAGGGAAAGCCTGGCCCTATATGGCCAGATCGCCAGCGAAGCGAACAAAGCGCAGGAAGAGGCCGGGAAAATTGCTGAGCGCATCGCCCAGACAGATCTGTCGATCAGCCAGCAACAGCAACAGATCCGGAAATTGCGGGAAGATGGCGACGTTGCAGGCCAATCGATTGTCGAGCAGATCACGGAAATTTCGAAATCGCTCGAAGAAGTCCGCGAGCAGAATGAATCTCTTGCAGAAAGCGCGGGCGAAAAATTGATCAGCGCGCTGCTGCGGGTCAAGGACACGGCGAAACAGGCCTCAGAACATTCGCGCGAAGTGCTTGAAAAGTCGATTGCCGGATCGACGGAAGCTTTTGAACGCGTAAGCGAACAAGCGCTGAACCGGATTATCGACGACAAGATCGGGTCAATCGCTCCGAAGCTGGAGAAGGCCGTATCGAGCGCGGTTGCTACAACCCAGTCGACCGCTGCCCATCTTACCGATCAATTGGCCGCAATCGAGAATATGACGACCAATCTCGAGCAGCGGATATTGTTTGCCAAGGAAAAATCCGAGCAAAGCAGCGACGAGAATTTCACCCGGCGGGTGGCACAGTTGACCGAGTCGCTGAACTCCATCTCGATCGATGTCGGAAAGATCCTGTCAAACGATGTTACCGACACCGAATGGGCCGCCTATCTGAAGGGCGATCGCGGCATCTTCACGCGGCGCGCCGTTCGCTTGCTCGACAATCGGGAAGTGCGCGAAGTGCTGGCGCAATATTCAGCCAATGACGAATTCCGCGAACATGTGAACCGGTACATCCATGACTTCGAAGCGATGTTGCGCGGCGTGCTCGCCACCCGCGATGGCAGCGCAATCAGCGTCACCCTGCTCTCGTCGGACGTCGGGAAGCTTTATGTCGCTCTGGCCCAGGCAATCGAACGGCTGCGCAGCTAGCGCATCCGTTCGCGGCTGTTGAAGAAATCAATCGTGTCAATGCTGATCCAGCCATAGACATAGTTGAGATAGAATAGGCCGAACATGGCTGTCGCCAGCAACGTGGTCAGTAACAATACCCGCAACGGCCGGAAATTGGCCGGCGCTCCGTCCGACTGCCCTCTCACCATTTCCTTGCCGGTTTCATGGTGGTTGCGGATGCCGATTGGCAGGATGATGAACGCCGCCGTCACCCAGAATAATATATAGATCGCGAAAACGGAGTAGAGTTGCATGACCTGCTAGGCCTCCACAGTGAGCACCGAAACAATCGGCTTCTTGCCGGTCCACTCGGTCGCGCTACGGCGGACGAGCAGGCGAATCGCTTCGTTGAACTTGTCGATGTCGCCAACCGGTTTGGAATATTTGCCGACGATCTTGTCGACTACTTCATCGAGGAAATCTTCTTCGTCTTCCTCAAGCGGTACGCCGTGCATTTTCAGCACCGGCTGACCGAATATCTTGCCTTTGTGATCAAGACCGATGGCTACCGAGATCATGCCGTTATGCGCAGTCTTGCGCCGGTCGTTCAATGTTCTGCCGTCAGCCGGGATAATCACATCACCGTCGACAACAAGCCGTCCGGTGCGTTCCTGACCCAAGATTTTCGGGCCGTTGGGCGCCAGGCGCACGACATCGCCATTTTGCTGGAATATCGCTTTCGGCACGCCATGATCGAGAGCGAAGCGCTCCTGGGTCTTCATATGGCGAATCTCGCCGTGAACCGGTACCAATATCTCAGGCCTGATCCAGTCATACATCTGGGCGAGTTCCGGCTGTCCCGGGTGACCGGAGACATGGATATGTTCCTGACGCTCGGTAATCATCACGACGCCTTTGGACGCCAGCTGGTTCTGGATCCGGCCAATCGCAATTTCATTGCCGGGAATCTGTTTCGACGAGAACAGCACGTGATCGCCTTCGGAAAGTTTGATCTGGTGGCTGTCGCCGGCGATCCGTCCGAGAGCAGCCCTCGCCTCTCCCTGACCGCCGGTGGCGATGATCATGACCTTGTCGCGCGGCAGGCTCATCGCTTCCTGAAAATCGACGGTTGGCGGAAAGTCCTTGAGATAGCCGTTCTCGCGGCAATTCTCGATGATCCGGTCTAGCGAACGGCCAGCGACACAGAGCTTGCGACCGGAATGGATGGCGACCTCTCCGAGCGTCTGCAATCGGGCAGCGTTGGATGCGAAGGTCGTTACCACGATCCGTGTATCGATATCCTCGACAACCCGCATCAGGTTGCGGCGCACTTCGCCTTCCGATCCGGATGCCTTTTCGTTGAAGACGTTGGTTGAATCGCAGACCATCGCCAGGATTCCCTCGTCGCCGATCTGCTTCAGCGTTTCAGGCGACGATGGAACGCCGAGCACTGGCTCGTCATCCAGCTTCCAGTCACCGGTGTGGAAAATCCTGCCATAAGGCGTGTCGATCAGCATCGCATTGCCCTCGGCAATAGAGTGCGCGATCGGGAGATAGCGGAAGCCGAACGGGCCGAGATCAAAACTGCCCTCGTTGGGAATGATGTTGAGCTTCACCTGACGCTCCAGCCCGACTTCTTCCAGCTTGCGACGGATCAGCCCTGCCGTGAACGGAGTCGCAAACAGCGGAACATCGAGGTCGGCTGCGAAATAGGGGACCGCGCCGATATGGTCTTCATGACCATGGGTCAGCACGATGCCGAGCAGATCCTTGCGGTTCTTCTCGATAAATTCGAGATCGGGGAGGATCAGGTCGATTCCCGGATAACTGGGATCAGCAAAGGTCATGCCGAGATCAACCATCACCCATTTGCCGTCACAGCCGTAAAGATTGACATTCATGCCGATTTCGCCCGAACCACCAAGGGCCAGGAAGAGAAGTTCTTTTTTAGATTTTGTCATGTAGCGTGTGTTGCTCGCTGATAGAGGAAATGCAGGCCCTGAAGAGTCAGGTCCGATTCCAGATGGTCAAATACATCTGTATGTTCGTCAAATAATACGGCTAATCCGCCGGTAGCAATGATCTTGGTCGGTCGGCCGATTTGCGCCTTTGTCCGCGCTACTAGCCCTTCGATCATCGCAACATAACCCCAGAAAATGCCAATCAGCATCTGACTTTCCGTCGTGGTGCCGATTACATTGTCACTTTCGGGTGATTCCAGCGCGATACGCGGAAGCTGCGCGGTCTTTCCGACCAGAGCATCCAGCGAAAGATTAATTCCGGGGGCAATGATACCACCTTTATACGCGCCTTCATAGTCTGCGACATCGAACGTGGTTGCGGTACCGAAATCGATGATCACGATATCCTGCTTATATTTCTGATGCGCGGCGATGACATTGAGTACGCGGTCGGCGCCCACGCTATCGGGTTGCTCGACATCAAGGGCGACGCCCCATTCCGCCGCGCCACGGCCTGCGACAAGCGGGGCCACGCCAAAATATTTTTCCGAGAGGACTGTCAGATTGTGGAGCGCCCGCGGGACCACCGTGCCGATGATCACCGAATCAACCGCGCCAAGTTCCAGACCTTCCAGTTCCAGCAGCTGCCGGAGCCAGACGACATATTCATCCGCAGTGCGGCGAGCATCGGTTGCGATCCGCCAGCGCGCGCGAATGTCATCGCCGTCGAAGAGGGCGAACACAACATTGGTATTTCCGGCATCTATGGCCAATAGCATGAACGACTCTTCTTTCTACCCGATGGAAATGTCACCGGCGCGTATTTCGATAAGCGTTCCATCGGCTTTTCTCAAGCAGAGTGCGCCATCTGGGGTAAGTCCGGCATATTCTCCGGTGGTTTTCTCGCCGCTTTCATCGCTTGTCGTGATCGTGCTTCCCACCGGGTGAGCCAGCTTTTGCCATTCCGAAAGGATATGCGCGATTCCCAGATCACGCCAGTCTTTGACGAAAGCCGCGAATGTGTTGGACAGCCGTTCCAGAAAAGCGGCAGCGTCGATGTTAGCGCCCTCGCCCGCCAGGCTGGTCAATATCCGGCCCTCGACTTCCGGCGTCACCGCAACATTGACACCAATACCGACCACCACCTGATCCTTCACCCGCTCGAGCAATATGCCGCAGATTTTCGACTGGGCAACCAATATGTCATTGGGCCATTTGAGGATCATCTCGGTACCCGGCAGACAGGAACGTATCACCGTATATACAGCCAGTCCTGCGACAAAAGACAGGGATGACGGCGACGGATCACCGGGCCGGATATCGACTACAGTGCTGCAATAGAGATTGCCCTGAGGGCTCTCCCATTTGCGGCCAAGACGTCCGATACCGCCCGATTGCGTCTCTGCCCGCAGCCAATAGCCTTCGACGGCGCTGCCCTGTGCAGCAAGCGCCTTCAGGTCCGCATTGGTGGATGCGGTTTGCTTGACGGTTTCTATGCGGACAGTCAGAAAAGCGACACTGCGGCTGCGTTGGCAATCGGCGCCATGAACGGTATCGCCAGATAACCCAGCGGCGACACGAACAATGCCAGAACCGCAATAAGGATATTTTCGGTCTTGTGACCGGTAGCAACAATCTCGCTCGCAGGATCATCGAAATAGATGATCTTGACGATCTTGATATAGTAGAACGCGCCAATGACCGAAGCGGCAATACCGATGACCGCGAGCGGCAACATGCCGGCAGCAACGGCGGCATCAAATACCAGAAACTTGCCCCAGAAACCGAACAGAGGCGGGATACCGGCGAGCGAGAACATGAAGACCGCGAAGGCAGCAGCAAGACCCGGACGGGTTTGCGACAGGCCAGCGAGGCTCGACAGGCTTTCCAGCGGCTTGCCTTCCTTGTCGCGCATTTCCAGCACGCAAATAAAGCTGCCCAGAGTCATCGCGACATAGACGACCAGATAGAACATCATCGCCGAAATGCCCTGCGCCGTGCCGGTCGCGAGACCGATCAGCAGGAAGCCGACATTGTTGATCGAACTATAAGCGAGCAGCCGTTTGATATTCTGTTGGCCGATCGCGGCAACCGCACCGAGAATGATCGAAGCCAGAGCGACGAATACGATGATCTGCTGCCAGGCCGAAGTCTGTCCACCAAAGGCATCAATGATCACCCGTGTCGTCAAGGCCACGGCGGCCACTTTCGGGGCGCTGGCGAAGAAAGCACTAACCGGTGTCGGCGCCCCTTCGTAAACATCCGGCGTCCACATATGGAAAGGTACGGCGCTGATCTTGAACGCCAGTCCCGACAGGACGAGAACCAGTCCAATCAGCGGGCCGGTAGCAAGATCACCGGTCAGAGCATCACCGATAACGGCGAAGCTGGTCGATCCGGCAAAACCGTAGACGAGAGAGATACCGAACAGCAGCATGCCGCTGGCCAGCGCTCCGAGAACGAAATATTTCAAGCCGGCTTCCGAAGAGCGTACGTCGGTGCGGATGAAGCTCGCCAGAACATAAGCGGACAGGCTGTTCAGCTCCAGACCGATATAGAGGGTCATCATGTCGGTCGCCGACACCATCATACCCATGCCGATGCTGGCAAACAGAATCAGGATCGGATATTCCGCCCGATATTTGCCGCCGGCCTGGAAGAAACGCGGTGCGATCATCAGCGAGATAATCGCTGCAAGATAGATCAGGAATTTCGCGGAACTGCCAAAGGCATCCATGCGATATTGTTCGGTAAATGCGTAAACGCCGCCTTTGAAATCGGGTTCGTGCGCCAGCACCATCAACAGGATCGACGCGCCGACAAGCGCGGCTGCCGACAATATGGTGACCAGACGAGCCGATTTGTCGCCGCCCCATGCGGCAATCATCAGCAGGATCAGACTGGAAGCCGAGAGAAAGACTTCCGGTGAAACCAGCCAAAGGGAATTTCCGATATCCATCAGTGTGCCTCCCCTTGGGCATGGTCTTTGGCGACGGCCTTGGCCTCGCCCATTTTAAGATGCGCGTCGCCTTCCGGAGCCGCGCGGTCGATACGCGCAACCAGCGCGCCGACGTCACCCCGGATCGGGGCCATGAAGCTTTCGGGATAGACACCCATCCACATGACAGCAGCGGCGATCGGCGCGAGCAGCGCCATTTCCCGTGCAGACAGATCCGGCATTGCTTTGACATCCTCGTGAACAAGCTCACCGAAGGCAACCCGGCGATAGAGATAGAGCATATAGCCGGCGCCGAGGATGATCCCGGTCGTCGCGACCAGCGTGACCCAACTGTTGACCTCGTAAAGGCCGATCAGCGAAAGAAATTCGCCAACGAAACCGCTGGTACCCGGCAGGCCGATCGAGGCCATGGTGAACAACAGGAACAATATGGCATATTTCGGCATGTTGATTGCCAGTCCGCCGTAACGGTCGATTTCGCGTGTGTGCAGCCGGTCGTAGATCACGCCGACACAAAGGAAGAGCGCGGCGGATACAAGACCGTGGCTCAGCATCACGATGATCGAACCCTCGATACCCTGACGGTTAAACGCGAACAGTCCGAGCGTGACGATCGCCATATGGGCAACCGACGAATAAGCGATCAGCTTCTTCATATCCTGCTGCACCAGTGCGACCAGCGAAGTGTATATTACAGCAACCATCGACAGGCCGAAGATCAGCCAGATGAACTGCTCCGACGCTTCGGGAAACATCGGCAGCGAGAAACGCAGGAAGCCGTAGCCGCCCATTTTCAGCAACACGCCAGCCAGAATCACCGAACCGGCGGTTGGCGCCTGAACGTGCGCGTCGGGCAGCCATGTATGAAACGGCCACATCGGCATCTTGACCGCGAAGCTTGCGAAAAATGCCAGCCACAGCCATGTCTGTGCCTCGGGTGCGAAATCATAGTTGAGCAGGGTCGGAATATCGCTGGTTCCGGCATCCTGCACCATCCACAGCATCGCGACCAGCATCACCACCGAGCCGAGCAAGGTGTAGAGGAAGAATTTATAGCTGGCGTAAATCCGGTTGGCTCCGCCCCAGATACCGATGATCAGATACATCGGGATCAGGCCGGCTTCGAAGAGGATGTAGAAGAGGAAGATATCCTGCGCCGCGAAAACGCCGATCATCAGCACTTCCATGAACAGGAAGGCCGCCATATATTCGCCGACCCGCGTCTGGATCGATTCCCAGCTGGCACCGATACAGATCGGCATCAGGAAGACGGTGAGCATGATCAGCAGCATCGAAATGCCGTCGATACCCAGGGCCCAGGCAAAATTGCCGAACAGATTGGCCCGTTCGACATATTGCCACTGCGGACCGCCGATATCGTAATTGGCCCAGAGGACCACGCCGAGACCAAAAAGGACGAGTGTTGTAACCAGCGCCAGCCAGCGCGCAGCCTGCGCGTTGAGGAACAGGCAGATAATCGCTGCCAGCATCGGCAGCCCCATCATCAGGGACAGGATCGGGAAATCAAGCTGGTTCATTAGCTGGCTCCCTGCACGATAATCCACGTCGCGGCGGCAGCGAGGCCGAGCAACATGACGAGCGCATAAGTGTATAGATATCCGCTTTGGAAGCGCTTCATCACGCCGGAACCGCTGGCGATAACCGCAGCAATGCCGTTGGGGCCAAAGCGGTCAATCGTGCCTTCGTCACCCGTCTTCCAGAATTTGCGACCCAGCCAGAAAGCGGGGCGGATGAAGATCAGATTGTACAGCTCGTCGAAATACCATTTATTGAAGAAGAATTTGTAGAGCGGGCTGAAGGTTGCGGCCAGACGCGCCGGACGGTCCTTGCCGTAAAAATACATGAAGATAGCGGTTCCCAGACCGGTCAGCATAGCGACCGTCGAGGACAGCTTGACCCACATGGGCACTTCATGAATTTCGTGCATCAGATGCTCGTCAAAGGCGAGACTTCCGGCCCAGAAAGCTGCGCCCTCGGCTGCTTCGACAAACTGATTGTGGAACAGGAAGCCGGCGAAAACCGCACCGGTGGCCAAAACGCCAAGTGGGATAAGCATGGAAACAGGACTTTCATGAGGATGATAGCCGCCGGTCTGGTCGGCTCCGGCTTCCTCGGGTGTTTTGTGAACGCTATGCTGGATATGTTCCGACTGGATCCAGCGCGGTGCGCCCCAGAAGGTCAGGAACATCAGCCGCCAGCTATAGAAGCTGGTCAGCAGTGCTGCGAGAACACCGATGAAGAAGGCGAACTGGCCGACTTCGGTTCCGCTGGCAAAAGCGACCTCAATAATCGCGTCCTTGGAATAGAAACCGGCAAAGCCGCCCAGTCCGACAATACCGACACCGGTAATCGCCAGCGTTCCGGCCATCATCGCCCAGAAGGTCAGCGGGATTTCTTTCCGCAGACCGCCATAATAGCGCATGTCCTGCTCATGATGCATCGCGTGGATCACCGAACCGGCACCAAGGAACAGAAGCGCCTTGAAAAAGGCGTGGGTGAACAGATGGAACATCGCTGCGCTATAAGCGCCAACGCCTGCAGCGAAGAACATATAGCCAAGCTGCGAACAGGTCGAATAAGCGATCACGCGCTTGATATCGTGCTGGACCAGACCGACCGTAGCCGCAAAAATCGCGGTGGACGCGCCGACGATGGTCACAACGGTCAGGGCAACCGGGCTGGTTTCGAACATCGGTGACAGGCGGCAAACCATGAACACGCCTGCGGTGACCATGGTGGCGGCGTGGATCAATGCGGAAACCGGTGTCGGGCCTTCCATCGCGTCGGGCAGCCATGTGTGCAGACCGAGCTGTGCCGACTTGCCCATCGCGCCGATGAACAGCAGTAGGCAGAGGATGGTCATCGTATCGAGACGCATACCGGCAAAGGTGATCGACGAACCAGCCATGGCCGGAGCGGCTTCGAGAATTTCGGGGATCGACACGGTGCCGAATACAAGGAAGGTACCGAAGATACCGAGCATGAAGCCGAGGTCACCGACGCGGTTGACGACAAATGCCTTGATTGCAGCGGCATTGGCGCTGGGCTTCTTGAACCAGAAACCGATCAGCAGATAAGATGCCAGGCCAACGCCTTCCCAGCCAAAGAACATCTGGACCAGATTATTGGCGGTAACCAGCATCAGCATGGCAAAGGTAAACAACGACAGATAGGCGAAGAAACGCGGCTGGTCCGGATCTTCATCCATATAGCCCCAGCTATAGAGATGAACGAGCGCGGAGACCGTCGTTACCACGACCAGCATCACGGCGGTCAGCGTATCGACGCGCAAGGACCAGTCGAAATTCAGATCGCCCGAAATGATCCAGGTCATAATCGGCACGACTTCGGCGGTGCTGGTTCCACTCACAAAGCCGAGGAATATCGGCCAGCTCAGCGCACAGGCGGCGAACAGCGCACCGGTGGTGATCACTTTTGCCGGCACATTGCCGATGATGCGGTTACCGAAACCGGCGACTATCGCTGCCAGCAGGGGCAGGAATACTATGAGGGTGATGCTGTTCACGCTTGCCCCCGGAGCCGTTCGTGCTGAGCTTGTCGAAGTATGGACGGCGTGCGCGAAACCTGCCCTTCGACAGGCTCAGGGCGAACGGTATTGTTAGACGAACTCATGTTCACCCCTTCATCCGGTTGACATCATCGACGGCAATGGTGCCGCGCTGACGGAAATAAATCACGAGAATGGCCAGCCCGATGGCGGCCTCGCCTGCAGCCACGGTCAGGATGAACATGGCGAACACCTGTCCCGTCATGTCGCCGAGAAAGGCGCTGAACGCGACAAAATTGAGGTTTACCGCGAGCAGGATCAATTCGATCGCCATCAGGATGATGATGATATTCTTGCGGTTGAGAAATATGCCGAGCATGCCCATCACGAACAGGATTGAGCTGACGACGAGATAATGTTCGATACCGATCATAGCTCGACCCCTTTACCGACTTCGGGCTGCGTGTTGCGGGTTGCATCCTCGGGCCGCCGGGCAACCTGATCGGCGATATTCTGTTTTCTCACGCCACTGCGTGTGCGGTGGGTCAGAACGATTGCGCCAACCATCGCGACCAGCAGGATCATGCCCGCGGCTTCAAACAGGAAGACATATTTGGTGTAGAGCAAAGCGCCCAGCTGCTCGATATTCGAAGGCGCGCCTTCCGGCAGGCCGACAACCGCGTTGGCATCGCCCATTCCGGCGGATGACCAGGACATGACACCAAAGATAATCAGCTCTGCCGCCAATATGACGGCGAGCAACAGGCCGAGCGGCAGGTGCTTCATGAAACCGGCCCGCAGTTCGGCAAAATCAATGTCGAGCATCATCACAACGAACAGGAACAACACCGCCACCGCGCCGACATAGACGATGACCAGAAGCGCCGCGATAAACTCCGCGCCAACCAGTACCATCAAGCCCGCAGCGTTGAAAAACGCCAGGATCAGCCACAAGACACTATGCACCGGATTGCGCGCAAAGATGCAGAAAGCACCGCTGGCAAGCACGATGGATGCGAATAGATAGAAAGCAAATATTTGCATTACACACATCCTCCCTGAAGCGAAGCTTTGGGGAGGTGGCGCGCAGAATGCGCGACGGAGGGGCCGAACGAAGTGAGGACGGCGCGTGGCCCCTCCACCATCCTGCGGATGGTCCCCCTCCCCGTGCTACGCACAAGGAGGAAAAGTTCAGCATATTTTTGCACATTTTCCCCCATTGGATTCATCACAGCGCCCATTACCGGTAGGGCGCATCGGCGGCAAGATTTGCCGCGATTGCCCGCTCCCATTTGTCGCCGTTTTCCAGCAGTTTCGATTTGTCGTAAATCAGCTCTTCGCGCGTTTCCGTCGCATATTCGAAATTCGGACCCTCGACGATCGCATCAACCGGGCAAGCTTCCTGACAGAAACCGCAATAGATGCACTTGGTCATGTCAATGTCATAGCGCGTGGTGCGGCGCGAACCGTCTTCGCGTGGCTCGGCCTCGATCGTGATCGCCTGCGCCGGGCAAACCGCTTCGCACAGCTTGCATGCAATGCAGCGTTCCTCGCCATTGGGATAGCGGCGCAACGCATGCTCTCCCCGGAACCGCGGCGAAATCGGGTTCTTCTCATAGGGATAGTTGATCGTTTTCTTCGCCTTGAAGAAATATTTCAGCGTCAGCATGTGCGCGCCGAGAAATTCCCAAAGGGTGAAGGCTTTGATATGTTGTGCGATACTCATAGCGGCAATCCAAACTTGTCGATCATCACATATCCGCTGACGAGAACAACCCACAGCAGGCTCAGAGGCAGGAAGATTTTCCAGCCCAGGCGCATCAGCTGGTCATAGCGGTAGCGCGGTACCGTCGCCATCACCCAGCTGAAGATGAAGAAGAAAAAGAACATCTTGCCGAACAGCCAGATGATGCCCGGGATATCGAACCAGGGAATCCAGTCAACATCGAGCGGCGGCAACCAGCCACCCCAGAACAGGATGACGTTGAGCGCGCACATCAGCAGGATATTGGCATATTCGCCGAGCCAGAACAGAGCGAAAGACATCGAGCTATATTCGGTCTGATAGCCCGCAACCAATTCGCTTTCCGCTTCGGTAAGGTCGAACGGATGCCTTGCGGTTTCCGCCATCGAGGCGATCAGGAATACCACCGCCATCGGGAACAGCAGCGGGTTCAGACCATAGGCATTGATCATGCCGAATATATGGCCTTCCTGCGCCATCACAATGTCGGACAGGTTGAAGGTGCCGGCGAACAGCACCACCGAAATCAGGATGAAGCCGATCGAGACTTCGTAGCTGATCATCTGAGCGGCCGCGCGCATGGCGGAGAAAAACGGATATTTCGAGTTACTTGCCCAACCAGCGATTACTACGCCGTAAACGCCCAGCGAACTGATCGCGAGAATGTAGAGCAAGCCGATATTAATATTGGCCAGCACCATGCCTTCGCCGAACGGGATAACCGCCCATGCGAGCAAGGCTACGGTGAAGGTGATAATCGGCGCCAGCAGGAACAGGCCCTTGTTGGCGCTCGACGGAATGATCGTTTCCTGGAGAAATACTTTCAGGCCGTCGGCGAAGGACTGCAGCAGGCCGAAAGGACCGACGACATTGGGCCCCTTGCGCAGCGCCATCGCCGCCCAGATTTTCCGGTCGACATAGATGATCATCGCGACGGCCAGCATCAGCGGCAGAGCGATCAACAGGATTAGCGCAAGCGTCGCGACGAACCAGCCGAACTCGGCGCCGAGGAATGTGGTCTGGAGATATTCGGTCATCAGATATTTCCTCCCTGAAGCGCAGCTTTGGGGAGGTGGCGTGCCGAAGGCGCGACGGAGGGGCAACTGGTCGAGGCCAAGGCCCCTCCACCACGCTTCGCGCGGTCCGGCTTAGGGTCGATCGATCTCCCAGATCGATCTTGGATTGCCGGGGGCAATCCAACCCGGCGCCCCCCGTGCTTCGCACAAGGAGGAAAAAAGGTAGCAGTTTGCATCATTCCGCCGCCTCCATAATCTCGTCATCGGCATGCAGCAATTCCGCGGAACAGCGCTGCATCGTCGCACTCGCGCGGGCAATGCTGTTGGTAAGGTAGAAATCCTTGATCGGATGGACGCCCTGCCCCGTTGGCTTGTCGGCCAAGCCGGTTGGCGGCGACCATTCGAGCGTCACCAGACCTTCCTGCGCCAGTTCCGGATGATCCTTCGCCATATTGGCGCGCAATTCCGCGAAACTGTCAAATGGTAAGGTCTTGCCCATCACATCGGACAGGGCCCGCAAGATACTCCAGTCTTCGCGCGCGTCACCTGGCGCGAAAATCGCCTTGTTCGAACGCTGAACGCGCCCTTCCAGATTGACATAAGTACCGTTCTTCTCGGTATAGGCAGCACCCGGCAGGATCACATCCGCCGCATGGGCGCCGGCATCGCCGTGATGGCCGATGAAGACCTTGAAGCTGTCCTTGAACGCTTCGTAATTCATTTCGTCAGCACCCAGCGCGAACAGCAATTTCGGTTTCTTCGCCGCAATCGCCTTGATCCCGCCGTCATAAGCATAGCCGAGCATCAGGCCACCGGTGCGCGAAGCACCGATGTGGAGGACGTTAAAGCCGTTCCAGCCATCGCGAACGAGCTTATATTTGCTAGCCAGCTTGAGAGCCGCGCCATGCGCGCCCTCGATGCTTAGCGCACCACCACCAAGGATGATGGCAGGCCGTTCAGCGCCCTTCAGCGCGTCGGCAAGAGCCTTGGGCAGCTTCGCCAGCAAGCCCATATCGTCACCCAGCCATTCGACCGGATAGGTCTGGTCTGCTTCGGGTCCAATACCGAACACCTGCGCGCCGCCCTTGCGATAAGCCTTGCGGATACGGGTGTTGACCAGAGACGCTTCCCAGCGCGGGTTGGTCGAGACCAGCAGAATGACATCCGCTTCTTCGATACCGGCGATGGTAGAGTTGAAATTCACCGCAGCGAGATTGGACACATCATAGGAAAGTCCGGTCTGGCGGCCTTCCAGCATGTCCGACTTCATCGACTTGAGCAGTTTCTTCGCCGCATACATGGTTTCGCAATCGACCAGATCACCGGCAATAGCGGCAACCGAGCTGCCTGCGTTCACATCGGCAATCGCCTGAAATGCTTCGTTCCAGCTAGCTTCTTCCAGCTTGCCGTTCTTGCGCAGATAAGGCTTGTCGAGACGGCGCTTCATCAGGCCATCAATCGCGTGGCGGGTCTTGTCGGTCGCCCATTCCTCGTTCACGTCGTCATTGACACGCGGCAGTGCGCGCAGCACTTCGCGGCCACGGCTGTCGATGCGGATATTGGTGCCGACACCGTCCATCACGTCGATGCCGAGCGTCTTGGTCAATTCCCACGGACGCGCTTCAAACGCATAAGGCTTGCTGGTCAGCGCGCCAACCGGGCAAAGATCGACGACATTGCCGGACAATTCGCTGTGCACAGCGCCTTCGAGATAGGAGGTAATCTCCATCCCCTCGCCGCGACCAATCGCACCGATTTCCTCGACGCCGGCGACTTCCTCGCTGAACCGCACGCAGCGGGTGCAGTGGATGCAGCGGGTCATCACCGTCTTGATGATCGGCCCCATATATTTCTCGGTGACCGCGCGCTTATTCTCTTCGTAGCGCGAGCCGCCCTTGCCATAGGCCATGGCCTGATCCTGAAGATCGCATTCGCCGCCCTGATCGCAAATCGGGCAATCGAGCGGATGGTTGATCAGGAGAAATTCCATCACCCCTTCGCGCGCTTTCTTGACCATTTCGCTGTCGGTGCGGATTTCCTGACCTTCGGCAGCGGGCAGAGCGCAGCTCGCCTGAGGCTTCGGTGGTCCCGGTTTTACCTCGACCAGACACATGCGGCAATTGCCCGCGATGCTCAGCCGTTCATGATAACAGAAACGCGGGATTTCCTTGCCCGCAAGCTCGGCAGCCTGCAACACGGTCGCGCCCTGCGGCACTTCGATTTCGATGCCATCTACGGTGACTTTAGGCATTAGTTGGATACCTCCAAGCCCGTTGCTTCTGTCATGTTTTCCTGCTGCATCGCCATCGCCAGTCTATAATAATTAACGTTCACCAACCCCTTAAGGATGGACTTGTTGAAAGCGATTTGGCCTTCGTTATTAAGGCATGCCCCAAAAGCTTGCTGCAATTTTGCAAAACTTTGCGCCTCCTCGGTCGATCCCACCTCAGCCATCGCCAGATCGTAGCTATTTTGCGGATCTTCTCGGACTACACATTCGCCGTATAATGACAATATGCGAACGGTTTTCAATTTGGCGACCGCTTCTTGATATTTCCTACCTTTCCGATCTGTCCGGTTCATCAAATCGGGATTGGGGGTGATTGCCGGCAAATGGGTCAATGCCGGGACATCCTCAAAGCTACGCGGTACATGATTTTGCAAATCCAGCCTAATCAACGCGCCGGCCAGTGCATATCGGTACAAATCTCCACCGAATGCCATGCGTGCACCTTCACCATCGTTTGCCCTTACAAGGCAGTCCCCGATAATCAGCCGCCGATATTGATTTTCAATTTGTTCGTTATTCACATTCGACAGGATCGCTTCCCGGGCCAATTCGGTTTTTTTCCGAACGACACAATCGGCATAGTCCTGAGAGATTGCTCGCACTTCTGTTGGGTTCTTCTCTCTTGCGACTGCAGGAGAAGTTATCGCAAGACATGTCGCCAGGATAAATAGGGAGGATACGCGAAACGTCACTCAGCCGCCTCCAGCACTTCCACGCCCTTGTGCTCGTTTATTCGCCGCTCCATCTCTGGCCGGAAATGCTTGATCAGCCCCTGGATCGGCCAGGCCGCTGCGTCGCCGAGTGCGCAAATCGTATGCCCTTCAACCTGTTTGGTGACTTCATACAACGTATCGATATCGCCGATTTCAGCGTCGCCATCGCGCATTTTTTCCATCACCCGCCACATCCAGCCGGTGCCTTCGCGACACGGTGTGCACTGGCCGCAGCTTTCATGCTTGTAGAAATAGCTGAGCCGCGAGATCGCGCGGACAATGTCGGTGGACTTGTCCATGACAATGACCGCTGCAGTACCGAGGCCGGAGCCAACATCCTTGAGACCGTCAAAGTCCATCGGCGCGTCCATGATCTCATGGGCCGGCACCAAAGGCACAGACGAACCGCCCGGGATAACTGCAAGCAGATTGTCCCAGCCGCCGGTGATTCCGCCGCAATGTTTCTCGATCATATCCTTGAACGGGATCGACATCGCTTCCTCGAATACGGCCGGTTTGTCGACATGGCCGGATACCTGAAACAGTTTCGTGCCGTGATTGCCTTCGCGGCCAAAGCTGGCGAACCAGGCAGCGCCGCGCCGCAGGATCGTCGGGACGACTGCGATAGACTCGACATTGTTCACCGTCGTCGGGCAGCCATAAAGGCCTGCACCGGCAGGAAATGGTGGTTTCAGGCGCGGCTGGCCCTTTTTGCCCTCGAGGCTTTCGATCATCGCGGTTTCTTCGCCGCAGATATAGGCGCCAGCGCCACGGTGGACGAAGACGTCAAAGTCATAGCCGGATTTGGCGGCATTCTTGCCGATCAGGCCAGCGTCATAGGCTTCCTTGACGGCCGCCTCCATGACCTTAGCCTCCATGATATATTCGCCGCGAATATAGATATAGGCAGCGCGGGCACGCATCGCGAAACCGGCGATCAGCGCGCCTTCGATCAGCTTGTGCGGATCGTTGCGCAATATTTCGCGGTCCTTGCAGCTGCCGGGCTCGGATTCATCGGCGTTGATGACGAGAAAGCTCGGACGCGGATTGCCCTGGCTATCCTTCGGCGCTTCCTTCGGCATGAACGACCATTTCAGACCAGTCGGAAAGCCCGCCCCGCCACGACCGCGCAGGCCGCTGGCCTTCATTTCCTCGATGATCTTGTCATTGCCGCGCTTGATGATGTCGGCAGTATTGTCCCAGTCGCCGCGCCTCTGCGACGCCTTCAGGTCCCATGACTGGAACCCATAGACATTGGTGAAGATGCGGTCTTTGTCCTGAAGGAAATCAAATGCCATTATTTTTTCCTCCAGCGGCCCCAGAGACCGCCAACGATACCGATGATGACCACCGCGAGCCCGATCCAGCCTGCATATCCGTCGACTTGCATGGCATCAATATCCTCCCTGAAGCGCAGCTTTGGGGAGGGGGACCGCGCGAAGCGTGGTGGAGGGGTGAAACCCACAGAGTGCAGCTTGCGTAGCTGCCCCTCCGTCAGTCCTACGGACTGCCACCTCCCCGTGCTTTGCACAGGGAGGAAAACACTGAATCCCCATCACCATTCCCCCCGGTAATCGTGATTTTCTTTAACCATCGCCTGCAGGTTCGTCGGACCGCCTTCGGCTTCGCTGGTCTTGCGACCGATTTGCGAACCGACCTTGATGTCCTTGTCCGCCGCGAGATCCTCGAGGATCCGGGTCATGATGTCATAATCGAGATCTTCGTAATTATCGTCGTTGATCTGGACCATCGGCGCGTTGGAGCAATTGCCCATGCACTCGACTTCGGTCAGTGTGAACAGACCGTCGGGTGTGGTCTTGCCTTTGTTGAGGCCCTTGTTCTTGCAAGCTGCCATCACATCGTCACTGCCGCGCAACATGCATGGCGTGGTGCCGCAAACCTGCACATGATAGCGACCGACCGGCGCGAGATTATACATGGTGTAGAAGGTCGCGACCTCATAGGCCCGCATATAGGGCATATCGAGATAGGCGGCGACATATTCAATCACCGGGACCGGCAGCCAGCCTTGTGTTTTCGTATCCGCACCAACCTGCCGCTGGGCAAGGTCGAGCAACGCCATGACTGCCGATTTCTGGCGGCCAGCCGGATATTTCGCGATCTGCCATTTCGCGAGCTTCTCGTTCGCAGGCGTGAAAGCAAAATCGCCCCATTTGGCACGGGTTTCGATTTCGTCTGGGATGGTTGGTGCATCAGCCATTATTGTACTCCCGTCATTGCGAGCGTAGCGAAGCAATCCAGAGCGTCTGCGCGCGAGGCACTAGATTGCCGCGTCGCTCCGCTCCTCGCAATGACGTTATTTGGATTGAATAAACTCACCGGTCACACTCTCCAAATACGATATCAATCGCGCCCAAGATCGCGGTGGCGTCGGGCAGCATATGCCCCTTGGTCATGAAGTCCATTGCCTGCAGGTGCGAGAAAGCGGTCGGGCGGATCTTGCAACGGTAGGGTTTGTTGGTGCCGTCGCTGACCAGATAGACGCCGAATTCGCCCTTGGGGCTTTCGGTCGCGACATAGACTTCGCCAGCCGGAACGTGGAAGCCCTCGGTGTAGAGCTTGAAGTGATGGATCAGCGCTTCCATCGACTGCTTCATCTCCGCGCGTTTCGGCGGGACGATCTTGCGGTCGGTGGAGGCAACGGGTCCGTCGGGCATTTCATTGAGGCACTGGCGCATGATCCGCGCGCTTTGCTTCACTTCTTCGACCCGGACCATGAAGCGGTCATAGCAATCGCCGCGCGTGCCAACCGGAACATCAAATTCCATCCGGTCGTAAACATCATAAGGCTGCGACTTGCGCAGATCCCAGGCAACGCCGCTGCCGCGCAACACCGGACCGGAGAAGCCCCAGCGCACGGCATCTTCTTTCGACACGACCGCAATATCGACATTGCGCTGCTTGAAGATACGGTTGTCGACAACGAGGCTCATCGCGTCGTTAAACAGGACCGGAAATTCGTCGAGCCAGTCGGCGATATCGGTGAGCAGCTTCAGCGGCACATCCTGATGGACGCCACCGGGCCGGAACCAGGCGCTGTGCATGCGGGCGCCACTGGCGCGTTCGAAAAATTCCAGGCACTGCTCGCGAATTTCGAACACCCAGATATTCGGGGTCATCGCGCCGACGTCCATGACATGGGCGCCGATGTTGAGCATGTGATTGCAGATACGGGTCAGCTCGGCGAACAGCACGCGCAGATACTGGCCGCGCAAGGGAACTTCGAGATCGAGCAATTTCTCAATCGCCAGCACATAGCTATGCTCCATCGCCAGTGGCGAGCAATAATCGAGCCGGTCAAAATAGGGCAGAGCCTGCAAATAGGTCTTGTGCTCGATCAGCTTCTCGGTGCCGCGGTGCAGCAGGCCGATATGCGGATCAACCCGCTCGACCACTTCGCCGTCCAGTTCCATCACCATCCGCAACACGCCATGGGCGGCCGGATGCTGGGGACCGAAGTTGATCGTGAAATTCTGGATTTCCAGATCGCCAACCGTCGGGTCGGCGCCATCGGCGATATGGTCCATTTCGTCGAGATAGTCAGACATCAGATGCCCACCTTTCCGTTCGCTTCGAGCGAAGTCGAGAAGCCGTAAACCAATGTGTCTCGACTACGCTCGACATGAACGGTGAGAGAAAAGCCCATCACTTGCCCTCCCCCTTCTTCTGCGTACCCGATTTGGTCCGTTTCGGAGCCGGCTTCTTGACAGCCGCCTTTTTGCGCTTCGATGGCTTGGCCGCCTCTTTATTGGCCTTGTCGCCCGCGCCGGTGTCATTTTTCTTATCGGTTGTCTTCGGCGTCGGTGGCGGCGCTTCGCCGCCCACTTTTTCATCACCGGGCAATATGTAA
>TARA_R110000787_G_scaffold86057_9_pt1 | contig 60661 bp, 49 predicted proteins | sample TARA_R110000787 | Tara Oceans TARA_R110000787 (sample SAMEA4397920) | marine metagenome | biome: Polar Biome; feature: [DCM] deep chlorophyll maximum layer (ENVO:01000326); material: water (ENVO:00002006), including particulate matter (ENVO:01000060) such as... | depth 35 m | reverse complement strand
CGGCCAGCAGTGCGCCGGCAGCGCCCCGGCAGGCGGTATCTGCTCCGGCTCCTGCACCGGTGCAGGCACAGCCACGGCGCCCTGTGACGGCAGCTCCCCTGCCCGAGATGGCCCGTCCACAGCCTGTATCGCCGCCTGTCGCTGAACCGAAAGTCGTGACTCGTCCCGTTCCGCCACCGGCCAGCAGCAGGCCAGAGCCACGGACCAAACCGATTGAGCAGGCCTCACGGGCGGTACCGGCTCCGGCGGCCCGTTCGGGGAAACTGCTGGAATGGCCGATCTCCGGTCGCATTTTATCCGGGTTCGGGCCGAAGGAAGGCGGACTGCACAATGATGGTCTGAACATTGCCGCCCCACGTGGCAGCCGCGTAAAGGCGGCGGAAAATGGCGTTGTCGCCTATGCGGGGGATGACATCAGAGCTTTCGGTAATCTTCTGCTGATCAAGCACGCAGACGGCCTGATGACGGCTTATGCGCATCTGGAGCGCTATCTGGTGAAGCGTGGGGATACGGTCCGCAAAGGTCAGCTTGTGGCAACCGTCGGCTCCAGCGGCGGCGTTTCAACGCCACAACTGCATTTCGAGGTCCGGCGTAAGTCGCAGCCGGTTGACCCCCGCAGCTACCTGCCAAAGGTCATCGCTGCCCTGCCATAGCATTGGTTAGGGGGAGGCCATCCCGGACGGGATCCGGCTGATGCCAGACTGCCCGGGCCGGAAACCAGAATAAACTCAACCCAGTAGGGTCGTTATTTCAGATGTACTTCAAGTTCCCCGGCGAGGTCCTGAATGAACTGCCAGGCAACCCGGCCGGAGCGTGAGCCGCGGGTAACAGCCCATTCACGGGCACGGGCCTGCAGCTCTTCCTGAGGAACCTTCATGCCGTAATGTTTGGCATAGCCTTCGATGATGGCAAAGAATGTAGGCTGATCAAGATTGTGGAAGCCAAGCCAGAGGCCAAAACGATCAGAAAGCGAGACTTTCTCTTCGACAGCTTCACCGGCATGGATGGCGGTTGATTTCTCATTCTCGATCATGTCGCGGGACAGCAGGTGCCGTCGGTTCGAGGTCGCATAGAAGATCACATTTTCCGGACGGCCTTCAACGCCACCATCCAGAACGGCCTTCAGCGACTTGTAGGAGGCGTCTTCCGATTCGAAGGACAGATCGTCGCAGAACAGGATAAAGCGCTTGTCAGCGGCGCGCAGCAGGGTCAGCAGGCGGGGCAGGGACTGGATATCCTCGCGGTGGATTTCAACCAGAACCAGCGGCTGGTTATGCTGGTCGCAGACTTCTGCATGGATCGCCTTGACGATGGAGCTTTTCCCGGTGCCGCGTGATCCCCAGAGCAGGGTGTTGTTGGCTGGCAGTCCCTTCGCAAAACGCAGGGTGTTATCGAGAAGAATCTGTTTCTGGCGGTCGATGCCAAGCAGCAGACCGGCTTCGATGCGGCTGATCTGCGGTACCGGTTCCAGCCAGTCCAGATCGGCACGCCAGACGAATGCCTGAGCGGCGTCCCAGTCAACTTCGGGCCGGGCGGGGGGAGCCAGGCGCTCAAGGGCGGTGGCGATGCGGTCGAGCGAGCGGGCGATGTTTTCGGTGTCCATTATGTCCGGCTTTTACTGGCAAGTGAGGAGCGGGAAATTAGTGGGCTGTTGTCGTCTGGTCAATGTCGCGGACAAACAACTGGGAAATAGTACCGGATAGCGTTTGAAACTCGGCACCCGGTAGCTATAGTCCCGGCCTTTCGGCAATCAGCCAAGAAACCAGCAATTTCCCGGAGGGATTCAGCCATGTTCATTACCCCCGCATATGCACAGGCCGGTGGCGGCGGCGGCGGCTTCGAAGCCTTTATTCCGCTCATTCTGATTTTTGTCGTGTTTTATTTCCTGCTGATCCGCCCGCAGCAGAAGAAAGCCAAGGAACACAAAGCCCGTCTCGACGCCATTCGTCGTGGTGACCGGGTTGTCGTTGGCGGCATTCTGGGGACGGTCTCGAAAGTGAACGACAATCGCGAAGTCGATGTCGAAATCGCTCAGGGCGTCAAGATCAAGGTGCTTCAGGACATGGTTGCCGATGTGCTTTCCAAGACCGAACCGGTCAAGGGCGGTGGCAAACCGGCTGATACGGATGCACCGGCCAACGATGGCCCCGTCAAGAAGCCAGGCGGCCTTCGTGGTCTGCTGGGCGGAAAGAAATAATCGAACAACAGTAGCGCCGGGAGCCCGCATCCATGGTCCAGATGGCGAAATGGAAAGTCACCCTCATCGCAATTATCAGCCTGATCGGGCTGTCACTGGCGATGCCAAATTTCCTCAGTGAAAAGGTGGCGAAAAGCCTGCCGGACTGGCTGCCCAGCAGCACGGTCAATCTTGGGCTGGACCTTCGCGGCGGTGTTCATCTGCTGGCGGAAGTCGATGTCGAAGGCGTCATGCGGCAACGGCTCGATGATACGGAAGATGACGTTCGCTCCGCGCTGCGCGAGGCGGGCGTTGTTCGTCGTACCGTTGGTGTCAGCGGACAGACTGTTGTGGTCACTGTCCGGGATGAAGCGGATATCGCAAAGGCCCGCACGGCGCTGGAAAGCGTTCGTTCGGCGCAGAGCAGTACACTGTTTCAGCTTACCGGCATCGGTGGCAGCGGTGGCGCACTGGAACTGACTGAGGCAGAGCCGGGCCATTTCCGCCTTGGAATGACCGAGGAAATGCGTGCTCAGGTGCGCAAGAATGCGGTCAGTCAGTCTATCGAAGTGATCCGCCGCCGTATTGATGAGACCGGCACGCGTGAACCGACAATCCAGCAGCAGGGTGAAGATCGTATTCTGTTGCAGCTGCCGGGGGTCGACGATCCGGAGCGTGTGAAGGAAATCATCGGTACGACCGCGAAGATGACCTTCCATCTGGTGGTGACCGATCAGGACCAGCTGGGTAATTCGATCCGTACCGGTCGTGCACCGGCGGGGATGCGTCTGCTGACATCGGCGGAAGACAATCAGTCTTATCTGATCCGTAAACGGGTCATGGTGGATGGTAATAACCTCGTCGATGCGAATTCATCCGTTGGCGATCAGGGACCGGAAGTTAACATCCGCTTTGATGCCAAGGGATCACGGGATTTCTCGGAAGCGACGACAGAGAATGTCGGTCGTCCTTTTGCTATCGTGCTTGATGACAAGGTCATCAGCGCTCCGGTGATCCGGGAGCCAATCCTGGGAGGATCGGCCCGGATCAGCGGTAACTTCACCGTTCAGTCGGCCAATGACCTTTCACTGGTTCTCCGGGCCGGTGCATTGCCCGCGCCGATCACCTTCCTTGAAGAACGAACGGTTGGTCCGGGACTGGGGCAGGATTCAATTGAGTCCGGCAAGATTGCCAGCATCATCGGACTGGTTGCCGTTATCATCTTCATGGGGATGGCCTATGGTCTGTTCGGTGTCTTTGCCAACATGGCGCTGATCCTGAACATGTTCCTGATACTTGGTGCCCTGTCATTGCTTCAGGCAACACTGACACTGCCGGGGATTGCCGGAATCGTTCTGACAATTGGTATGGCGGTTGATGCCAACGTGCTGATTTTCGAGCGTATTCGAGAGGAAGTCCGTAACGGGCGTTCGCCTCTGTCATCCGTTGAATCCGGCTATGCACGGGCCATGATCACCATCATCGATGCCAATATCACGACGCTGATTGCAGCTCTCATGCTGTTCGAGTTCGGCTCAGGTCCCGTGAAGGGCTTTGCGGTAACACTGGCCATTGGCATCGTGACCTCCATGTTCACGGCGATCATGGTGACCCGGCTGTTTGTGGTGATCTGGCTGCGCCGCCGTCGTCCGACCACGATTCCGATCTGAGGGTCTGAAAATGAAATTTTTTCCCGTGAGACTGATACCCGCGACCACGAAATTTGATTTTCTGCGTCGCCGGATCGTGTTCTTCATCTTCAGCGCGCTGCTGGTGCTCAGTTCGCTCAGCCTTTATGCGATCAATGGCCTGAGTTACGGCATCGATTTCAAAGGCGGTATCATGATCGAGGTGCGGGACACCCGTGGCCCGGCTGATATCTCGAAGCTGCGGAATGATCTGGGCGCGCTTGGCCTTGGGGAAGTCTCTCTTCAGGAATTCGGCGAACCGACAGATGTGCTGATCCGCATCCAGAAGCAGGAAGGCGATGAAACGGCACAGAACGTTGCTGTTGGTCTGGTCAAGTCAACGCTGGGTGAGGGATATGAGTATCGCCGCACCGAGTTTGTCGGCCCGAAGGTTTCAGACGAGTTGTTCTGGGATGGCCTGATGGCCATTGCCCTCGCGCTGGGTGGTATCCTGATCTACATCTGGTTCCGGTTTGAATGGCAGTTCGGTATTGGTGCCATCATCGCCCTCAGCCATGACGTGATTTCGACTATCGGTCTGTTTGCCCTGATCCAGCATGAATTCAATCTGGCGACAGTCGCAGCGGTGCTGACCATCGCCGGTTATTCGATCAACGATACGGTGGTTGTTTTCGACCGCGTGCGTGAAAACATGCGCAAATACAAGACGATGGATTTTTCAGATCTGCTGAATCTGTCGATCAACGATACGCTGTCACGGACCACGCTGACCTCGTTCACGACGCTGCTGGCGCTGGTCGCACTGTATATCTTCGGTGGCGAAATTATCCGGGACTTTGCCTTCGCCATGATCTGGGGCATCGTTATCGGTACCTATTCATCAATCTGCGTCGCTGTGCCGGCCCTGCTGTACTTCAATGTTCGCCGGGACGGGTTTGATAGCAATGATGAACCGCAGGATGATGCGGCCATCGCACGGGCTAATGTGAACAAGGGCGCCTGACGGCTGAAAAGAGATGCCTGAACTCACCCCGATCCGCGAGACGCGGCTGAGCCTTGTTCAGCGATATGGTGAAGGCCGCTTCCGGATATCGGGAGAAAGCTATACAGGGTCTGTTTTGGTGACGCCTGAAAGCGTTATACCGATCCCGGTCGAAACGCTGGCTGATGTTGACGCGGGATCTGCGCAATCCGCCATTGGTGATACGGTAATCGATATCCTGCTGGTGGGCTGTGGCGGCGCGATACCGCGACTGGACAGCAGTTTTAAGTCAGCGATGAAGGCTGCAGGTATTTCAGCCGAACCGATGGATACCGGGGCGGCCTGCCGGACATTCAATGTCCTCGTCACCGAAGGCAGACGGGTTGCAGCCCTGCTGATTGCAATAGACTGAGCTTTAGTCGGCTTTTCCATTGCGGACAAATCGAACTGTCGACGCCGTCAGGTTCAGGTCTTTTGTTTGCCATCCAGCATTTTTCCAGGCTTTGGCGTGTGTATGGGTCGATGGCTCGGTCTGGTTTGCCCACCAAGCCTGGTAATTTCGGGCGCTTGCAGGGAGAGTGAACCCCAGAATATCTTCGATTTCATCGAATGAGGCTCTCCAGCTGTCGGTTTTCAGTGCGGCCAAGTGTAATTGTAAATTGTGATATTTGCTCATTTCCCGCTTTTTCCTTCCCTCGATATATCGATCTTCAGAGATTATGTGGCCCGAGAATACGCGTAGAAATTTTATTCTGTCTATGTTTTGACGCAATAAATGCGTGAAGTAATACGTCTGATGAAACGGTCTCATTGAGGTCAGGTCGAACGCTGGCGCGTATGGCTGATAAAGGGGCGGACCAGCCGGGCGATAGCTATTTTCTCTGAGCATGGATGACGCAGCGGCCGGTATGCGGCAGACTGTCGCAATGGAACTTCTGACCACTGACGAGATGTATCGGGCTGATCAGCTGGCTGTGGAAGCCGGCATATCAGGCGTCGAGCTGATGCAGCGTGCAGGGCAGGCTGTGGCTGATGTGATCCGGCGGCGGTGGAAGCTGCGTCCGGCAGTCATCCTCTGTGGGCCGGGCAATAATGGTGGAGATGGCTTTGTTGTAGCCCGTCTGCTGGCAGAGGCAGGATGGCCGGTTCGCGTCCTGTTGCTTGGTGACCGGGAGGCTTTACGTGGTGATGCAGCTTATCATGCGGATCTGTGGCCGGATCATATGGAGGCTCTGGCGCCGGATCATCTGACTGCGGGTGATCTGATCGTAGACGCCCTGTTCGGTGCGGGACTGACGCGCCCGCTTTCCGGCCTGGTACTGGAGACAGTCCGGCGGGTTTCCGACCTCGGGCTGGATGTCGTTGCTGTCGATGTGCCGAGCGGTGTCGATGGTAATACGGGGGGCGTTCTCGGTGCGGCCATGCAGGCGGTCGAGACGATAACCTTCTTTCGCCCGAAACCGGGGCATTATCTGTATCCCGGCAGAAGCCTGTGTGGCCAGCTGACCGTTGCGGATATCGGTATTCCGGAAGCCTGCCTGAACGAAATTGCCCCGGGGCTGATGCGTAACAGGCCGGCGATATGGCGCGGTCACTGGCCGGTAATGGATAAACAGGGACATAAGTACCATCGGGGACATCTGCTCATCTATGGCGGCGCCCGGATGACGGGAGCGGCCAGACTGGCAACGGCGGGTGCACGCCGGGCAGGGGCCGGGCTGGCAACCATTCTGGCACCGGAAGGAACGGATCTGGTGTATCAGCTGGGGGCGCCCGGTGCGATGGTGTTGCCGTTACAGAACCGCCAGCGTCTGCTTGAAGACCCACGGTGTGGCACATTGCTGATCGGACCGGGACTGGGAACCGGTGACGAAGCAAGAAAGCTGGTGCTTGAAGCCTGCCAGACGGGAAAACAGCTTGTACTTGATGCCGATGCCCTGTCTGCCTTTGAGGGGATCTCCGGATCGCTGTTTGATGCCTTGCCGGCAGGGGCTGTTCTTACCCCTCATGAAGGGGAGTTTGCGCGGATATTCCCGGCTGTGACAGGGGATCGTCTGTCTCGCGCCAGACAGGCGGCTGCGGCCAGTGGAGCTGTCATCGTTCTGAAAGGTGCTGACAGTATCATTGCTGGTCCTGACGGTGATGCCGTTATCAATGTTAATGCACCTCCATCTCTCGCTACCGCGGGCAGCGGAGATATACTGGCAGGATTGATTTCAGGACTTATATGCAGGGGGATGGCGGGTTTCCCTGCTGCAGCCGCGGCAGTATGGTTGCACGGAGAAGCCGCTAACCGGTTCGGACCGGGACTGATTGCCGAGGATATCCCGGATATGCTACCGGATATTCTTGGTGAAATTGAACATCTGACCACCGAGGTTTAAATGCCAGACGGCGTACAAGAAGGCCTGCTAGATCGCACACTCCGGAATTTCAAGGTTGCCTGGCGTGACATCGCCCGTAGTTCCGGTCAGGTAGACCCGGATCTGCCGAAGGATGATATCGACCATCTTCGCCGGCAGATGCTGGATTGCCTGTCAGGCAAGGGCGGGGAAGTTTCCGCCCGGGCCAGAGCGGCTGCACTGGGACAATCCTATATCGGCCTGACGCCTGTCGGACGGGAACGCTTCCTGCGGCTGATGGCGACCGAGTTCGGACCGGACCGCAAGGCCGCTATGAAAGCGGTTGAAGAATTCAAGGCAGCTACTCCTGAAAGCTGGCTTGATGCACGGGCGTCATTGCAGAGAAGTCTGGAAGCTCCGTGGATCAGACTGTTAATGCAGTTCAATGACTTACCGGACGGAATTAAGTTTCTGGTAGACATGCGAACAGAGCTTCTGAGCCTGAGCAGGCGGGATGTTCAGTTCCAGCCGATTGAACGGGATCTGCGCAAGTTGCTGGCGTCCTGGTTTGACGTCGGGTTTCTCGAATTGCGCCAGATCACCTGGGAATCATCAGCCGCGATGCTGGAAAAGCTGATTGCCTATGAAGCTGTCCATGAGATCGCCAGCTGGAATGATCTCAAGAACCGGCTGGATTCTGACCGGCGTTGTTTCGCTTATATTCATCCCCGCATGCCGGATGAGCCGCTGATCTTTGTTGAGGTCGCGCTGGTGAATGGCATGGCGGGCAGCGTTCAGGAACTGCTGGATGAGGATGCGCCGGTTGCTGATCCACAGAAGGCAGATACGGCAATTTTCTATTCGATTTCAAATGCTCAGAAGGGCCTTGCAGGGATCAGCTTTGGCAATTTCCTGATCAAGCGGGTTGTCGGCAGCCTGTCCCATGAATTCCCGAACCTCAAAAATTTTGCCACCCTTTCACCGGTGCCGGGTTTCCGGAAATGGCTCGACGGGCGTCTGGCAGAGGGTGATCCCCGCCTGCTGACGCCGGCTGAGCGCAAGGAACTGAAAAAGCTCGAAAGCGGTGTCGGTGCCAAGGGGTCGCTCAAGCGTGCGCTGAACAATCCGCAATGGATTCACGACCCGGTAACAGCTGATACCATCAAAGCCCCCCTGATGCGCCTTTGTGCCCGCTATCTGACGGAAGAAAAACGTCCGGTCGCGCGGGCTCTGGACCCGGTGGCCCATTTCCACCTGACCAATGGCGCGCGGATGGAACGGCTGAACTGGCTGGGGGATATTTCTCCCAAGGGTATCGAACAATCCGCAGGGATGATGATCAATTATCTCTATAAGCTGGGCGATATCGATGCCAACCACGAAGCTTACAGTGGAGAAGGAAAAGTGGCGGCTGCCTCACGGCTTGGGAAGGTCTAGGCCGGAAGTCAGCCAACAAAGGCTTTTTCGACAACAAAACCACCGGGGGCAGCATTAGACCCCTCGATGAACCCGGCGCTTTCAACAATGCGCCGGGTATCAGCGATCATTTCCATGGAACCGCAGATCATGATCCGGTCAACTTCCGGGTCAAAATGGCTGATATCGAGATCATCGAATATTCTGTTGCTGGTAATCAGGTCAGTTATACGTCCGGTATGACGGAAATCCTCGCGTGTCGCGCTCTGGTAATGACATAGCTTGTCCGGTGCTGTTTCACCTACCAGCGGGTCATCCCGCAGTGATGCTACCATTTGCGCGCCATAGGCAAGATCGGAGACTTTCCGACAGGTTTCGGTGAGGATGACGCTGTCGAATTTCTCATAGGTCTCCGGGTCACGAAGCAGGCTGGCAAAGGGCGCGACGCCGGTGCCGGTTGAAAGCATGAAAAGTCGCCGCCCGGGAAGCAAGGCGTCCAGCACCAGTGTTCCTGTCGGTTTGCGGCCAAGTAATACCCTGTCTCCGGGGACAATATTCTGCAGCCGGGATGTGAGGGGGCCGTCCTGAACCTTGATCGAATAAAAGTCGAGTTCTTCATCCCAGGCCGGGCTGGCAATTGAATAGGCGCGCAACAGGGGCTTGCCGTCGATTTGCAGGCCCAGCATGACAAACTCCCCGGAGCGAAAGCGGAAACTGGCTGGACGGGATAGGCGGATTGAGAACAGCTGGTCTGTCCAGTGCTGCACAGCGACAACACTTTCCTCCGTCACTGATTTAGGCAGGGGGGAGGTCTGGTGAGTCATTCTTCAATTCCTGTTTCGTGTTTGAAAACAATGTCCGGATGCTGAACGCCTGACATATTCAGGGGCCAACAACTATCGGGATATTGCAATTGCGAATGATTTGCAATATCCCGATAGTTGTTTTTACAGATCCCCGGGCGGGGACTGGTGACCGGCAGATGAGGAAATGAGTGAATGACACAGAATACCGAGAGGCTTTACGGCGTTTACCGCACGGCGATGCTGGCCGGGAACGAGGAATTCGCGACAGGGAGTTTTTCTGCTGCTTATGCCCATTTCAATACAGCCATGGTGATGTCCAGGCGATTGATGTTGCTGGCTGCGGCCGGGATGACCGATGTTGATCTCTCGGTTCAGACCCTGATGGATGCAACGGAGAATGCCTCTTCGGCCCGGATACGGCGTGGCGATACAGAAGGAGGCTTTCGGTGTCGTCTCGATTGCTGTGAGTATCTGTATGGCTGGTCAGCCAGCCATATGGTTGACGCAGAGTTCAGGGATGCGACCTGTCATGCGCTTGTTGCGATGGTCGATTCTGCGGACAAACTGCGCGAATGTCTGCAGGCGCCGGAAGACGATATTGTCGATATTCGTTCCAGAATTGCGTCAATCAGCGGGGCGGCCTGAGAATGAGCGTCTGACTTTTAAGGGTGAATGCCGGCCGCAGGATCGCGCCTGTCCCCGGAAACCCGTGTTGCGCCTCGGATACGGTATGATATAGAGACCGGCCCGTCGGGTCAGTAGTTTGACCAGACGGCTGAGGCGGCGGGTGTGGCGGAACTGGTAGACGCGCCAGATTTAGGTTCTGGTGGCTTTTGGCCGTGGGGGTTCAAGTCCCTTCACCCGCACCAGGAAATTCACACTGTTACGCAGTCCGCTCCGGGCTGCGGCAGAGTTCACTTATCACCGGATTGGATCACGGATGCAGGTCACTGAAATCAATGCCGAAGGATTGAAGCGCGAATTCAAGGTCGTGCTGCCGGCAGCAGAAATCGAAGAAAAAGTTACGGCGCGGCTCGAAGAAGTGCGCAAAAATATTCGCATGCCGGGTTTCCGCCCGGGCAAGGTGCCGACAACATTGCTTCGCAAGCAGTACGGACCGTCCGTGATGGGCGAAGTGCTGGAGCAGGCGATCAATGATTCGTCGCAGCAGACAATGGCCGAACGCGGTCTGCGCCCGGCAATGCAGCCGAAGATCGAAATCGCCGAGGGCTTTGAGCCGGGCAATGATCTGGAATTCTCGATCGAGGTCGAGTTGCTGCCGGAAATCAAACTGATCGATTTCTCCACGGTTGAACTGACCCGCTACAAGGTGCCGGTTGCAGAAGAAGCTGTCACCGATGCCCTGACGCGGATCGCCGAAGGGCAGAAATCTTCTGAGCCGGTCAAGACCAAGCGGAAGTCCAAAAAGGGCGATATCGCGGTCATCGACTTCCTCGGTAAGGTCGACGATGTGGCCTTTGATGGCGGTGCTGGCGAAGACTTTAACCTCGAACTCGGTTCCGGCATGTTTATTCCGGGCTTTGAAGATCAGGTCATTGGCGCGAAAGCGGGCGACGAGCTCAAGGTCAATGTGTCCTTCCCGGAAGATTACGGTCATGCTGCTCTGGCTGGCAAAGCCGCCGTCTTTGACGTTACCGTCAAGGAACTGCGCGAAGCCAAGCCGGCTGAGATTGATGATGAACTGGCCAAGAAACTGGGCCTCGAATCACTTGACCAGCTCAAAGAAAACATCCGCGGCGATATCGACCGTGAATATGGCAATGTGACGCGGATGCGCATGAAGCGCGATCTGCTCGATTATCTGGAAAAGAACCAGGAACTCGAAACGCCGTCAGGTCTTGTGGAGCAGGAGTTTGACTCGATCTGGCAGCAGTTCGAGCAGGCGAAAACGGAAGATCCGTCGCAGATTGATCCGGACGATCTGGAAAAATCCGACGATGAACTCAAGGCTGAGTACCGGAAAATTGCTGAACGTCGTGTAAAACTCGGTCTGATCCTTTCGGAAGTCGCTCAGAGTAACAATATACAGATCGAGCAGGCTGATCTGAACCGGGCAATGATGGCGGAAGCACGTCGTTATCCGGGTCAGGAAACGCAGGTGATCAAGTACTTCCAGGAAAACCCGCAGGCGATGGAAGGTCTCCGCGCCCCGCTCATGGAAGACAAGGTTGTCGATTTCGTTCTCGAAATGGCCAAGCTGACCGATGTGGAAAGCACTCTGGACGAGGTCACGAAAGACCCGGACGAAGCTGAAGCAGCGGCGAAGTCAAAGCCGAAGCCGAAGAAGAAAGCGGCAGCGAAAAAGAAAAAAGACGAGGACGCCTGATCATCGGTCAGGTGTCTTCCAACAAGGAATGGCAGGAATAGATGCGCGACCCCATTGATACCTATATGAACACCCTTGTGCCGATGGTTGTCGAACAGACAAACCGTGGTGAGCGTTCCTACGACATCTATTCACGGCTGCTGAAGGAACGGATTATCTTTCTGACAGGCCAGGTCCATGACCAGGTTGCCAGTCTGATCTGTGCCCAGTTGCTGTTTCTCGAGTCGGAGAACCCCAACAAGGATATTTCGATCTACATCAACTCTCCGGGAGGCGTGGTAACGTCGGGTCTCTCGATTTATGACACGATGCAGTATATCCGTCCGGAGGTTTCAACCGTCTGTATCGGTCAGGCAGCCTCGATGGGGTCGCTGCTGCTGACGGCTGGTGCGGCAGGCAAACGCTACAGCCTGCCGAATTCCCGGGTCATGGTGCATCAGCCTTCCGGTGGCTTCCAGGGGCAGGCGACGGATATTGAAATCCACGCCCGCGAGATTCTGGCAGTGAAATCACGGCTTAACGAGATCTACGTCAAACATACCGGTCAGGAACTCGACCGTGTGGTTGATGCGCTGGAACGTGACCGCTTCATGACGGCGGATGAGGCAAAAGAGTTCGGAATCATTGATGAAGTGGTTGCCGAGCGTATCCCGGCAGAAAGCGACAGCAGCGGCAGTGACGCCTGATTGCCGGCCGGATCCGGCCCGGAAGTGATGGTCTCTGAACTGTCGCTTCCGGTGCTGAGTTTCCGGCTCTTTGCTTTTTTGGTTTGAGCCACTGCCGGACCAGCGGCTAACATAGCGATTCTGTGGAACTGGCGGCCCTTAGGCTGCGGAGACTGGTCAGTATGAGTAAATCTACCAACGGCGATTCGAAAAACACCCTCTATTGCTCTTTCTGTGGGAAGAGCCAGCACGAGGTGCGGAAACTGATTGCCGGCCCGACTGTGTTCATCTGTGATGAATGCGTCGAACTGTGCATGGATATTATCCGTGAGGAACACAAGACCAGCCTCGTGAAGTCACGCGATGGCGTGCCGACACCAAAAGACATCTGTCAGGTGCTGGATGATTATGTGATCGGACAGAGCCACGCCAAGCGCGTGCTCTCGGTTGCGGTGCATAATCACTACAAGCGGCTTGGACATGGCGCGAAAAGCAACGACGTCGAGCTGGCGAAGTCGAACATCCTGCTGGTCGGTCCGACCGGTTGTGGCAAGACGCTGCTCGCGCAGACGCTGGCCCGTATTCTGGATGTGCCCTTCACGATGGCTGACGCCACGACCCTGACTGAAGCGGGGTATGTGGGGGAAGATGTTGAAAACATCATCCTCAAGCTGTTGCAGTCGGCGGACTATAATGTCGAGCGGGCGCAGCGCGGAATCGTCTATATCGACGAGGTCGACAAGATTTCCCGCAAGTCCGACAATCCGTCGATTACGCGGGATGTGTCGGGTGAGGGCGTGCAGCAGGCCTTGCTGAAGATCATGGAAGGCACCGTTGCCAGCGTGCCGCCGCAAGGCGGTCGCAAGCATCCTCAGCAGGAATTTCTGCAGGTTGATACAACGAACATCCTGTTTGTCTGTGGCGGTGCCTTTGCCGGTCTGGAACGGATTATCGCCCAGCGCGGGCAGGGAACCTCAATCGGCTTTGGTGCCGATGTCCGGGGGCCGGATGACCGTCAGACCGGTGAAATCCTGCGCGGTGTAGAACCGGAAGACCTGCTGAAGTTCGGTCTGATCCCGGAATTTGTCGGACGACTGCCCGTTCTCGCGACATTGGAAGATCTCGACGAGGACGCGCTGATTGAAATCCTGACCAAACCGAAGAATGCGCTGGTGAAGCAGTATCAGCGCCTGTTCGAGATGGAGGACGTCAAGCTCAGCTTCTCTGACGATGCGCTCAGCGCAATCGCCAAGAGGGCAATTGCCCGGAAAACCGGTGCCCGTGGCCTGCGGTCCATCATGGAATCCATTCTGCTGGAAACCATGTACGATCTGCCGGAGTCCGAGGGTGTCGAAGAGGTCGTGATCAATAAGGAAGCTGTGGATGATGGAACGAAGCCACTGTTCATCTATTCCGATATCCGAGAGGACATTGGCAGCAGCGCCTGATTACCGGACCTTGAAGGGCGGCCCTGACGTTCTAATTAACAGTTTAACCAAACGCGTCGCTTCTCTGACGCAAGTCTGCCAAAAAGGATAAACTGATGGCGCAAGGTGAATTGTACCCCGTCCTCCCGTTGCGCGACATTGTCGTCTTTCCGCATATGATTGTGCCGCTTTTTGTCGGCCGCGATAAATCAGTGCGGGCACTTGAAGACGTGATGAAGAACGACAAGCAGATCCTGCTTGTTGCCCAGCGCGACGCAGCGCAGGACGATCCGGGTGTTGATGACATCTATAACATCGGCACGGTTTCAACCGTGTTGCAGTTGCTGAAACTGCCTGATGGTACGGTGAAAGTGCTTGTTGAAGGGGCGTCCCGCGCCCGTATTGACGAGTTCACCGACCATGAAGAATTCTTCCAGGCCCGCGCCGTCACAATCGACGAAAGTGGCGATGACGGGGATGAAGTGGAAGCTCTGGGCCGTTCTGTCGTCGGGCAGTTCGAGCACTACATCAAGATGAACAAGAAGATCCCGCCGGAAGTGCTGGTCTCGGTCAATCAGATCGAAGAGCCGGGCAAGCTGGCGGATACGGTTGCCTCGCATCTCGCACTGAAAATTTCAGAAAAGCAGGAATTGCTGGAGATTTCCGGTATTCCCGACCGTCTGGAGCGGGTCTATTCCCACATGGAGAACGAAATTGGTGTTCTGCAGGTTGAGAAGAAAATCCGTAACCGCGTAAAGCGGCAGATGGAAAAGACCCAGCGCGAATATTACCTGAACGAGCAGCTCAAGGCGATCCAGAAGGAACTCGGCGAAGGCGAGGATGGCCGCGACGAGACCGAAGAGCTGGAAGAGCGGATCGAATCAACCCGGCTTTCCAAGGAAGCCAACGAGAAGGCCATGGCTGAGCTGAAAAAGCTCAAGAGCATGAGCCCGATGTCGGCTGAAGCAACCGTCGTGAGGAATTATCTCGACTGGATGCTGAGCATTCCCTGGAAGAAGCGTTCACGGGTCAAGAAAGACCTGAAGGAAGCCGCGCGCATTCTGGATACGGACCATTACGGTCTGGATAAGGTGAAAGAACGGATTCTTGAATATCTTGCGGTTCAGAATCGCATCAAGAAAATCAAAGGTCCGATTCTCTGCCTCGTTGGCCCTCCGGGTGTTGGCAAGACCTCGCTCGGCAAGTCGATGGCGAAGGCTACCGGTCGTAACTTCGTTCGCATGTCGCTTGGCGGTGTGCGTGATGAAGCTGAAATCCGGGGTCACCGGCGCACCTATATCGGCTCAATGCCGGGCAAGGTGATCCAGAGCATGAAGAAGGCAAAGACCTCAAACCCGTTCTTCCTGCTGGATGAGATCGACAAGCTTGGTGCGGATTACCGGGGCGACCCGTCATCTGCACTGCTGGAAGTGCTCGACCCGGAACAGAACAGCACCTTTGCGGATCACTATCTGGAAGTCGATTATGACCTGTCGGAAGTGATGTTTGTGACGACCGCAAATTCGCTGCGGATGCCACAGCCTCTGCTCGACCGTATGGAGATCATTCGCCTGTCCGGTTACACGGAAGACGAAAAGGTGGAGATCGCCAAACGTCACCTGATCGAAAAACAGATCAGCGCAAACGGCCTGAAGAAGGGTGAGTGGTCGATCAGTGATGAAGCGCTTCGCGACATCATCCGCTACTACACCCGGGAAGCCGGTGTGCGTAATCTTGAGCGTGAGATTGCCAAACTGGCGCGCAAGGCGGTGAAGGAAATCACCATGAACGGCCTGGAAAAGGTCGCGATTACCAAGCGCAATCTGGATGACGAAAAATGGGCGGGCGTGAAGCGGTTCCGCTACGGGCTTGCTGAACAGGAAGATCTTGTCGGTGTTGTTACCGGTCTGGCTTGGACGGAAGTTGGCGGCGAGTTGCTGAATATCGAAGCTGTTATGTTGCCGGGTAAAGGTCGTATGTCTATGACCGGTCAGCTGGGCGACGTGATGCAGGAATCGATTCAGGCAGCCCGGTCCTATGTCCGGTCGCGTGCAACTGATTTCGGAATCAAACCGCCTGTCTTCAACACGAAGGACATCCATGTCCATGTGCCGGAAGGCGCCACGCCGAAGGACGGTCCGTCGGCCGGTGTTGGGATGGTGACAGCAATGGTCTCCGTGCTGACCGGTATTCCGGTCCGCAAGGATGTCGCGATGACTGGTGAAGTGACACTTCGTGGTCGTGTGCAGCCGATTGGTGGCCTGAAGGAGAAACTGCTGGCGGCATTGCGCGGCGGTATCAAGGTTGTACTGATCCCGAAAGATAACGAACGCGATCTTCCGGAAATTCCGGACAACGTTAAAAAGGGTCTGGAGATCATTCCGGTCACGGTTGTTGATGAGGTGCTTGAACATGCCCTGACACAGCCGCTGGTTCCCATCGAATGGATCGAACCGGATGAAGACGCGATCGCTGTCGCCAAGACGGAAGAAGACGTTGATGGTGAAGGGCTTGTGACCCACTAGCCAATACGACTCGCCGGGTTTGTTAGCCCGGAGGATGATAAATGACTGAACGGGCCCGCTGATATTTCACGGGCCCGTTCTTTTTTACCCGTTGACTTATCCGCGACTCGGGAAAGTCGTCAGAAAACATCCTTTTATGTCTGAAAAACCGCAGAATTCTGTGGAAAACTGCTTATCGTTGATTGACGGGTGAGAGTGCTGACGCCTAGATTGTTGCACCGCTGAGGCGGTTTGATTTTTGAACAATTCCTCAAAAAAGGGGGCCAATGTGAATAAGAACGATCTCGTCGCTGCCGTCGCTTCGGCAACAGACATGTCCAAGACCGATGCCGGCAGTGCTGTCGATGCGGTTTTCGATTGCATCACCGATGCGCTCAAGAGTGGCGGTGAAGTCCGTCTCGTCGGTTTCGGTACTTTCAGTGTCGCTCAGCGCGCCGCGTCTGAAGGCCGTAATCCGCGTACAGGTGAAACCATCCAGATTCCGGCTTCAAAGCAGCCGAAATTCAAGGCTGGTAAAGGTCTTAAAGACGCCGTCAATTAAGGCGCTTTTGATTCTGGTAAAAGCCGGTCGCCAGGTGCGGCCGGCTTTTGCTTTTTCTCCGCCAGCGTGATTGCCTGTCATTCTGGCGTATGAGGAGAGCAATTTTCAAATGACAGTTTCGGGTGATGATTTCCGGCTGGCACTTGGTCATTTTCTGACAGGTGTCACCGTGGTCACGAGTGGAGACCAGACGACAGGGCCGAGTGGCACAACCGCCAGCTCGTTCTCCTCGGTCTCACTTGATCCGCCTCTGGTTTCCGTCTGTTTTGGTCATCTCTCTGATACGCTTGCCGTGATACGCCAGGTCAACCGTTTCGGGGTGAATATCCTGTCGGAAACTCAGGCTGATATTGCGCTGAAGTTTGCAGCACGGACCGATACTAAGAATGACGGCATTGACTGGTCCTATGGTGCTGATGAACTGCCTTTGCTGCCCGATTGTCTGATCCGGATCGAATGTCGCCTGCACAGCGATATCGAAGCGGGAGACCACACAATTCTGGTTGGCGAGGTTCAGGGGCTTTCGATCATCGGTAAGGATGCCAGCCGTCCGCTGCTGTATTACCGGGGAGTATTGTCTGACCTTGATGGTTTCAGCGGACTTTTCCCTGAATAACCGGGATCTTATTTTCCGGCGCAGTCGACGCAGACTGGTGTCGCCGGATCGGCCCGCAGCCGTTTCTCGGCAATTGGCTCGTCGCAGGACAGACAATAGCCGAAATCACCATCTTCAATACGTTTCAGAGCGGATTGTATCCGGCTGGTTTCCGACGCCCGGCGACCGACCTGAGCCTGTGCCATTGCCTGAACCTGCAAGGCATCCATGCGGGACAGCCGCCCGACCCGGGTCTGATCCAGTTCGACTGCGGCGCGATCATCCTTGCTGATATCGCTCAGTTCGCGTAATTCCTCAAGACGCGCAACCAGTCTGGATCTGAAGGCTTCAATATCGGTGTCGCTGTACGGTTCCATATATAACCGTATCACGATGACCCCGGTGGGGCGCAATCCTCTGGTTACTCTAAATTAGAACCGGGTATCCCGATTATGTCTATTGCCGCAGAAGTGGCGGAACGTCGCACCTTCGCCATTATCTCTCACCCCGATGCGGGCAAAACCACGCTGACGGAAAAACTGCTGCTGTTTGGTGGTGCTATTCAGCTTGCCGGCGCGGTCAAGGCGCGTGGTGAACAGCGCCGTGCCACATCGGACTGGATGAAGGTTGAGCGCGAGCGGGGGATCTCGGTTGCTTCCTCGGTGATGACCTACCGGTATGGTAACTGTACGTTCAACCTGCTTGATACGCCGGGTCACCAGGACTTCAGTGAAGATACCTACAGAACTCTGACTGCGGTTGATAGCGCGGTGATGGTGATCGATGCGGCCAAGGGCATTGAGGCCCAGACCCGTAAGCTTTTCGAAGTCTGTCGCCTTCGCGATGTGCCGATCATCACTTTCATCAACAAGATGGACCGTGAAACGCGGGATAATTTTGAACTGCTTGATGAGATTGAACAGACACTGGCACTGGATGTATCGCCGGCCAGCTGGCCGATTGGTATGGGGCGTGATTTTCGTGGCTGTTACGATCTGCTGAACGACAAGCTGCAACTGATTGAGCGCTCACGGCAGGGTATGCCGGACAAGGGTGAAAACTGTACCGGGATTGATGATCCGAAGCTGGATAAAATCCTGCCGGAACATTCTGTCGCTACCCTGCGGGAAGAAGTCGAGATGGCCAGAGGGCTTTGCCCGGAATTTGATATCAATGCCTTCCGTGAAGGAACGATGACCCCCGTGTTCTTTGGCAGTGCTCTGAACAATTTCGGGGTTCGTGAAGTGCTGGATGGTGTATCTGCCTTTGCCCCGCCGCCGCGGACACAGCCAACGGCAGAGCGGGAGATCAAGCCGGAAGAGGAAAAGGTAACGGCCTTCGTCTTTAAAATTCAGGCGAATATGGACCCGAAGCATCGTGACCGCATTGCCTTCGTCAGGCTTTGTTCCGGCCATTTCAAGCGCGGGATGAAGCTGACGCATATCCGCTCAGGCAAACAGATCAACATGCATAATCCGCAGATGTTCCTGGCCCGTGACCGGGAGCTGGCGGAAGAAGCTTTTGCCGGTGATATCATCGGTGTCCCGAATCATGGAAATCTGAGAATCGGTGATGCCCTGACGGAAGGTGAGAAACTGCACTTCACCGGCATCCCGAGCTTTGCGCCGGAACTGTTACAGGTTGTCCGCCCCGATGATCCTATGAAGGCAAAGCATCTTGGTAAGGCCATGCAGCAACTGGCAGAGGAGGGGGCAGCCCGCGTCTTCCGGCCTCGCATTGGTTCTGACTGGGTGGTCGGTGTTGTGGGTGCCCTGCAGTTTGAAATTCTGGCTGACCGGGTGCGCACTGAATACGAGATTCCGGTTCGGTTTGAATCGACGACATTGCTGACGGCCCGGTGGGTTGTTGCGCCGGATCCGCAGACCATGCGGAAGTTCGAGGATGCTAATCGCGGCGCTCTGGCAGATGATCACGATGGAGACCCGGTCTTCATGGCCCGTAATGCCTGGCATCTGGACAAGGCAGAGTCAGATTTTCCGACGATTAAATTCCTGAAGACGAAAGAGCAGGTTGCAGTTGCCGCCTGACGGTGGTTATAAAGCCGTAGTGGGTGATTAGCTCAGCTGGGAGAGCATCTCGTTTACACCGAGAGGGTCGGCGGTTCGATCCCGTCATCACCCACCATTCCTTTTTTGTTGATGTCAGAAGGCCAGCAGGCTGGCCTCTGGCAATGTTCAGCCGAGAATGACAGAACTGCTGTCAGCTGAGACATCGGTCGCCCGTCTGAACGGGCCCGGATATTCCTTGAGATCCCGTCGCCGACGGTCAGGACCAAAATATTCCGGTGATCGAACGAACTGGCGTGGCCGTTCGATAATGCTTTTGATTCGTGAATAAATGGATGTCGCAGAGATTGGCTTTGCCAGAAACTCATTGACCCCGGCATCTCTGGCTTCCCGCACGCGGGAGAGTTCGGTATGCCCGGTCAGCAGAATGATCGGGACATATCTGTTCGGGCTTTCTGCACTGGTTCGTATTTCGCGGGTGAACGCAATACCGTCCATCGGCTGCATGTTCCAGTCGCAGATAATAATATCGGCGGGAAAGTTTGCCAGTTCGGTAAAGGCTTCGGCACCGTTTGTGGCTTCAAAGATGTTTGTAGCACCCAGCGCCTGCAACACGGTCTCCACGAGATGCCGCATAGCCTTGTTGTCATCGACAATCAGGAAGTTCACACGTTCCAGAGAATGGGATTGCATCAATTGGTCATCCGCAGATTCCGATCCCCATCGGCTTTACCCAAGACGAATATCAGAGTTAATTCACAAGCCTTCATCCTGCCTAAATACGCCTTTTTGCAAAGGAAAAAAAGAAAACCCCACCGTTTCCAGTGGGGTCCAGCAGAGCACTACCTTATTCTCATCATGCTCTTTGAAGGCATATTCGCTTATTAGCGTTAAATATTTATGACGGCCTTCTGTTGTTATCAGAAGCTCCGGTTTCGGATCTTGTGTCGTTCCTTGGCCGGCGTTCGTTATCCACCGTGGCGCTGACGCCGCTGCCCGGCACTTCGCTGCTGGTAAGTCTGGCCTGTGATGCAACGGGATTATCCACCGTTGTCGCTGCGGCAAGGCTGGTGGTCTGAAGATAATCAACGGACCTCAAGTTTTCAGGACCAGGTGCCGTGGCCGCACGTTGATCTGCAGCAGCAGCTGAGCCGGCGCTTACCGAAGCCTGTTGTGTTTCTGCACTCGTAATGACAGTACCGAATTCGGCACTACGATTTCCTAATGCGTCATTCTCACGGCTGGTCTCTGCCGCCTGCTGCTGAAGAAGGGCTGCCGATTCGGCTCGCTCCTGATCTTCAGCCTCGCTGAGTCGGGCCAGATCTTCCTCACTCTCAGCATAAGAGAATTCATCGAACTGAGGCTCTGCTTCCTGCAGGGCCAAAATCGACTGGCCGCTCAATTGGACTGAGTTGAATGACAGGGCTGACTGAACGGCTTCTGCACGCTGGTCTTCGCGCCGGTCAATTGCCTGCTGGTTCTCGATCTCAAGATCGTAGCGGGCAACTTCCTGCGCGCGCAACGCGGCAAGATCGGCTCCCTGAGCCAGATCGCTTCTTGAAAGACTGATCGGTGCAATTGCCATGGAAATAATATAGTAGCGGAATACGATCTCTGCAACTGAACCTCCCGTGATCGGTGTCTTGACCCGCCCTTAAGCATCGGGACAATCCGGCGGGAAGGAGAAACCCGAATGAGCGAGAAAAAGAATATCGGCGTCATTGGTGCCGGAGTTGTTGGCCTGTGCTGTGCACGCTATCTGCAACGTGAGGGCCATCACGTTACGGTCATTGATCGTGTGCCACCGGGTGAAAGCTGCTCCTTCGGAAATGCCGGGAGTTTCAGTGTCAGTTCGATTCTCCCCAACGCTTCTATCGGTATTCTCAAGAAAGTACCGTCCTGGCTGATGGACCCGGAAGGGCCTCTGGCGTTGCGCTACAGTTATCTGCCGAGAATGGTGCCCTGGCTTGCGGCGTTCATAAAATCGGCAGACCCGGCCTGGGCAGCAAAATGCGCCACGGCACTGGCATCAGCCTATACCTCCGGCTACGAGGACATGCTGTCCCTGCTGCAGCATTCCGGCGGGACCGGTCTTCTCGACAAGCGCGGCATGATTTATGCCTACGAATCGGTTGCCGGACGGGATGGCGACCGGGGTGGTTTTGACAAGCGTGCGGCACATGGCTTCACCATGGAATATCTGTCCGGTGATGAACTGCACGAGATGGAACCGGCACTGTCTCCGCGTTTCAAGGCGGCAATTTTCTGTCCCGATCACGGCATGACGTTTGACCCGGAAGCTGTGGTCAAAAATCTGGCGGAAGGTTTTGTCCGGGATGGCGGCGCCATCATGGCAGCCAGTGTGACAGGACTGATCCATGACGGCCCGGCAATGGTCGGGGTTGAGACCGACGAAGGCCCGGCCTTATTCGATTCGGTTGTTGTGGCGGCCGGGGCCTGGTCGGCGAAAATTGCGGCAATGGTGGAAGATCATGTTCTGCTGGAAGCAGAGCGGGGCTATCACGTTACGGCACCGAATCACGGCATCGAGATGAAGGCGCCGGCGACCTGGGCAGAGAAAAAGGTCGTCATGACGCCGATGAAGATGGGGCTTCGGCTCGCCGGAACGGCAGAGTTCGGTGGTCTGGATGCGCCGCCATCGCCAAAGCGCTCTCAGTTGCTGTCCCGGTTTATGGAGCAGATGACGCCGGGTGTGGACATGACTGGCGCAACCGACTGGATGGGGCGTCGCCCGGCCAGTCCGGACAGTTTGCCGATTATCGGTCCGTCGCCACGGGCGAGGGGACTTTTCTATGCATTTGGCCACGGACATCTTGGTCTGACAGGCGCTGCGCCAACCGGTCGGGCCATCGCTGATCTGATCGCCGGACGGCAGCCTTTCTTCGATACGGAACCCTTCTCGATAAAACGTTTCACTTAAGTCATTTTCTTGGTGATGGCTTGCTTGACAGTGTCGGGGCCATCACTTACTACACGTCTCCTCACGCGGGGGTGTAGCTCAGTTGGTTAGAGCGCCGGCCTGTCACGCCGGAGGCCGCGGGTTCGAGTCCCGTCACTCCCGCCATTTTCCCCGCGATAGAAAATGGCAGTTCCGATCACCCCTGATCGGAAAAGGCGATGCCGCTTTTCAGGAAGCCGTCGACCTCTGAACGCGTGTACCCGGCTTCCATCAGTATCCCTATTGTATCACGCCCCATTGTTGGCGCGGGCTTTAGCTGTTCAAAGCCTTCGCCCCGTGATTCGAAGGCAAGGGCGGGCACCGTGATCTGCCTGTCGAGTTCGGGGACGTTCAGGTCGCGCATAACCGGCAGGGCGGCGGTCTGCGGATGCTGAAGTATCTCACCGAGGTCACGAACCTTCGCAGCCGGTACCTGTGCTTCCGTCAGCCGTTGTTCCATTTCCATCGATCCGGATGCTGCGAATCGTTTTATCAGATCCTCTGAGATCGTCGCCGACTCAGCTTCTGTCAGCTTCTTGCCGGCAGCCATATGATCAACCAGAGGCACCAGATTCTGTGCATCGAGACAGGCGCATATGGCGTAGGCCTGTGCGATGGTATTGGCGGTGACAACCACCAGACCGTCAGAGGTCTGGAAGCAGTCGGAGAAAGGGCTGCCGGAGAACGCCTTGTTGCCTTCAAGGCCGCGCAAATGACCCGTGGTTTCCCAGTCGACAGAATAGGCCCCCATCAGGCTTATCAGGCTGCCCAGCATCGAGATTTCGAGATGCCGTGGACTACTGTCTTGATTCCGCTGCATCAGGGCCGCCAGGATGGCGTTTACGGCTGCCTGACCGGCGATATAGTCGACGACCGGAAAACCGACCCGCATCGGGCCGCCAGCGGGTTCTCCGGTCATTGCCATCATGCCGGATATGCCCTGAAGTATATGGTCATAGGCTGGTGCGCCGGCCAGCGGACCCCGCTGGCCGTATCCGGAGAGGCTGCAATAGATGATATCCGGTTTGACGGCTTTTATGGCGTCGAATCCAACCCCGAGGCGATCAACAACGCCCGGTCTGAAATTCTCCATGATGACATCGGCGCCGGTTGCCAGACGAAGAAACAGCTCTTTTCCCTGATCGCTTTTCAGATCGAGACAGATAGATTTCTTGGACGCATTCTGGCTGAGGAACGAGGCCCCCAGTCCGGCAGACTTCATGGCTTCCGTGCCACCATGATAGCGAACGAAGTCATCACCGGCGATTCGCTCCACCCGGATAACGTCTGCCCCGAGGAGGCCAAGCTGATAGGTGGCAAAGGGGCCCGCAAGGACGTGGCTGATGTCCAGAACCCTGATGCCATTCAGAGGAGCGAAGGTTTTCGTCTGTTGCGCCTGCATATCGATTTCTTCCCGGTTATGCCGCTCATTCGCATTGGCGACCTGTTTGAAAAAACAGTCTGGTGCGTAACAAACGGGATGGAAAGTCGATAAGGGAAGGACGAAAGACTATGTTTCAGGCTGGCTTTCTGTCCGACAGCATGGCGGTGAATTCGAGTAATTCTCCGGAAAATTTCTGTAGACGCTTCCCGATCGCAGGATCAGTCAGCGGAAACAGGCCTGTCGTCTCCGACAGCGGTCCATAATGCGCTTCGGCGGTACTGACCTGGGTCGGAATTGCGATGGCCTGCAGGGCACGAACAATGATCCGGAGATGGTCGACGGGCTGCGGGCTGCCACCACCGTGGCTGATCAGCCCGAAGGCCTTGCCCCGGCATTCGTTCATGCCAAGCCAGTCCACGGCATTTTTCAGCAGGCCGGAGCAGGAGTTGTGATAGACGGGAGAGGCGAGAATGATTGCGTCAGCCGTTTGTGCGGCGCGAAAAAAGTCGGCCACTTCCGGGATATCGATGGTTTCGCGCTGCAACCGCCGGTCCGGGTCTGCGAAGGGCAGGTCAGTCGGTGTGCGTATCGTCACCGCAGCACCGGCCGCCGACAATGACTGTTCGACGGCGGCACAGAGGCTTGCAGTGTAGGACGGCCGGCGTCCGGACCCGCAGATAATCAGAACGGCAGGCTGTTGTGTCATTCCGCTGCTGATGCCTGTTGTCCGGAAGCTGCGTTGAAAGCCAGGTCAAAGGCATCGAAGTTGCGGAGTTGCGGACGGTCTGCGGCGAGAGTGATCTGGCGATTGACGATCAGCGGTACATCCTGTTCCGAAATGCCGCCATGAGAGCGGAGCGGAGCGTCCAGACCGCTGAGATCATGCCGGTCATGGGATGTCCCGAGAACGACATGGCGGGTCGACACAACCACAAGGTCGCCGATTCGGTCGGTTGGAAGTTCAAAGCGTTCGGCAGCTTCTGCATTGGTGAGGACGACCTCAATCTCAGGCATGGCTTTCAGGGTTGCGGTTATTTTCTCACGAACCTCGGCAGCATCCGCATAGATCGTTGCGAAAGAACCGAGTGCGCCGTGATGAACGACATAGGGGTCGGTAATCGGCAGGATGACCCGCCCGGCATTTTCCCCGAACTGCGCATCCAGCACATCCTGCAGGAACACAACATTGGGGGTGCCGTCAGCGTTATGTTTTGCATTCATGCCATGGTCAGCGGTCAGGGCAATGACATATCCGGCCTCATCCAGCTTTGACAGATATCCGTCCATCATCGCGTAGAAAGCGTTGGCGACCGGAGTGCCCGGTGCATGTTTGTGCTGAATGTAATCGGTAGTGGAAAGGTACATGATGTCCGGGCGTTCCTTACCGGCCAGACTGACACCTGCCGCAAAGACAAATTCACTCAGTTCGGCGGAATAGACGGACGGGGCCTTCATGCCGACACGCTCTTCCATGCCGGTTATGCCATTCACCTCGGTTGTCAGTTGATCAGCTTTCTCCGCCGACAGGCAGATACCACCGGTCAGGCCGTTACCGAGCAGTGCCCGCAATTTATCCTTGGCCGTAATGATGGCCACGGTTGCCCCTTTTTCGGCAAAGGCGGCGAAGATGGTTGGTGCGCGCAGCAGACCGGCATCATTCATCATGATTTCTTCACCGGTTTCGCGGTTCAGATAGAAATTGCCGCTGATACCATGGACGGCAGGTGGCCGGCCGGTGACAATCGAGAGGTTGTTCGGATTGGTGAAGCTGGGAACGACACAATGGGCCATCAGGTCGGCACCAGATTTCCGAACGCCTGACAGCCACGGCATGTGGCCACCGGCAATGGCTTCATCAAGATAGGTGGCCTCACAGCCATCAACGCAGACAACAGCAACCGGATCACCCTGCCACTGGTAACTGCGGCCATTTACGTTGACTGTTGTCCCTGTCTTCAGCTTTGTCATGACGGCTTCCTTTTCAAATTTCCGTCGCAGAATAGACCGCCTTGGCTGCTGGCGAAATCGCCAAAGCCGTGATGGGACCTATTGATGTGATCAATCCGGGCGACGTTTAAGTGCGAATCAGACAGTGTTGTCGTCATCCGGCAGCTCATCAACCATGACCGGCAGGGTGAAACAAAAGGCAGTCCCTTCGTTGATTTCCGATTCAACCCAGATACGGCCATCATGGCGTTCGACAATTTTCCGACAGATTGCCAGCCCCATACCTGTGCCGGGATAGGCAGACCGGCCATGCAGTCGCTGGAAGATACCGAAAATTCTGCTCTGGTCAGCGGGGGCGATGCCAATTCCGTTGTCGACAATCCGGATGACCCATTCATTTACCCGGTCAATTACCGCAATCCGGATCTTTGGGGTCTGCCCCTCATGCTGATATTTCATGGCATTGCTGATCAGGTTCTGGAACAACTGCACGATCTGGGAGTGATCTGCGGTCACTTCCGGCAGATAGGGGGGCAGGTCGAATTCGGCCTGGGTCTCCTGAATGATCAGCGAGAGGTTGAGCCTGGCTTCTTCCAGAGCCTCTGACAGGCTGATACTTTCCATTGGTCTTCCACGGGTGCCGATGCGGCTGTAATCAAGCAGATCCCTGATCAGCTGCTGCATCCGTTTGCCGCTCTGCAGCGAATAGTCGAGATATTCGACGGCCTCGTCATCCAGCACTCCCTTGCTTCGGCGCCGCAGCAGGTCGAGATAACCGGTCATCATGCGCAGGGGTTCCTGCAGATCATGGGATGCAATTGTCACGAATTGCTCCAGTTCGATGTTCTGGCGTTCCAGTGCATCAAGGGCTGCATTCCGTTCGCGGATTTTTGTGACCCGGTCAGTTATGTCGGCAGCGGCCCCGACAATACGGATGACGTTTCCTTCATTATCAACCTCTGCCTTGCCGCGATCATGGATCCAGATGGTGTTTCCATCGGGTCTGAGGACCCTGTATTCCAGATCAAAATTGCAGCCTTCCGTGAAGTCCCTCTGATTCATTGCGGTCTCGACAGAATGCCGGTCGCCGGGATGAACGAGGGTCAGGAGATTGGCTGTTGAGGGGGGCAGTGTGAGGTTTTCGATGCCGAGTATGGCGCGGAAACGACGGGACCAGAACGTCTTCTCGCGGCGAAGGTCAATTTCCCAATAACCGTCTTCGGTTGCGTCGAGAACAAGAAAAAGCCGGTCGCGACTGTGCCGCAACTCTGTTTCCCTGATGCGCAGTTCCGTGATGTCTGTGAAAACGGTCATGGTTCTGCCATTTGATGCCCGGGTATCGCTCCCCCTGAGGATGCGGCTTCCTTCCGTCTGGATTTCGAAAGTGCCTGTACAACTTGCATGGCGTTCCAGCCGGCGCTGGATCGCTTCTTCCGCCGTCAGGTCGCTATCAATTATATATGCGCCGGTTTCGACATGATGAGTGAGAAGATCAGAGAAACGCGCACCCGGCTCCAACTGGTCGGCAATTGCCGGGAAAAACTCTTTCAGTCGCTGATTGGTCAGAATCAACCGGTCTTCCTCATCGAAGAAAATAATTCCCAGAGGAAGACTCTCGATAGCATCCTGGAACTGGGTTCTTGCCTGATGCAGATCGTCAATCAGCCTGCGATTCTGATAGTCATGCTTCAGTGTTCGTCTCATGGACCGGCGCTGAAAGCTCGCAAACAGCGCGATCAGCCCGAAGATGATGACAATAATGATGGCGGTCGGGATCATCTCCGGCTGCCGCAGGAATGGCACAGCCAGGCCAATAGCACTTGGGATGAGAAGAGCAGTCATTGTGTTTTTGCAGGGAGCCAGGGTAATGGCCCCGGTAATACCTGCTGCGGCGGTAACAAGGACTGCAAAAAGAACTGTCGCAGGGACTGTCGTCTCAATCAGAAGCGGGCCGGATGCGCCCCAGTGCAGGCCGATCAATGCAGCAGAAACTGTGGTTCCTGATGCCAGATGCTCAGACAGGGCGGCTTTGTTCTGCCGTGGTCGCATGCCAGACCAGATAACCCATATCAGTATCGTGATGAGTATCCCGGGCATGGCCCAGGCACCGGCCATCGCCATTGAACCGGTCCAGCCGTTAAACAGGCCCGCAAGGCAGACTGCTGCCAGATTGGCAGCAAGGAACAGGGGCATGTTCCGGAAGACATATTCACCCTGCCTGCGCTGCATAAAAGCATGCAGATCGGGAAGGTCAGGTTCTGCCGTTCGGGGCTGGGCTTCGGGAGGCTCGGTCATATCGCCGCGCTCTCCCGGTTACAGGACACTTTTTCGCATGAAGATGGTCTCATCTCTATGGCATTGCGCTGATCGGGATGACTGCATTGCGATGGGCAACGACAATGCTGGCGAGTTGATGGGCCGCGGTAACGCTGTCTTCCGGGGATTGCCCGGCGATGCGAGCTGCAACGAAACCTGCATTGAAGCTGTCGCCGGCCCCGGTTGTGTCGATACGTGGTCCGCTGCAATCCAGAGTGAAGGTGCCGGCAATGCCATTGATGCGTGTCTGAACGGGTTGCCCGCCGTCTTTGAGAACAATATCGCAGCGGTACTGATCCGAGAGCATCCGGAACAGATCTGTCGGAGAACTGATGTCATAAAGCGGCCGGAGATCATCTGTGGTTGGCATCAGCAGTGTGGCTAGATGTGAAGCACGCTCCTCCCAGTGCCGGGCGATCTGCGGGGAATGCCAGAGTGCTGGCCGGTAATTGGTGTCGAAGACCACAGCCGTACCGGATCCGGCAAGCCCGGCGACCTGTTGCAGCATGTCCTCTCGCGCTGCGGGCTGGAGAATGGCAAGGGTGACAGCGCTGAAGATCAGCATGTCAAAGCCACTGAAGGCTGTTGTCCGGGGACTATTCCCATCGACGAACATGCGCCGGGCAGGGGAGTCCGATCGCCAGTAGGAAAACCGTCGTTCACCGCCCGCGAGATTTTCGATCTGGCATAACCCGGGCTGCCCGCCTGCTTCAATTCCGATATGGTCCGTGCTGATGCCTTCTGCTGTCAGGGCAGCCGTCAGCCACCGGCTGGAAGCGTCGTCTCCCAGCCGGGTGAAATATGACAGTTGATGCTGGCCTTTATCGAGCAGACGCGACAGATAAATCGCCATGTTCAGACTGTCGCCACCGGGGCGTCGCTGAAGCTTGTCGCCCTGTTCGTCAGACAGCGATAATTCAACCAGCGGTTCCCCGATGACAGCAATCTTCATGGTCGATTTTCTCAGCCGTTCAGAACCCGTCGCGGCTCGCCTATTGTGTAGGCGAGAATATTCTCGACAGCCTGTGTGTACATGGTCGCGTAGTTTTCGCGGGTCACATAGCCCAGATGCGGGGCCAGCAGGGCATTCGGCAGTTTGCGGAAGGTATGATCGACGGGCAGCGGCTCGACATCATAAACATCTACCGCTGCGCCCGCGATGGTGTTGTTCTGCAGGGCCGAGATAAGTGCTGCCTCATCGACAATCGGTCCGCGGGATGTGTTGATCAGATAGGCGCTCTTCTTCATCCGGGAGATTTCACGTTCTCCGATCAGGCCACGTGACCGATCACTCAGGATCAGATGGATGGTGGCAAAATCTGATGTTTCGAGCAATTCCTCGAAGCTGACTTTCTGTACGCCGACCTCTGCGCAACGTTCTTCTGTGAGGTTCTGACTCCAGGCAACCACATCCATGCCGAACAGTTTACCAACACCGGCAACCTGCGCGCCCAGTTTGCCAAGACCGATGACTCCGAGGCGGCGGCCATTCAGATCAACTGGCAGGCCAGACTGCCAGCCACCTTTGCGCATATCGGCATCTTCGATGGCGATACGTTTCGCAAGACCGAGAATCAGCGCCCAGGTTTGCTCCGCGGCCGCATAGCCAACGGAAACAGTACCAGAGACCGTAATGCCCTGTGCCTTGGCGGCGTCCAGATCAAATGCCAGATTCCGCATGCCGGTGGTGATGAGCAGTTTCAGGTTTGGCAGCCGTTTGATCAGGCTGGCCGGGAAAGGTGTACGTTCCCGCATCCCGACGATTACGTCGAAGCTTTCCAGTGCCTTTGCCGCAGCTTCTTCGCCATCAAAAGGGTCGTTAAAAACAGTGACAGTGCCGATTGCGTCAACGGCAGACCAGTCGGTAATGGTGCGGGCGACGTTGGAGTAGTCGTCGAGAACTGCAATTTTCATGATCGTTTCCTTGAATGTTTGTCAGTGCCATCTGGCAGGGTTGTCCTATTCATTGGTATGATGAGCCGGGAAAGCAAGGGAGGTGAGAATGGCATTGCATTTTGAACGGTCTGAATTTGACGGGAGAATCAGGGCTGCCTGTGCGTCGATGACGGCAGAAGGGCTCGATGGACTGCTGATTTTCCGTCAGGAAAGCATGTTCTATCTCACCGGGTACGATACTTTCGGCTATGTGTTTTTCCAGTGTCTCTATCTGGGGGCGGACGGAACGATGACCCTGCTGACCCGCGCGCCGGACCTGCGACAGGCTCAGCATACGTCGATTATCAGCGATATCAGGATCTGGACCGACCGGGATGGGGCAATGCCATCCGATGATCTCAGAGATATTCTGGAAGAACATGGATGCCGCGGGACATGTCTGGGAGTTGAGTATGAATCCTATGGCCTGACAGCCCGTAATGGCAAAAGACTCGATGCATCGCTTGATGGTTTTGCTGAACTGACAGATGCATCGGAGCTGGTCACGCGCCTGCGTGTTGTGAAAAGTGCGGCGGAAATCGCTTATGTCAGACGGGCTGCAGAACTGGCGGATGATGCACTGGAAGCTGCCCAGGATATCATCGCTCCCGGCGCTTTTGAGGGAGATATTCTGGCCGGTATGCATGGGGCGATCTATCGCGGTGGCGGAGATGATCCGGGCAATGAATTCATTATCGGGTCCGGCAGTGACGCTTTGCTTTGCCGCTATTACTCCGGTCGAAAGACGTTGCAGCCAGTCGATCAGATCACGCTGGAATGGGCCGGAGTCTACCGGCACTACCATGCGGCAATGATGCGGACGATCTGTGTCGGGGAAGCGACAGAGCGGCATAAGTATATGCATGGCGCAGCGGTGGAGGCGATACAGGCCTGTGAGGATACGGTCAGACCCGGAAATACGATGGGGGATGTTTTCAACGCTTATGCGAGAACCCTTGATGCTGCCGGATTGCGGGATGGTCGTCTGAATGCCTGTGGTTATTCACTGGGGACGACTTTTGCGCCGAACTGGATGGACTGGCCAATGTTCTACACGGGCAACCCGGTTGTTTTGCAGCCCGGCATGGTGCTGTTTCTGCATATGATCGTTTATGATGATGCGCAAAATATTGCGATGGCTCCGGGCCATACCGTTCTAGTTACGGAGACCGGTTGTGAACGGCTGTCCCGCAGTCCGCTGGATCTGGTTATCCGGTCATGAAGGAATGACGGAACGGTCGCGGGTAATCATGTAGAAGCGAATGATGAGCATGATCAGGAGCAGGACCAGCCCGGCGATAATTCCATAAAGCAGCCCCGGTGTGCCAAGCCCCTGATGAACGCCAAGCCACCAGGCGAGAGGAAGGGCACAAACGCCGAATGCGATGAGATAGGCACCGGTGCCAAACATGACATCCCCGAAGCCACGTAATGCACCGGTTGTGACCGCCTGTCCCCCATCCACAATCAGCACCAGTGCGGTGATGGCGACGGCCGTTGTCGCCAGCGGAAGCAGACCGGGATCATCAGTGTACAAACCGGCGATGGCACCGGCATTGAAATAGAGCAGGGGCATCAGAAGCGTCATAATCGCAATATTCAGTCCGAGTGCAGTCCAGCCGCAGCGCCGGACAGCGGGCATGTCACCGGCACCGGTTGCCTGCCCGACCTCGACCGAGGCCGCGGTTCCGATACCAAGCGACAGCATGAATACGAGCGCCAGAACATTGAAGGATATCTGCATTGTCGCAACCGCATTGGCGCTGATCCAGCCTGCAAATATGACGGTGCCGTTAAAGCTGGCAGTTTCAAGATACTGAGCGACGGCAACAGGGGTTCCCTTGCGCAGTATCCGGACAAAGACTGAACGATATTCAGCCGCCGTTCCGCGGATCGCCAGTGCGTCCGTGCGGGTCAGCCGGAAAACATAAAGGAAAGCCAGCAGTGCCATTACCCAGCGGGCAGCGGTCATGCCAAGTGATGCGCCGATAGCCGGTGGGGCCAGTTCCATGAAAACAAGGTTTGCCGCGAAATTTACCAGATTGCCGAGGATAACGATGATCATCCCTATTCTCGGCTTACCCAGACTTTCGAGCAAAAAGACACAGGCGATGTAAAGCCCGATGGCGGGCATGCCCGGCGCAAACGCCTGCATGACCGCTGTGGCTCCGGCTGCGAGGTTTTCTGACTGACCGAGCAGAATGAGGATCGGCTCGCCAAACCAGAGAACCAGCCCGGCGAGGCATCCTGTCGTCACCGCGACGCTACTGCCAACCAGCCATATACGGGCCGTCTCACCGGGGCGACCGGCGCCTATGGCCTGTGATGAGAGGATCACCACGGATGTCAGCAGGCCAATCATCACCACCAGCGTCGGTATATGAATGGCGTTTGCCAGGCCAAAATGGGCGAGGGGCTCAATCCCTGCATGACCGATCATTGCCGTATCAACTGCGACCATGATCAGCAGTCCGGCCCGGGACAGCATCATGGGTGCAGCAAGAGCAGCGATTCGGCGGGCGACGATCAGGGAGAACCCGATTTGCATCAGATCTGACAAATATGAACTGTGAACAGAAGCTGACTTATCGGTTCTAGTGCTTTGCAATGCAAAGAAAATAACCCCCCGCTATATTGGATCATCCCCGTTTAATGGCTATCTGATGGAAACAGGCCTGCTGGCGGGATAGAATAATCAGGAACGTTGGGGCGTTCTGAACGCGGGAAACCTGAGGGACTGCTGGTCATTGTGGGCCGGTTACTTTCGGGCAGGATGATAAATGACCAAACGACGCCGTCGCGAAACGACTGATGCGGCGACCCAGGATTTGCAAGAAAAACCTCAGGCTGCTTCAGATGAGTCCGAAGCGGCAGAGCGTTCTGACGCGCTGTCAGATGATGCCGTGCATACTGAGCTGTTCGGGTTGAATGAAACGCCAGCCTCTGTTCATCAGGGGGGGCGGTGGCCGACGGGCGCAGAATTGACGGACGCGGAGAACAGTCCGGGCCGGTCGTTGTCCGGAGCCGCTGACTGGGTTTTGCAGCTGGATGGTGCAGAGATCGAGTTCGCAGGTATCGAAGGCTCGGATGATACGGCCAAAGGCTCACGCATTCAGATGTGGGATGGTACGGAGCTGATCTTTGAGGATGATGTGGAGCTTGCGACCGAGATTGCCCGGACGAAAGGCAAGCGCAAGCGGGGGGCTTAACCGGACCTTAACGAGCAGATGGTAGACCGTATCCAGGTTATTATGGAGGCGGACCATGCGTTCCGTACTGTCGACATCATTTGTTTTTGGCACGGCCCTGCTGGCAGCGGGGCCGGCTTATGCACAGGCACCGCTGATTCCCCTGCCGCCTTCATCACAAACGGCACAGTTGCCACCACCGTCCGGGCCGATTGCGGTGCCGCAACCGGCTTCGTCCGGGCCTCAGATTCCCCTGCCGGCATCACCTCCGCCACCTCCGGCGCCAGCCCGCGCTGTGCCTCAACCGCCATCCGGGGCGCCGGCGCAGGCCACAACCCTGCAGCCAAAGCTCGCGGGGCCGACAGTAAAAGAGCGCATCCGTGATTATGTCGGGCCGAAATGGTCCGGTTACGCCCTCATCGGACCCGCTTACCGGCCGGAATATTTTGGCGGCAACAAAAGTGAAGTTGGCTTGTATGGCGATGTGCGTGTCGATTACGACGGCAAACTCTTTGCCGGACTGCGCGATGGTGTCGGGCTGGTCCTGGTCGACCAGGGTGTCCTGAAAGCTGGCCCCCGGATGTTCTACCGGTTTGGTCGTGAAGCAAATGACAGCGCGGCACTGACCGGGTTGCAGGATATCGATGACGCAATCGAACTCGGTGGTTTCATGTCCTACGTCTGGCGTCAGTGGGAGATTACCGCAACGCTTGGACGTGATGTAAGCGATGCTCATGACGGCTGGGTTGGCGAAGGCAAGATGATGTATGAAATGCAGGTGTCTCCGGAACTGAAAGTGAAGTTCGGTCCGTCAGCCACCTGGGCGAACCAGAATTACATGCGATCCTTTTACGGTGTGACTGCAACGGAAGCTGCTGCAACAGGGCTGCGGGCCTATGATCCGAAGTCAGGTTTTCGTGATGTTACATTGGGGGTCGAAGGCGAGTATAGTCTCGACGCAGACTGGTCTCTGAATTTCGAGGCCCGGCTCTCAAAAATTCTGCAGGATGCTGCTGATAGCCCTCTGGTGGAAGACCGTGGTGATGATCTTCAGTTGTTCGTCGGCGGCGGTGCGAAGTACAACTTCTGACAAGCGCAAGATCTTTAAAATGCTGACTTGTCAAGCAAAAACAAAGCTACCGGTTTTGCTCGACCGGTTCCGTCCGATTCAATATTGTCTGTTTTGCAGTTGGGACGCCTCGGGGGAGGTGGATTGGCTGGAGAATTCGAAAGTAGTGCAAGCTGATTGTAGGGGGACATGACGGATACTCTGATCAATACTTTGATGTGGCTGTGCGCAGATGAATTTCTGTTGCCGGAAACATGGATTGGTCGGTTTTCTGTTGTGCCTGTTGAAGGGATTTCATGAGCGTTAACAGCTTCTTTGCGCGGGACGACTGGCCGCAGCGTCTCGGCATCACATCAGCTGTTCGAGGCAGTTTGCTCGACCTGTTTTTTGCGTCGATAACCATCAATATTCTGGCTCTCGCGCTGCCGCTGGCATTGCTGCAGGTCTATGACCGTATTCTGCCGAATGAAGCGGAGAGCACGTTGCTGCTGCTCATGCTGGGTATCGGTGCGGCGGTGGTTCTTGAAGGCTTTCTGAAACTTGGCCGTACTTATATCAGTGGCTGGGCCGGTGCGAAGTTTGAGCATCTTGCCGGGGTGAGTGCTGTCGAGCGCCTGCTGATGACCAATCTGGCGGATTTTGAACAGGAAGGTTCGGGGGTTCATCTCGAACGCCTTGGTTCTTTGAATACGCTGAAAGATTTTTATTCCGGCCAGGCATTTCTGACGATCTGGGATGTTCCGTTTGCGATCCTTTTTCTGGGGCTGATTGCCTATCTGGCCGGCTGGCTGGTCGCCATTCCCGTTGTCGTGCTTGTCGTTTTCATTCTCTTTGCCGTGTTTTTCGGAAAACGTCTGAAAAAAGCGGTTCAGGAACGGATGACGGCAGATGACCGCCGTTACAATTTCATCATTGAGGTTCTGGCCGGTATTCACACGGTCAAGTCGATGGCAATGGAAAGCCAGATGCTGCGCCGGTATGAGCGTCTGCAGGAAAGCTGTGCGGTGGCCGATGGTGCTGTCGCGATGGACAGCACGAACTCGCAGTCGCTGGGCACTGTTTTCTCGCAGTTGACGACGGTTGCTGTTGTCTGCGGTGGCGCGCTGCTGGTTATTGATAATCAACTGACAATCGGTGGTCTGGCAGCCTGTACGATGCTTGCCGGGCGTGCGATGCAGCCCTTGCAGCGTGCCGTGGGTATCTACACCCGGTTTCAGACAATTCTGATTGCACGCGAGCGTCTGAAAGATCTCTGGAAACTGCAGCCGGAAGTAAAAGCCGGAATGCCGAAGATCGGGCATATTGATGGCGCGCTTGAGCTTCGCGATGTTGAGTTCCGGTTTGGCAAGGACGACGAAAAACCTGTGCTGGAAGGCATCAATGTCCGCCTGAAAGCGGGTGAGGCTATGGGCATTGCAGGAGACAACGGAAGCGGCAAGACGACACTGCTCTGGCTGATGATGGGCGCGTTGCGTCCGACAGAAGGTGAGGTCTATGTGGATGGTGAGGATCTGCGCGGTTTTGACCCGCATTCTTACCGGTCTCAGATTGCCTATCTGCCGCAGCTGGGTGAGTTGTTCCAGGGGACGATCATGGACAACATCACGATGTTCCGGGGCGAGGAATATGAGGAAGCGGCTACTGCGACCGCAGAATTGCTGGGCCTTGATGATGTCGTCTCGCAATTGCCGATGGGGTACGAAACCCGTGTTGGTGATGGGGCGTCTGATGCTCTGCCACGCGGTATCAAACAGCGTATTGCCATTGCACGGGCCCTGGTTGATCAGCCTCGCATCGTTCTGTTCGATGAAGCAAATACAGCGATTGACGGATCCGGCGACAATATCCTGCGTGAGATGCTGGAGAAGCTGAAAGGCCATGCGACGATGGTGCTGGTTACACACCGTCCATCGATGCTGAAACTCTGCGATCAGGTTTTTGACCTGAAAGACGGACATCTGACCGAACGCGATATATCACAGGATCCGATGTTCCAGCCTGCTCAGCCGCAGCAGTCGCAATTGCCGCCGCAGGAGCAGAAGAATGTCTGATACTGCGATGGAAAACCTCCCGACACTGAGCAGCAATCAGGGATTGCTTGCCGACACGGCGGCGGGGCACCGGCTCAGCTTTTATACAGGTAAACTGGCGGAAGCGGCGAAGTCGACGGATTTTGGTGCCTGTCTGATTCCGCTGCTGACCGCATTGAAATGGCGTGGTGATCCACGTCATGTTGCTGAAGCACTCCCGCATTTTGTCGATACGCTTGATCTCACCGGGTTCCGCAATGTCATGGCGAACCTGAATTTCTCCAGTCGCCCTGGGGAAATGAACCTGATGGAGATTGATGTCCGGCTGCTGCCCTGCCTGTACGTGCCGAGAAACCGGGCGGCCATGGTCATCCTGAAAATGGATACCAAGACGGTCACTGCCTTTGATGGCGAGACGGGCAAGATTGAGACCATGCCAGCAAAAAGCCTGAAGGGGACAGCCTACTTCTTCAAGCCGCTGGATGACGCGGATGCGCAGGCTGCGCAGGCCCGTGTCGGCTGGTTCCGGGCGGCGACGGAACGCTTCCGGAGCCTGTTCTATCAGACACTTGGCGTAACGCTGGTGCTGAACATCATTGCCCTGGCATCACCGCTCTTTGTCATGCAGGTCTATGACAAGGTGATCGCCTCAAAGTCGCAGTCGACCCTTGCCTGGTTGCTGTCCGGTATGTTGATCGCAATTGCTTTCGACATTGCCTTGCGCTGGATCCGGTCGAAGTTCCTTGCCCATGTGGGGGCACGGCTCGACATGATCGTCGGTAACGCTGTGTTCCAGCGTATTCTGTTTCTGCCGCCGGCCTTTACCGAACGCGCGACGATTGGGGCGCAGGTTGCCCGTATCAAGGACTTTGAATCCATTCGCGAATTCTTCACTGGTCCGCTGGCGATTGTGTTCTTTGAATTGCCGTTTTCGGTATTCTTTATCATCGTCATTGCCATTCTGGCCGGCCCGCTGGCGTTTGTACCGATGGTGATGGTGGGTATGTTCCTGCTGCTGGCCTTGGTGGTCAGCCCGTTTGTGCGCAACAGTGTCTCTCGCAGTGCCCGGGCAGGGTCGCAGCGTCAGGAATTCGTGGTTGAGGCGCTCAGTAAGATGCGCGCCCTGAAATATACCGGTGCCGACCGGACATGGCTGGACCGTTATCGCGACCTTTCCGCAAAATCGGCGATGGCCAATTTCAAGACAGCGCAGATTTCTGCCATCGTGCAGACGGTGTCGCATGTGCTGGTTATCAGTGCGGGGGCCATCACCATTGCTTTTGGTGTCTTCCGGGTTCTGGCGGGTGACATGACCATCGGCGCGCTGGTCGCGACGATGATTCTGGTCTGGCGGGTGCTGTCGCCTCTGCAGACGGGATTTGTAGCACTGACGCGCCTTGAGCAGGTGGTCTCAAGCATCAAGCAGATCGATAACCTGATGAATATCCGCCCCGAACGGAATCCGCGTGAACAGGTAGCCCCGCTGAAGGCATTGCGTGGTCACGTGACCTTTGCCCGTGTCAGCCTGCGTTATACCAATGATGCCGATCCGGCATTGGTTGGTGTCAGTTTTGAAGCAGAACCGGGTGAAGTGGTGGCTGTTATTGGCCGCAACGGTTCGGGCAAGTCGACACTGGTGAAGCTGGTTGCCGGACTTTATACGCCGCAGGCCGGTTCGATCCGGATCGATGGTATTGATATCCGGCAGATGGACCCGATCGAACTGCGTCACGCCATTGGCTATGTACCGCAAAGCTGTGATCTGTTCTTCGGGACGGTTGAGCAGAATCTGCGACTGGTCCATGCAACGGCCAGTGACGAGGAACTTGAGAGAGCCGCGAAAATGGCACTTTGCTATGATGATATCATGGCACTGCCGCGTGGTTTTCAGACCCGTATCGGTGATGCTGGTGCCTCCCAGCTGCCTTCCAGTTTCACCCAGCGTCTGTCTCTGACACGGGCTTACCTGAAGACAGCGCCGATCATGCTGTTTGATGAGCCGGTGAACACACTGGATGGCGATGGTGATCGCGCTTTCGTACAGGCAATCGAAAACCTGCGCGGAAAATCAACGATCTTCATCGTTACTCACCGTCCCAGTCATTTGAAGCTGGCGGATAAAATCCTGGTGCTCGACACCGGTTATCTGCGTCTCGCTGGCCCGGCTGATGAAGTCCGGCCGCAAATTCCGAAGGATCTGTTATGAGCAATACTGAGGTCGTTCCACAGGCATCAGGCGGAGCCGTTGCTGCGGCAACCGGCGGTAAACCACTTGTCCCGTCACCGATCAAGCAGGGCAGCCGGAATGCGCGACATCTGGCACAGTCGGTCGTGCTGGAAGAAGCGGGAGTCTCCGGACTGTTACGCGGTGCGATGTTCCTGATTTTCGCCGCTGTCGCGAGTTTTATCGCCTGGTCTTATTTCACCGAAATTGATGAGGTCGCCGTGACTTTTGGCGAGGTCATCCCTGACGGTAAGGTGAAACTTGTACAGCATCTGGAAGGGGGCATTGTTGGTGCCATCCTGGTGAAGGAGGACGAGTATGTCGAGGAAGGGCAGGTCCTGATCAAGATCGACCCGGCCCAGACCTCGGCTGAGATGGAACAGATGCGTAAACGCCGGGCAGGGCTTGCCCTGCAGGCCGAGCGGCTGAGGTCTTTTGCTTTCAATCGGGAATTCGACCCGACGGTTGTCGACAGCCGGTATAACTCGCTGATTAACGATCAGATTCAGATTCTGAAGCAGCAGCGCGGTTCGCTGGGTGCGCGGATGGATGTTGTGCAAACCCAGATTGCGACCCGTGAAGCGGAAATCCGGACCTTTGAGCGGCAGGAAAGTTCATTGCTGCGGCAGATTGCCAGTGTCCGGGAAGAACTGCAGTTGCGTGAAGGGCTGCTGAAGAAGGGCCTGATGTCGAAGATCATCGTGCTGGATACCCAGCGCGAGATGGATCGCCTGCAGGGTGAATTGTCCCGGCTACGCGGTCAGACAGCACAAAGCCGTGAGCAGCTGATTGAATCCCAGTCGCGTCTGCTGGAAACGGAAGAAGCGTCCCGTGATACTGCCCTGCAGGAAATGGGGACGGTTGCCAGCGAACTGTCTCAGGTTGAAGAAGCGGTTAAACGACTGGAAGAACGCTTCGGTCGTCTGGATGTGCGTGCTCCGGTTTCCGGATATGTTCAGGGCCTGCAGACTGTCACGCTCAGTGGTGTTATTGCTCCGGGCGGGGTGGTTTGCGAGATTGTCCCGGGTGATTCAAATCTGGTGATTGAATCGAAGATTACTGTTCGTGATATCGGCCATGTCACGGAAGGTCAGGAAGTGACGGTCAAGGTAACCACTTATGACTTCGCCCGGTACGGTGGGGTCAAGGGACGGCTGGTCCGGATTTCCGAATCAACCTTCCTTGATGAGCAGAATGAGCCTTATTACAAAGGCATCATCGAGATGGATCAGAATTATGTCGGAGATGAAGAAGACGGGCATGTGGTTCGTCCGGGGATGACCGTACAGGCGGATATCAGCACCGGTTCAAAATCACTGTTCAGCTATCTTCTGAAACCGATCTATTCCTCAATCCAGACGTCATTCGGAGAGCGCTGAGTCCCGGCTGACGACAGCTCCGGCGAGGCGGATAATCCGTTCTGTCTCGCTCCACAGGGTATAGTCGGCAAGATCGTCTATGGCGACCCAGCGGGCTTCGGTTACATCGTCCCCGGCGAATGGTTCTCCATCCTGCCAGACAGCGGCAAGATCTATCAGGGTATAGTGAAACTCGATTCCGGTCCGGTCCGGGTCTTCCGAAGGCCGGATCAGATCAACCACGTCGATAAGGCCTTTGACTGTGATGCTGACACCTGTCTCTTCCAGAACTTCCCGAACAGCGGCCTCAGCGACTGTTTCCCCGAGTTCCTGTCCGCCGCCGGGAATGCTCCACTGGCCAACCCTTGGCGGGGTTCCGCGACGGATCATCAGAACAGAATCATCTTTCAGAACGACGACGCCGACACCAACAAGCGGGCGATCAGGAAAGTCACGTTTCACGTCTGACGTCCTGTCTCATGTCCGTTGCTCTACTGATCATTTGTTTCCCGGCCCGAGTTTGCGATACTGCAGCTTATCGAATCGTCGAGTGTTATTCTTGGGCCAAATTACCTGATGTCAAAGAACGTCAACCAGAAGATCTATTTCGCCGGGAATACGATCTTTAATGAAGGTGAGACCGGAACCCGTGCCTTTCTGATAAAGGAAGGGCAGGTGGAAATCCGCAAACAACTCGGCAACCGGGAAATTCTGCTGGGCACAATTCAGAAAGGATCGATTTTCGGGGAAATGGCCCTGATCGACGATCAGCCCAGAAGTGCGTCTGCCGTTGCGGTGCGTGATACCACGGTCATCATCATTTCCCGGGACGTTCTGCAGGGAAAACTGGCTTCTGCCGACCCGTTTGTTCGGGGCTTGCTGAATATTTTCGTGCGCAACCTCCGGACAATGACGAAACGGATGAGCGCCCTGGAACGGCAGCTTAACGGGGCGGAGTAACCACCCCCGGCGCCCGGCCAATGGTATCAGCGGCCTGACCAAGAACTCCTTCCACTGCCAGACCAGCCGACAACAACTGTTCGTCATGACCACCACGGGCCAGAAGCTGCAGGCCAACAGGCAGGCCTGCGCTGTCCTTTCCGACAGGCAGGGTCAGTCCGCAAAGTCCTAGATAGTTGCCGATCGCTGTATTGCGCAGGGACAGCAGGTTTGATGGGGCGTAGGTTTCCGGCTCGTCGCATTCGGCAACAGCCGGTGGGGTGATCGCAACTGTCGGGCAGACCATGAGATCAACATCAGCAAACCGGGCATCGGCTGAGGCGATGGCTTTTGCCAGTGCCCTGAGCCGGTCTTCGTAGAAATCGGTCTTCGATGTATCGGTTCCGACCATTCTGCGTTTCACGGGCCAGTCCATGCTTTCAAGCCAGTCCGGCAGTTCTGCATCGATAAACCGGCGCAGTTCCATCGCCGGAATGCCACTGTGACAGAGCAGGTCAAAAGCTGTTTCGGCTTCCGGAAAATCAGCATCGATCAATGTAGCCCCGGCGGCTTCCAGCTTCTTGAGCGCCGCCATGACACTTTCTGTTACGCCGGGTGAGCAGCCATCGAAAGCCAACTGACGGATGCAGCCAATGCGAAACGACCCGGTTTCAGCCTTCTGGACCTGTCTTTTGCCTTCAATGGCGGCAAAGGCAAAGGCGGCATCAGCGACACTGCGGGTCAGAACACCAACTGTGTCGAGCGTCGGGCTGAGCGGCACAACACCATCCGTTGACCAGCGTCCAATCGAAGTCTTCAGGCCGACATTACCTGTCATGGCTGCCGGAATACGCACGGAACCACCGGTGTCTGTTCCCAGCGCCAGCAGGGCTGAGCCTTCTGACAGGCTGACACCGGCGCCAGCGCTGGAGCCGCCGGAAACCCGGTGGACTGACGGGTCCCACGGATTACGTACGCTGCCCCAGTGCCCGTTGACACCGAGTCCGCCAAAGGCAAACTCGACGGTATGGGTTTTGCCGGTGAATGCGGCACCCTGTTTACGGAGCAGGGAGATCAGCCATCCCTCCCGGGTGAATTTTCCGGGGAGGGCCTTTGGCGTGCCGGCGAACGTCTCCATATCGCTGACACCATAAAGATCCTTAACCGAGACCGGAATTCCGGCGAGAGGACCAGCCTTGTCTGCCTGCAGCAGCTTTTCGGCTGCAGTCTGCATGTCGGCCAGCACATCCGGCCGCCATTCCCGGTAAGGGGTGGGGTCATGGTCAGGTTGTGCGTCGCGGGCAGCGGTTACCGATTCTTCCAGTTCGTCAACCAGTGCTGGGCTGGCTTTCAGGCGCTCTGCGATATGTGCGAGGGGCTGGGCTGCTAGTTCTTTGATCATGAAATTCCTCCGGTCCGGGGGGACGATACGGCGGAGAACTTGGCTGGCACAAGCCCCAAGGATTTATTTGAATGTCTCACGCTGGGGATTTGTTTGTCCCTGCGGGTAGGATAGGCTGAGGCACGGTGATTTTTGCCGGGATGATTTTGAAGGTGAGGCGGTAATGTTAACCCGTAATACGGAACGCAAGGCCGGTTTTGGCAGCAGGCTGCGCGGCTATTTTCTGGCCGGTATTCTGGTTACGGCCCCGATAGGTATTACCGTGATGCTGGCCTGGTGGTTCATTGGCTGGGTTGATGACCGTGTCGTGCATCTGATCCCGCATACCTACAACCCTGAAACCTATTTGCCGGCGGCATTGCAGGGCTTCGGTATTCCCGGCCTCGGTCTGCTGGTGGTCATCATCGTGCTGACGCTGATCGGTATGCTGACTGCAGGTTTCGCCGGTCGTTTCATCGTTCGCCTGTCGGAGCGGATCCTGGCCCAGATGCCGGTGGTCAGTAAGCTCTACAGTGCCCTGAAACAGATATTCGAAACTGTCATGGCCCAGAAGTCGGACGCTTTCCGGCAGGCCGTCCTGATCGAATATCCCCGGCGTGGTATCTGGGCAATTGGTTTTCTGACCGGCACCACCGAAGGCGAGGTACAGAACCTGACGCAGGAGCGGGTGGTCAATGTGTTCCTGCCGACCACGCCAAACCCGACGTCCGGTTTTCTGCTGTTCCTGCCGAAGGAAGATGTCATACCGCTGACCATGAAGGTCGAAGACGCCATCAAGATGGTCGTCTCCGGCGGTATTGTTACCCCGCCGGACCGCCGTACAGATGCGGAAAAAAGTCAGCCGAAAACATCGGCCAAGACTTTTGAACGGCTGGACATCGCGCGGGAGAAACAGACGTCAGGCCGGCTGGATACCTGACGCAGCTCCTCAGGCGCTTTTCTTCACAGGCTTGCGCTCGAGCAGGGGCTTGAGGAACTTGCCGGTGTAGCTTTCAGCCACTTCGATAATGTCTTCCGGCGTACCCGTTGCCACGATACGACCGCCACCGGTACCACCTTCCGGACCGATATCAATGACATGATCGGCGGTCTTGATGACGTCCATGTTATGTTCGATCACCACCACCGTATTGCCGGATTCCACCAGTTCCTGAAGAACTTCCAGCAATCTGCGGATATCTTCGAAATGCAGGCCGGTTGTCGGCTCGTCGAGGATATAGAGTGTTTTCCCTGTCGCGCGTTTGGACAGTTCTTTGGACAGCTTGATGCGCTGGGCTTCACCGCCGGACAATGTCGTCGCGCGCTGGCCGATATGGATGTAGCCCAGACCGACCCGGGCAAGGGTGTCCATTTTTTCGCGGATCAGCGGTACTGCCTTGAAGAATTCAGCCCCTTCCTCAACTGTCATGTCGAGCACGTCGGCAATGGATTTTCCGCGGAAGCGGATTTCCAGGGTCTCACGGTTGTAGCGTTTGCCCTTGCAGACATCGCACTGGACATAAACGTCCGGCAGGAAATGCATCTCGATCTTGACCACGCCATCGCCCTGACAGGCCTCGCAGCGCCCGCCCTTGACGTTGAAGCTGAAACGACCGGGGGAATAGCCACGTTCCTTGGCCACCGGCAGTCCGGCAAACCATTCGCGGATCGGGGTGAAGGCCCCGGTATAGGTCGCCGGGTTGGAACGTGGTGTCCGGCCAATTGGCGACTGGTCGATATCGATGATCTTGTCGAGAAACTCGACACCGGTAATGCTGTCATGTTCGCCGGGCAGGGCGCGGGCACCATTCATCCGCCGGGCCAGCGCCTTGTAGAGGGTTTCAATCACCAGTGAAGACTTGCCGCCACCTGAAACGCCGGTGATGCAGGTCAGCGTGCCCATCGGTATCTTTGCAGTAACGTTCTGCAGATTGTTGGCCCGCGCTCCCTTGATGGTTAGGAACCGGTTGCGGTTGGCGCTGCGGCGTTTCTTCGGAATGTCGATCTGGCGATACCCGGTCAGATACTGACCGGTCAGGCTGTCCGGATTGGCCATGACCTTGTCCGGCACGTCGGCAGCAACAACATGGCCTCCGTGGATACCGGCACCCGGTCCCATATCGACCAGATAATCGGCAGTCCGCATCGCTTCTTCATCATGTTCGACAACCAGGACGGTATTGCCGAGGTCACGAAGCCGTTTCAGTGTCATCAGCAGACGTTCATTGTCACGGGAATGCAGGCCGATTGACGGCTCGTCGAGCACATAGAGCACGCCGGTCAGGCCCGAACCGATCTGGCTGGCGAGACGGATGCGCTGGCTTTCACCACCTGACAGTGTGGCGGACGAACGAGACAGGGTCAGATATTCAAGACCGACATTGCACAGGAAGCCGAGCCGCTCGTTGATCTCTCTCAGAATACGGTAGGCGATGGCCTGACGCTGTTCGTTCAGGCTTTCGTTGATGGTTGAGAACCAGTCCCGTGCTTCCGAGATGCCCATCGCCGTCACTTCGCCGATATGCAGACCGCCAATCTTGACGGCCAGAGCTTCCTGTTTGAGACGGTGGCCGCCACAGACGGAACAGTCATTGTTCGACTGATATTTGCTCAGTTCCTCGCGTACCCAGCTTGAATCGGTTTCGCGGAACCGGCGCTGCATGTTCGGAACAACGCCCTCGAAAGGCTTCTTGGTCTTATAGGTGCGCAGACCGTCATCATATTCCAGCGTAATGTCTTCGGTGCCGGAACCATACATGATGACATTCCGGACCTTCTCCGGCAGTTCCGACCAGGGGGTTGCCAGACTGAAATCATAGTGCCTCGCAAGACTGCGCAGGGTCTGGTCATAATAGCGGGAACTGGAATTCGACCAGGGGTCGATAGCGCCAAGGGACAGAGGTTTCTCGGTGTCGGGGATCACCAGATTGTCGTCAAACATCAGCTCGACACCCAGTCCGTCGCAGGACGGGCAGGCGCCGAAGGGGTTGTTGAACGAGAACAGCCGGGGTTCGATTTCATCGATGGTGAAACCGGATTCGGGGCAGGCGAATTTTGAGGAGAATACAGTCTGTTCCTCGGTGTCCGCATTCTCGATATAGACAATACCTTCCGTCAGTTCGAGCGCAGCCTCCAGACTTTCCGCCAGCCGGGCCGCGATGTCTTCCCGGATAACCACGCGGTCAACGACCACGTCGATATTATGCTTGAACTTCTTGTCGAGGGCAGGTGCGTCTTCAATACGATAAACCGTGCCGTCGATCTTGACGCGCTGAAAGCCACGGCGACGGAAGTCAGCCAGTTCCTTGCGATATTCACCCTTGCGGCCCCGAACGACCGGCGCATTGATGAAGATGCGGGTATCTTCCGGCATTTCCATGATCCGGTCGACCATCTGGCTGATTGTCTGACTTTCAATCGGCAGGCCGGTGGCCGGCGAATAAGGGATGCCGACGCGGGCGAACATCAGGCGCATATAGTCATAGATTTCGGTGACCGTACCGACAGTCGAGCGCGGGTTCTTCGATGTGGTTTTCTGATCAATCGAAATTGCCGGTGACAAACCTTCGATCAGGTCAACATCAGGTTTCTGCATCAGTTCCAGAAACTGCCGGGCATAAGCGGAGAGACTCTCGACATATCGCCGCTGTCCCTCTGCATAAACCGTATCAAAAGCGAGAGAGGATTTGCCCGATCCGCTCAACCCCGTCAGGACGACCAGAGAGTCCCGGGGCAGGTCGATATCAACATTTTTCAGGTTATGTTCGCGGGCGCCACGAATGGAAATCGTCGGTGATGTCATGAATAAGCCAGATGTTCCGTGTTGGTTCCCGCCTTATATGGAGGCTGTGGCCCGGACTGGCGAGTCTGTTTTTATTTTCTGGTGTGGATATCTTCCGGTCGCCGCCGGTTGATAGCCCAGAGACTTGCCAGAATCAGGGCAAACCCGGCGATCTGTTCAATACGTAGGCTTTCTCCGAACAGCAGCACACCCCAGAGCATGGCGACGACGGGAACAAGGTAGCTGACAAGTGACAGCTGGGCTGCGGTGACGGTACGGAGCAGCCGGAACATCAGGATCGGCGGCAGGGCAGAGGCGACCAGAGCAAGGATACAGACAAAAAGCCATGACATGCCCGACATTTCCGGCAGGTGCGGACCTTCGACGGCGACATAAGCGGGGGCAATGACCATCAGGCTGACAATCATCTGTCCGGCCCCCAGCAATACCGGTGAATGACCGGATACCCTCCGGCCGATCAGTGAGGCGCAGCCATATCCCAGCGCGGCCAGGATGATGGCCAGTTGCCCGATCAGGCCGTCTGTCAGTCCGCCGAGGGCATTGGGTCCAATAACAAAGGCAACACCGGTCAGGCCCAGCAGGACGCCGGTGACGGATCGGCGTGTCATTCTGGTCTCACCCTCAACGAAGTGACCGATGAGGACGGTGAAAACCGGGACGGCAGAAACCAGAATGCCTGCCAGTGCGCTCTCGATGAACTGCTGCCCCCAGGCCATCAGAATGAAGGGCAGGGCGGCACCGGTCAGGCCCAGCCAGAAAGTGATGACTTTTGGCGGCATGCTCAGCTGATGCCCGCTACTGCGCAGATACAGGACAGCAACCAGCAGTATCACCAGTCCCATGGCGGAGCGGACCAGCGCGACTTCCATCGGCGACGCACCAGCCAGCGCCAGCTTTGTAAACATGAAAGCACTTCCCCACATCAGGGCGAGGGCGGAAAGCATCGTCCATTCGCGGAAGTTCATCTGAGGTTCTCTGGTGCTATCTGTGGATAAGTGCGTCTGGAAGGCAGCGTAAAAAACTGTACAGTGCCCGCATATAAAAGGCACCTCATGACAACGCCAGGGAAGAAAAATGGCAGGCTCGGTTAACAAGGTTATTCTCATTGGGAATGTTGGCGCGGATCCGGAGATCCGGTTTGCGCAAAGCGGCGGCAAGATCGCCAATATTCGGCTCGCTACATCGGAAAGCTGGAAAGACAAGCAATCCGGCGAGCGCCGGGAAAAAACGGAATGGCATCGGATTGTCTGTTTTTCCCCGGGCCTGAGTGACGTGATCGAGCGTTATGTCAAAAAAGGCTCCAAGCTCTATATCGAAGGCAAATTGCAGACCCGGAAATGGCAGGACCAGAGCGGCAATGATCGCTATTCAACGGAAGTCGTTCTGGATGGCTTCGGTTCGACACTGACCATGCTGGACGGCCGCGATGGTGGTGGATCCGGCGGCGGTGGCGGCGGTTATGGTGGCGACGATGGCGGCTATGGCGGCGGCAGCAGTGGCGGCAGCGGCGGTGGTGGCGGCGGCGACTATGGTCGTGGCGGCGGGTCTGCCGGCGGCGGCGGGTTCGACCGTGGCGACGATCTCGACGACGAAATCCCCTTCTGAGCCAACGGTGCTGAGATATCCGGGTGGGTGATTGACCCGCCCGGAGCAGGCTGAATGACAGGCAGTTCGCCGGGCTGTGCTTATGTCGAATGAGAATTCTGGCGATCATCTTCATCTGGCATTCTGCTCTGGTATGACCTGATCTGCCTGGTATCTGCGACCTCGCTGCAACCCGGATTTCTGAAATACAGGCTTCAATTCCTGCGGTTTGTTCTCACCGGGCCGAAATGCTATAAAAGCGGGTCGAATCGCGGCGCCAGAAGTCGTCGGTGACGATATGCAGAGATGCATTCTACCTAGTTGAAAATAAACGGAAGTGTCCGTCTCTTGAGCGACGAAATCCTGGGCGGGCCGGCCGCCACTGATATAGCGCCGGTATCCATCGAAGACGAAATGCGCCGTTCCTATCTCGATTACGCGATGAGCGTGATCGTGAGCCGGGCGTTGCCCGATGTTCGGGACGGTCTGAAACCGGTTCACCGGCGTATTCTGTTTGCCATGAAGGAAGGCGGGTACGACTACAACCGGCCGTTCCGGAAATCGGCACGTATCGTCGGTGACGTGATGGGTAAATACCATCCCCACGGTGATTCGGCGATTTATGACGCGATGGTTCGTATGGCGCAGGATTTCTCCATGCGCCTCGAACTGATCGACGGGCAGGGTAACTTCGGCTCGATGGACGGCGATCCGCCGGCAGCCATGCGGTATACCGAAGCGCGGATGACGCGCGCGGCCCATGAAATGCTCTCTGACATCGACAAGGATACGGTCGATTATCAGAACAACTATGACGATACAGTCAAGGAGCCGACGGTACTGCCGTCGAAGATCCCCAACCTGCTGGTCAACGGGGCCGGTGGTATTGCTGTCGGGATGGCGACAAATATCCCGACCCATAACCTTGGCGAGGTTCTGGATGGCTGTATTGCCTATATCGAAAACACGGCGATCACCATTGATGAACTGATCGATATCATTCCCGGACCGGATTTCCCGACGGGCAGTATCGTCTTCGGAAAGTCCGGTATCCGTTCTGCCTATCACACGGGGCGCGGATCGATCATCATGCGCGGTCGTGCCGAGATTGAGCGGATGGCGAATGATCGCGAGAAAATCGTGATTTCGCAGATTCCCTATCAGGTGAACAAGTCACGCATGGTCGAGCAGATCGCCGATGCCGTGCGCGAGAAGAAGATCGAGGGTATCAGCGATCTTCGGGATGAGTCCGATCGCGACGGCGTTCGTGTTGTCGTCGAGGTCAAGCGAGGCCATATCGGCGACGTGGTGCTGAATCAGCTGTACCGGCATTCATCCCTGCAAACCAGTTTCGGCATGAACATGCTGGCGCTGAACCGCGGCAAGCCGGAACTGATGAACCTCAAGGACATGATCGGCGCCTTTGTCGATTTCCGCGAGGAAGTCATCACCCGCCGGACCCGGTTCGAACTCGCCAAGGCCCGTGACAGGGCGCATGTCTTGGCCGGTTTGCTGGTGGCAATTACCAATCTTGATGCGGTCATCGCGATGATTCGCTCTGCGCCGGACCCGGCAACAGCCCGTGAACGGCTGATGGCTGAGAACTGGCCGGCAGATGAAGTGGCTGATTTCATTGCCCTGATTGATGATCCGGGCCATCAGGTGGTCGATGGTCATTACAAGCTGTCCGAAACCCAGGCGCGGGCCATCCTTGATCTGCGTCTGCACCGCCTGACAGGTTTGGAACGGGACAAGCTGGTTGAGGAAACTCAGTCGATTGCTGCCCAGATCGAGGAATTTCTCGAAATTCTTCAGTCCCGCGCCAAGCTGGTTGAGGTGATGCGCGGCGAGTTTGAGGAAATGCGGGATCTGTTCGGCAACGAACGCCGGACGACACTCGAAGATATCGATTTCGAGCAGGATATCGAGGCGCTGATCCAGCGTGAAGATATGGTGGTGACACTCAGCCACAGCGGCTACGTCAAGCGCGTGCCGATTTCCACCTATCGTGCACAACGCCGGGGCGGAAAGGGGCGGTCCGGCATGTCGACGCGGGATGAGGATTTTGTCTCCAGCGTCTTCGTGGTCAATACGCACACACCGGTCCTGTTCTTCTCTTCTGCCGGCATGGCCTACAAGATGAAGGTCTACAAGCTTCCGGTCGGCTCTCCGCAGTCACGTGGCAAGGCGCTGGTGAACCTGCTGCCGCTGGCCGAAAACGAGACGATTACGACGATCATGCCGATGCCCGAGGACGAGGAGTCCTGGAACGATCTGCATGTCATGTTCGCGACCGCCAGTGGTGGCGTGCGGCGAAACAGCCTGTCTGATTTCGTCAGTGTCCGGGCGAACGGCAAGATCGCCATGAAGCTTGATGATGGCGACAGCCTGGTCAGCGTGGCTGCCTGCCGCGAAGACCAGGACGTGTTGCTGGTTGCGAAGTCCGGAAAATGTATCCGCTTCCCGGTTGTCGATGTGCGTGTGTTCTCCAGCCGGAATTCAACAGGTGTTCGTGGTATCCGGCTCCAGAAGGGTGACCGGGTTATGGGCATGTCGATCATCGACCATACGGCGATCGATATTGAAGCGCGGGACGAGTATCTGCGTTACGCAAATGCCAAACGCCGGGCCGAGAATGCCGAAGCGGGCGAGCAGGGTGAGAATGGCGAGGTGCCGGATTCGACTACGGTCGAGATGCCGGCGCTGGAACGACTGAGTGATTCGGATGTCGCGGAGCTGGAAGCCGCTGAGCAGTTTATTCTGACAGTGACCGAAAATGGTTTCGGCAAACGCAGTTCAGCTTATGAATACCGGGTCACGAATCGTGGCGGGCAGGGTATCTGGAACATTGATCCGTCTGATCGCAACGGTGACGTTGTGGCTTCCTTCCGTGTCGAGAGCGACAGTCAGCTGGTCATGGTGACGGACGGCGGTACGCTGATCCGTATCCCGGTCGAAGGTATTCGCATTGCCGGCCGTAAAACGCAGGGCGTCCGCCTGCTGACCACCGCCGAAGACGAACATGTCGTCTCGGTAACCGGCATGATTGATGATGATGAAGCGGCGGAAGATGCTGCAGAATCGACTCTGGCTGATGGCGAAACCGTAACACCGGAAGGTGCGGAAGATGCAGCGCAACAGCAGGAGGAGCCGGGTGATGGCTGATCAGCGCGTTGGGCTTTACCCCGGCACTTTTGACCCGATTACCAACGGGCATCTTGATATTATTGCCCGGGCCCGCCGGGTGGTCGACCGGCTGATTATCGGAGCCGCCGTTAATGACGGCAAGGGGCCGATGTTTTCTCTGGAAGAGCGGGTTGCGCTGATCGAAGCAGAAGTGGCGACGCTGCCCCCGTCAGATACGGTCGTTGAAGTTCAGCCGTTCGATACTCTGTTGATGAATTTTGCCGAATCCTGCGGAGCCTCGGTCATCATTCGTGGGTTGCGGGCGGTTTCGGACTTTGAATACGAGTTCCAGATGGCAGGTATGAATGCGCGTCTGAACCCGAGAATCGAGACAGTATTTCTGATGGCCTCGGACCGGAATCAGTTTATTTCATCGAGATTTGTAAAAGAAATTGCCCGTCTGGGCGGGGATGTCAGTCATTTCTCCTCTGCGCGTGTCGTCAAGGCTCTTGCTGAGAAAGAGTAAAATGGCGCGATACGGGTGTTTTTTTGCCCGTTAGGTCTTAATTCAGCCTTTTCTTGGTTATACTGTCGGTGTTGGATAGATGTGATAGTCTGCGCCTCGGCACCGGATCGGTGGTTGAGAGTGCTATCACGTGGTATAAGCGTTTCTGTCGGTAATGGAGGGTATGAATCGATGTTAGTCAGGGCGTTTTGCCTCGTCGCTTCAATCCTTATGATTCTGGGTTCTGCTGCTCATGCGCAGGACAAGAAGGGTGCGCTTGACCCTGAGAATACACTCATCATGCAGCTTGAGACCGGAAATGTGGTCATTGAGCTGCGACCGGATCTCGCACCAAATCATGTTGCCCGTATCAAGAGGCTGGTTCGTGAAGGTTTCTATGATGGTCTGCTGTGGTTTCGGGTCATCAAGGATTACATAGCGCAAACCGGTGATCCGCGAGGCAATGGGACCGGGGGAACCGGAGAGACCATCAAGGCTGAATTCTCCAAGGAACCTCACGATCTGGGCACTGTGTCCATGGCACGGAAGTCGGATCCGGATTCAGCTGACAGCCAGTTTTTCATATCCATGCGTCGTATTGAAGGCCTTGATGGCCAGTATACGGTGTTCGGTAAAGTCGTCTCCGGAATGGAATTTGTGACCCGGATCAAGACGGCGGATCAGGATGCAAACGGGATTGTCACGGAGCCGGACCGGGTCGTTTCGATCCGGGTCTTGGCGGATGTGGATTCAATCCAGCAAAAACTGAGCAAGCTTCTGGAGACCCTGAAGGATCCCGCTGACACGCTGATTCTCGAACTTCGGACAGGGCTGGTAGCCATCAAGCTGCGCCCTGACCTAGCGCCGAAACATGTTACTCGTATCAAGGAACTGGTACGTGAAGGATTCTATGACGGTCTGACGTTCCATCGCGTGATTGATGGTTATTTTGCCCAGGGCGGTGACCCGAAAGGTGACGGAACAGGCGGGACAGGGATAACCATTCCGGCCGAATTCACCAGTACCCCGCATGTTCGTGGTTCTGTGTCCATGGCGCGCAAGAAAAGTAACGATAGCGCCGACAGCCAGTTCTTTATTCTGATGACCGATATTCCGGCCTTCAATGGTGAGTACACCTATTTTGGTGATGTCATCAGTGGTATGGAACATGTTGACCAGATCAAACGCGGGAACCGGAAGAAAAACGGTCGGGTGCTTCATCCGGATGCGATGATCAGTGTGCGTATTGCGTCAGATATTATTGAAGCCGAAGAGAAGGCGAAACAGATTGCCTCGAAGCTGACGGATATCGGGGATGCCGAGAACACGCTTATCATGCAACTTTCCGGTGGGCCGGTTGTCATCAAGATGTTCCCGGAATCTGCACCAAATCATGTCGCGCATATCAAGTCGCTCACCCGGAAGGGATTTTATGACGGACTGGCATTTTTCCGCGTCATTGATGGTCTGATTGCACAGACCGGAGATCCGACGAATTCCGGCCGTGGCGGTTCCGGTCAAACGCTGAAGTCAGAGATTTCTGACCGGTTGCATAAACGTGGAACTGTCTCGATGGCCCTCCGGGGGAGTGACCCGGACAGTGCGGATAGCCAGTTCTTTATCGTTTATGATGACGCCCCGAGATTCGATGGCCGCTATACAGTCTGGGGTCAGGTTGTCGAAGGAATGGAGCTGATTGATGACCTCAAAAAGGGTACGCGGCGGACCAACGGTATGGTCACCAGCAATCCTGATCGCATTCTGACAATGCAGGTTGCCTCCGACATCATCTGATTAATCGGCAAGCCACCGTTTCTCATTGTGATAATAACCGCCTGGCGGCGTTCTCAGCTTTCGATGAGGCTGAGGGCTGACCGGGCTGCGTTATGGACATGGTTGCGTGCAGCCTTGACTGCACGTTTGGTGTCGCGGTTGCGAATGGCTTCCGTCAGCTCTTCTATCTCAACGATACTCTGGACCTGACGTTCAGGGCGTGAAACTGACGGGGCGCGTAATTGCGATGTCCGTAATGACAGCTTGTTGAGAATTTCAGAGGCGACATTGTTGTCGGCGACGACACAGATGTGGTCATAAAACCGGCGTTTGGATTCGAGTATCTCGAAACGCGCACCCAGGCGATAGGCCTCTACCAGTGCGGTTCCCCATTCTGACATCACCAGAACGTCCTCGTCGGTCGCCTTTTCGATGAACTGCTCGACAGTGATCGCCTCGATTTCTGCCCGGATGCGATAAATATTCTCAGCATCGCGATAGCCGATCCGGGCAACCGTCAGGCCACGGTTTGATACATGGGTCAGTACGCCGTCGGCCTCCAGTTCGCGCAGGGCTTCCCGCAGGGAGGTCCGGCTGACTTCAAGCTGAAGGCAGAGGTCTTTCTCGACCAGTCGTTGTCCGGGGCTGAGAACGCCACGTTCAATGGCGCGACGCACGGACTGAATGATGCGCAGACGAAGGGGGGCGACCTGTTGTCGTATCGGAACGAGGATATTGTCCGCAGCCTCTGGCATCTGTGTCCTCTTTCTGTTTTTGCGATCTGCGATAATCGCTGACCTACAATATGTTATACCTTTATTCTATGACCAATTCGACAGGTTGGTGTGCAGTGTGCCCTGTCCGCGACCAATCCCGGAACGGGGGCGCGGAAGGTCTACTTTTTCACGGCGCGTATTGGCGTCTCGGGTTTCAGGCCTCCCTGCTTCTGGCTGAATGTTTCAACACCGGAAATCGCCCAGTCACCTGCGGTCGCCCGGTCAGCATAGGTGGTCCAGATATCATCCCAGTCACCGAGGTCATAGCCATACCAGGGCGGTTGCGGGGACAGACGCGGGAGTTCAAGTTCATCCCATATTTCCTTGGCCCGGGTCATGTAGGGTTCGGCGGGCAGGGCCAGTGGTGGCATGTCATGTTTCAGGGTCGCATCAATCATCAATGTCCCGTCGGCGCCGGCGCCGCCTGACTTTGGCCCGTGACCGCCAGAGCGGTACGGCATGGTGAGGACATCTGTCGTGATGTTGGAGCGATAGGCAATAGACCAGAAAATCGCATCGGCATTGTTCGGGTCAATATCCTCGGAAACGGCGATGACGACCTTGCCACATTGTGCCTGCAAGGTTGCTGCGCCATTCAGCCCGCGCCAGACTTCTGTCTGTGGTGCAGACCGGTCAAACTGGAGGAAGATGACCTTGCGGATATTCGTGAGGGGTTCATGCATCACCACGCGTTTGATGCCTTTGACGTTCAGAACCTTTTTGAGATGGTTCAGGAACAGTGGTTCATAAGCGACTTTCTTCAGCACGCTGGATTCGCTTGGTGTCACCTGACTGATGATCGAAACGAAAACCGGTTTGCGGCGATGGGTGATCGCAGTGACCTGCATGGACATGTTGAAATCTTCTAGTGCCACATGACCGTGGCTTTCGCCAAACGGGCCTTCCGGTTCCAGATATTCCGTGCTGATAAGTCCTTCGATGACGATTTCACAATCGGCAGGAACCTCCAGATCGACGGTTTTGCAGCGGACGACCGAAACCGGTTTGCCGATCAGACCACCGGCAACAGCCATTTCATCCTGGTCGATTGGCAGCTTTTGAGGGCCGGTAAACAGGATTGCGGGGGCACAGCCAACAACGATGGCCACCGGCATCGGCTGCCCCATTGCCTGATATTTCAGCCAGTGCTGATAACCGCCGGCACCGCTGAGCCGGGTGGCCATGCGGACCCCCATGCGGTCGGGAGCTTTCAGCTGGGCACGGTAGGTTCCCATGTTTCGAATGCCGTTTTCCGGATCTTTTGTCACAACCAGAGTCGCCGTGAGATAGGGCGCGGCATCAAATCCGGGCGTCGAGATGGGAACAGGCAGCGCCGTCATGCCGCCATCCGGGCGGGTCAGGTCCTCGCCGGTCATGACAACCTGCTGGCAGGGGGCTTCGTCAACCAGTTCCGGTTCAATGGGGTTGGTAACGGCCCGCAGCCAGACGTCGCCAATTTCCTCAACGGGAACGCCAAGCCCGGTGGCGTAGATCTCCGGTGAGGCACCGAGGGCGCCGACGGCGACCGGAATGTCGTACCGGCGGCCTTTTGAATCTGTAATGTTGTTGAAGACGAAAGCGCGGCGTGCGGTTTCCGGCAGACCACCCTGAAACTGCCACCGGGCGAGGGGGTGCAGTTCGGTGTCCTTGTTTATTTCGCGGTCGATATCAACAAGAAGGCCCTTGGCCCGAAGCAGGTCGAGATGTTCCTGCATGTTTGCCGGGGCGCCGGCGGCTGTTCTGGTTGCCTTGGCCATGTACCTGTTGTCTCCGGATTGGCAGCTGATAAGCAAATTTTAGACAGGCTCGCCACGACCGGAACAAGCCCGGCCGTGGCGTAACCAAATTCAGAAAAGGTCTAGTTGGCCTTGTCTGATGCTTTTGAAGTATCCATCGCGGCAATGGTCGCAGCGACCAGTTCCGGATCGGCGCTCATGATTTCAGCATTAACGGCTTCCATCGCTTCGCCGGTTGCCGGATCAATGATGGCCTGGCGCTTGGCGGCGTCAGCAAGGAAATCAGGGTCTTTGACCATTTCCTGAAAAGCCTTCCGAAGTGCAGTGATAACCTCTTCCGGCGTGCCCGGAGCGGCCATCATGGAACGACCAAGCGGAGCAGCCGATGACGCAAAACGCAGCAGGCGTTTGGCTTTCGGATCATCGGTCAGGTCCTGCAGAAGCGGAACGTCCGGGAGATCCGGGTCACGGTCCACGCCAGCCTGCATGACGATCTTGATCGTGCCGTCGGCAATGGCGTCAGTGTCGTTGGCTTTGAAGGTTGCCCAGTTTGCCGAGAACATGTCGACTTCACCACGCAGCATGGCGATCTTGGAAGCGGATGACCCCTTGTAGCCGCATATCAGGCGATACTTGTAGCCGAGGACATTCTCGACCAGTGCCGGCATCTGTGCGCTGCGGGCCGCTTTACCGGTGCAGGCGACAATCGTCTCCTTGTGGGCCATTTCGTCTGTTGTCTGTGCCGGGGCACCTTTCCGGATCGCAAATGCGGAGTTTGCACTGGCATAACGCCCGATATAGCGAAAATTCTTGGCATCCCAGTCTGCGCGTTTCGGTGTGAGCAGCTGAATATGTCCGAGCGTGTCCGGCAGAACGGCGACTGTCAGGCCATCAGGTGCTGTCTTGTTATAGAAAAAAGCAGCCCCTTTGCGGCCACCGCCACCCGGCATGTGCTGGACGATGACATCAGGGTTGCCGGGAACAAATTTGCTGAAATGTGCGGCGGTCAGCTGGGCATACAGATCGTAAGAGCCTCCCGGCGGATGGCCGATGAGAATGGTGAGGGTTTTGCCTTTGTAGAGATCGGCGACGTCCGCCGTGGCTGCGCCGGGTGTGGCCGCCGCAAACAGGGCCAGCGCCGCGGCGCCGACCTTAATCAGTCCAGATACTCGCATCGTCATTCCTCCCGGGAATATGGTTCATGACCTTCAGGTCATTTTTGATCATTTGAAAGAATAACCGGATTCACCGGTGAACGGGGATTATGTCCGCTTTCTCCGGTGAACCAAATTTTCTTGCCAGTCATATTGTCATACATTATTACAATCATCAATGGGATAAAATGCGGCGAACAAGGCTGCTGGCGACCAAATGTCGCGGAAACCGGATGGGGTTAGGGAAGCCAGATGATTCTTGATGCTGCGACGCAGGCGCTCGGAATAATTACCGAGCCCTACCGGTTAATGTTCGTTGCATTCGGAACCTTTCTGGGGTTGCTGATCGGCGTTATTCCCGGCATTGGCGGGCTGGTCGGCCTGTCCCTTTTATTGCCGCTGACATTCTCAATGGACCCCTATACGGCGCTGGCCTTTCTGGTCGGTGTTCAGTCGGTAACGACAACATCCGATACCATCCCGGCAGTGTTGTTTGGTGTCCCGGGTACGGTTGGTTCTGCGGCGACCGTTCTTGATGGCCATCCGATGGCAAAGAATGGTCAGGCAGGCCGGGCCTATGGCGCGGCTTTTACTGCCTCTGTCGCTGGTGGCCTGTTCGGGGCGTTTGTTCTGGCGTTGACCATACCCCTGCTGCGACCTTTCATGTTGTCGATTGGAACGCCTGATCTGCTGGCGGTGTGCCTGCTTGGCCTGACTCTCGTTGTCGCGCTCAGCCACGGGGCGTTGTTCAAGGGGATCGTTGCGGCTGCTCTCGGCCTGTTGCTGGCAACGATTGGCGACGAACCGCAGACGGGCGAGCTCCGCTGGACCTTCGACATGATTTATCTCTGGGAGGGCCTGCCGCTGGTCCCGCTGGCGCTTGGCCTGTTCGCAATCCCCGAGATCATTGATCTTGCAACCTCGAAGAAGGCAATTGCGGAAGGCTCGGGAAAGCCGAAAGCCTGGCAACAGCTTGAAGGTGTCCGGGACGTTCTGAAAAATTGGTGGCTGGTGCTTCGCTGCTCAAGCATCGGGACCGTGCTGGGTGCGATTCCCGGTATGGGAGCGTCTGTTATCGACTGGGTTGCCTATGGTTACGCGGCCCGGACCGAGAAGGGCGCTGCGGAAAGCTTCGGTAAGGGCGATGTGCGGGGCGTTATTGCCTCCGAGAGTTCGAACAATGCAAAGGAAGGTGGCGCGCTGGTTCCGACGCTGGCATTCGGCGTGCCCGGATCGGCCTCTATGGCATTGCTGCTTGGTGCCTTTCTGATCCACGGGATTACGCCGGGGCCGGGGATGCTCGACAAGCATCTGGATATGACTTTCACCCTGATCTGGACGGTAGCGCTGGCAAATATTCTCGGCGCCGGCGCCTGTTTCATGTTTGCCGACAAGTTTGCCAAAATTGCCGGTGTTCGCCCGGGAATGCTGGTTCCGCTGGTGTTTGGTATCATGGTGGTCAGCGCCTATCAGGGGTCGCAGGACTATGGCGACCTGCTGTTGCTGCTGGCGATCGGTACGCTTGGCTGGGTTATGAAGCGTCTCGGCTGGCCGCGTCCGCCTCTGATTCTGGGCTTTGTGCTCGGCGGGCTGGTCGAAAATTACCTGTTCATTTCGCATTTACGCTATGGCGTCGACTGGATGCTTCAGCCAATCCCGATGGTGTTGTTCGCGGTGATGGCGCTGATGCTGTTCAAGCCGCTGGTCGGGCGATTTATGAAAACCCCGACGAAAGGCAGTGACGGCATGTCCGTCGCCGGGAAAGCGTCTTTCGGTCCGCATGCGCGGGGCGGTGTGCTGGTTGCTGATCTGACACTCTGGGCGCTGGTTATTGCGATGATGATCTATGTCATCGTCTCTTCCAGCCCGTGGGAGCTGTCCGCAAAACTGTTGCCGCAGGCTGTTGCTGTCGCCGGTCTTATTGCCGCCGGATTTTTTGGGGTTTTCGCCGTGATGGGGCGTATTCCTCCGCTGAAGGAAATGGCCGATGCGCTGCCATTGTCCGGAACTCTGGTGCAGGCCGCCTGGGCTGTCGGTCTGATTCTGGCGGTGCCTCTGATCGGCATGCTGCCGGCGATGGTTCTCTATGTCTTTGCTTACATGGTGTTGCAGGGGGAAACCCAGCCTCTGAAAGCGCTGATCATCACAGTTCTGTTCAGCTTTGCGACTTACGGCCTGTTTCACATGATGCTGCACGTTCCCTGGCCACAATCCTATCTGGGCGACCTTCTGCCCGGATTGCGGTCGTTCAGTGGCCGATTGATCTAATTCACAACATAACCACCCGTTTCAGGAGCCCCGCTCAATGAGCCAGTCCAAGAAAACCGAAACCCCGCCAAATCTGAGCAATGCGCCGATTTACGGCAGTGATGTCATTGCTGATGCGCTGCGTGAACAGGGCTTCCCGTATATTTGTCTCAATCCGGGCGCGAGTTTTCGCGGGCTGCATGATTCAATCGTCAATTATCTCGGTAACACAAAGCCGGAGATGATTGTCTGCATGCATGAAGAGCATGCGGTCGGTATTGCTCAGGGTTACGCCAAGGTTACGGACAAGGCGCTGGCCGTGGCTGTGCACAGTAATGTTGGGCTGATGCATGCCAGCATGGGAATTTTCAATGCCTGGTGTGACCGCACACCGATGTTGCTGGTCGGGGCGACAGGCCCGGTGGATGCGGCACAGCGGCGGCCCTGGATTGAATGGATTCATACCACTATCGATCAGGGTGGCATGGTGCGTGGCTATACGAAATGGGACGACCAGCCGGCTTCTCCGGTTGCTGCAGTCGAAGCGATTCGCCGGGGTACACTGATCGCGAACAGCCGTCCGAACGGACCGGTATATGTCAATCTGGATGTGTCTGTTCAGGAAGAAGAACTGGAGTCCTATCCGGATCTGGATCCGATCGAACTGTTTCAGGCCCCGCGTGACCCGGAGCCGGACGCCAGAGATATCGAACAGGCGGCAGACATTCTGATGAAGGCCAAGCGGCCGTTTATCTTCTGTGGCCGGTCAAGCCGTGACGAGGGTGCCTGGGCAGATCGCGTGCGCCTTGCGGAATTGCTTGGTGCCCGGACAACGACCCATATGAAGCTTCCGGCCGGGTTCCCGTCCTCACATCCCGCCTTCGTCGGCGAAACCGGCTGGCGACTGAAAGGGCGTGTGATGCAGGCTATTCAGGAAGCCGATGCTGTTATCATGCTCGACTGGCTGGACGCCGGTAATGCCATCAAACTTGCCTTTCCGCCGGGGTCGCCGCGCCCGCCGGTGATCGGTATATCCAATGATGTGCAGATTCATCGTGGCTGGAATATGGATTATGGCGGGCTTCCGGCACTTGATCTGAATATTGCGACCGTTCCTGAAACCGGTGTCCGTCGTCTGATCGAGGCACTGGAAAAACGGGGCCGTACGGCAGAGAAGGCCTCTCCCCGCAGCTTCCCGGTGACGGCGCCAGCCGCATCCGGGGAAATCGGCCTGATGGACCTTGCCAATGCTTATGCCATTGCCAGTGAAGGCCGCAACCTGACCATTACAGGGCGTCCGCTGGGCTGGCCGACAAATGCGAATGTGATCGAACATCCGCTCGATTTCCTCGGTCATACCGGCGGTGGTGGTCTTGGGGCGGGGACGTCGATTGCGGTCGGTGTGGCGCTGGGACTGCGTGAAAGCGGCTCCGACCGGCGGACAGTGGCGATCCTGGGGGATGGTGACTACACCATGGGCCTGACGGCGATCTGGAACGCGGTGACGCTGAAACTGCCGGTCCTGTTCCTGATTGCGAACAATCATTCCTATTACAACGACGAAAATCACCAGATCCACGTCGCGGAACGGCGGGGACGTCCGGTTGAGAACGCACCTGTCGGGCAGCGCATGGAAGGTCCGGCACCGGATCTGGTTGCCCTTGCCCGTGCGCAGGGGCTTGAAGCGGCGGGACCGGTCACGGATCTGGCTGATCTGCCGGCTGCACTTG
>TARA_R110000787_G_scaffold137495_3_pt1 | contig 61557 bp, 61 predicted proteins | sample TARA_R110000787 | Tara Oceans TARA_R110000787 (sample SAMEA4397920) | marine metagenome | biome: Polar Biome; feature: [DCM] deep chlorophyll maximum layer (ENVO:01000326); material: water (ENVO:00002006), including particulate matter (ENVO:01000060) such as... | depth 35 m | reverse complement strand
TCCGCCTATTGGCTTTCATTCGACTGATCGAACGCCCGCTGCTGCATTCCAGCAACTCCATGCCGAGCGTCAATTGATAGGGGGTTACAAGTCGAACCCGCATTTTCTCACCCGTCTGTCCATCTGGCTTGATTGCGCAGTCATCCATTTAACTTCCAATAAGGCATACTCAAAATTCCTTAGTTAGGCGTAAATTGCAAACAAACGACTCCGTTCGCCGGAGACGCGAAAATTGATGCCCGCAAAACCCGAACGGTGCAAGGTCATCATGATCTTGGGGAATGAGGTCCGATGATTGCTTTTACAATTCTGGCCAACATCCCCTTTGTCATTTGGTCATGTTAAACTAGCAGGGCAACGTTGAGAGGCGTAGGCAGCGTTGCGCGCGTCGCGCATTAGATATTCACCGTTGCGTCGATGCCATATGCGCGCGGTGTGTACATCGGGTGTCTGGGGAGACACTCTCTACCTGCGATTATAGCCTTTCCCGAAGCGCTTCATAGGGCGTTTGGCAAAACCAAAGACTCTTGTCTCGGCTTCGTCGCGCTCGCCTCATTCTTATTTGCGCCTCCTAAGCCGGTACAATCCTATCCCGCGGCTCCTCAGAGGCGCTCCTTAACGGCCTATCCAATCGAAAAACGCCTAAAACTACCCGATCAGGTAGTTGAATACCCCTCATATGCCTGTCTACTTGTTGCAGATAGGAATCGGACACGAAATTCGAAAAAGTCCGATCCATTTATGGACTAGGGATGCATTTGAAAGGTAGAACGGATGGTGAGCCACGCATTGAATAAGTCGCATCTAGATGGCGATGCGGCACTGAACTATGTCGACAAGAAAAAAGCACTATGGATACTCTCCGTTCTTTGGCCAGCAACGCCTCTGGTAGGCCTTTATCTCGTTTCGGAAACGGGCTGGAGCATCTGGTATGGACTGGTTCTGATCCTGTGGTATTTAATTATTCCAGCGCTTGATTTTGTATTTGGTCAGGATTACTCCAATCCGCCCGAAAGCGCGGTAGAAAAACTTGAAAAAAGTACATATTATCGCGTGCTTCTCTACCTTACGGTGCCAATACACTTCGCCGCGCTGATCGGCTGCGCATGGTGGGTTGCCACCCAGGATCTCAGCGCGCTTGAATTTATTGCGCTGGCCCTCTCGTTGGGTGTCGTCAACGGATTGGCACTCAACACCGGCCACGAACTTGGACATAAGAAATCCTCGTTCAGTCGCTGGATGGCAAAGCTTGTGCTTGCCGTTGTCGGCTACGGACACTTCTTCATCGAACATAACAAAGGGCATCACCGCGACGTAGCGACGCCGCTAGATCCCGCAACTTCGCAAATGGGCGAGAATATTTACATTTTCTCGCTGCGCGAAATTCCGGGTGCATTCAAACGCGCTTGGCATCTGGAAAAGGAACGCCTCGCCCGTTGTGGCAGTAGCCCCTGGACTCTCAAAAACGAGATTCTCCAGCCGATGGTCGTCACCGTCCTGCTTTATGGTGCGCTGATCGCCGCATTTGGCACGATCATGCTAGTCTTCCTACCGATTCAAATGGCGTATGGCTGGTGGCAGCTGACGAGCGCGAATTATATCGAGCATTACGGCCTGCTGCGCGAGAAGTTGCCGAATGGCCGGTATGAGCACCAGCAGCCGCGGCACTCGTGGAACGCGAACCATATCATGTCAAACCTGATCCTGTTTCATTTGCAGCGCCATTCGGATCACCATGCGCATCCGACGCGGTCCTATCAGTCTGTCCCCCGTCAGCAATTGATAGACAGATTGGGTTATTAAAATAGGAGAATGTTTTGGTATCATCGCAGTGACGTAAGGAACGAAGATGAGACCAAAACAGAAAAATTCCAAAGCCTCCGCTGAGCGGGTAGTGAAGGACATTCGCAGAGCGACCCGCAAGCAATATGGTGCGGAAGAGAAGATACGGATCGTGCTGGAGGGTCTGCGCGGTGATGACAGTATTGCTGAGCTGTGCCGTCGTGAAGGCATTGCACAGGGTGTATATTACAAATGGTCAAAGGACTTCATGGAGGCTGGCAAGCGGCGGCTTGCTGGTGACACGGCCCGTGCTGCCAACACTGATGAGGTCCGCGATCTTCGTAAGGAAGCCCGCGATCTGAAGGAGGTTGTAGCTGAACAGACCCTTGAGATGCGGCTTCTTAAAAAAAGCATGCTCGGGGATGGGGGAGAAGACGAATGAGATATCCTGCCACCGAGAAGCTGGAGATCATCAAGCTGGTCGAACGCTCGCACCTGCCTGCCAAGCAAACATTGGACAGGCTGGGCATCGCCCGGCCTACCTTTTACCGCTGGTATGACCTTTATCAGCAGTTCGGGGAGGAGGCGCTGCAAGACAAGCGGCCTGGGCCTCGTCATGCATGGAACCGGATCCCCGATGATGTGCGGGGCCAGATACTGAACATGGCTCTGGAACGCACCGATCTCAGCCCACGCGAACTGGCGGTGACGTTCACGGACACCAAAGGTTACTTTGTGTCCGAGGCCAGTGTTTACCGGCTGTTGAAGGCGCATGATCTGATCACCAGTCCGAGCTTCATTGTGATAAAAGCTGCCAGCGAGTTCAAGGATAAGACCACCGCCATCAATCAGCTGTGGCAGACAGATTTTACCTATCTGAAGATCATTGGCTGGGGCTGGTATTATCTGTCGACCATTCTGGACGACTTCTCGCGCTTCATCATCTCGTGGAAGCTTTGCACCACAATGAAAGCAGAAGATGTCACCGACACACTGGAGCTGGCATTGACCGCATCGGGCTGCGATCAGGTGCATGTGTTGCATAAGCCTCGGCTGCTCAGCGATAATGGCCCCAGCTATGTCGCAGGCGAACTTGCCGAATATCTCGCTGACAAGAATATGAAGCATGTGCGTGGTGCACCATTCCATCCGCAAACGCAGGGTAAGATCGAACGCTGGCACCAGACCTTGAAGAACCGGATACTGTTGGAAAACTATTATCTACCCGGTGATCTGGAAGCGCAGGTCGAAGCGTTCGTCGAACATTATAACCACCAGCGCTATCACGAGAGCCTCAGTAACGTAACGCCTGCTGATGCCTACTTCGGCAGGGCAGAATCCATCATCAAACAAAGAGAAAGGATCAAACGAAAAACCATGAAACAAAGACGCTTGCTTCACAGCAAGCTCGCAGCCTAATATAAATCAAACAGATGATGCCAAACATTCACCAACGTGAAAACCGCATCTGTCTCAAATTATATGACAACGGACACTATCAGTCGCTGCGTAATTTTGAGGATTTGCCGGCGCTTCCGCTCGGCTATCCAGGGATGTTTTTTCTCGCACTATTCCCAGCTGCATACCGGGCCGTGATGGACAAGCGTACCGTCGCTTGGGCCGGCGGCGATCTGAGTAAAATCCAGATACGCAAGGGCAAACGGGCATATTACGAAAGAAAGTTCGCGGACGCTGCGTAAAACTTTTCGGCGCAGGGTAGAGTCTCTTCCCACACCCACCCTGCGCCGTTCTTCCCAACCGAGTGGCGGTGCAGGTTTGTAGGGTCGAACGCTGTGAAAGCTTTGTGCCCAAGGTCACTGCGGTGTCCCACCGAGCGGTGCAATCCGCACCATGGCTCTCCAGAACAAATTACGAGGTTTATCGATGGCGAAATATCAGTGCCCTGATTGCGGTTATATTTATGACGAGGCCGATGGCGACCCTCATGAAGGTTTCGGACCTGGAACGCCGTGGAGCGAGGTGCCGGAAAGCTGGTCATGTCCCGACTGCGCTGTGCGCGACAAGATCGATTTTACTCCGATTGATGGAGGATCGCAGGCCGCCGAAGTTGGCGCAAGCACGCCCATCACCCCAGATGGTTCCACGACGACCAGCGCCGCTCCAGGGGCCCCATTTCGAAAGTGGGTCTGCATCACCTGCGGGCATATCTATGACGAGGCAACAGGCGATCAGCACGAGGGATTTGCGGTGGGAACTCGGTTCGAAGAAATACCAGACGACTGGTGCTGTCCCGATTGCGGAGCATCCAAGGGCGATTATGTCCTTGTGCGCGATTAAATGACGACAATTCAGATGAAAGCTTAATTTAATGGGAATTGCCGAAATTCTGAAACCAGCTGGATCTCCGGGCAATGCGATTAGAGAATATGACAACCTTTTAGCACAAATGAAGGCTACCCAGCTGGCGCATCGGACACAGTATAATCGAAATGCGCGGCTTGATGATCTTGAAAGGTTGCGTAAGGCTATGCTTGCGCACGAAACGCAGATCACTGAGGCCTGCGAACGTGATTTCCGCAAGCCTGCATCGGAAGTCAAGCTGACCGAAATATTCCCGGTCCTGCAAGAAATACGGCACGCGAAACGACATCTCAGGCAGTGGATGAAACCCCGTCGCGCGTCGTTGACATTGAGCATGGTCGGCACGCGGGCGCGGGTTCGCCCGGAAGCCAAGGGTGTGTGCCTCATTATCGCGCCCTGGAATTACCCGGTCAATCTTTCGCTAGCCCCTTTGGTTTCAGCGATCGCGGCCGGAAACAGCGTCGTGATCAAGCCCTCAGAACTGACACCGCACACGTCGGGCGTAATCGCCGACATCGTGCGCGAGGTCTTTTCACCATTGCATGTAGCTGTCGTCCAGGGCGGAATTGAAACCTCCCAGAGCCTTTTAGAGCAGCCGTTCGATCATATCTTCTTCACCGGTAGTCCGGCAGTTGGCAAGGTTGTGATGGCAGCAGCAGCGCGCAATCTTTCTTCGGTAACGCTTGAATTGGGTGGGAAGTCGCCGACCATTGTCGGCCCCGGGGCGAATATGCGCAAGGCGGTACAGAGTATCGTTTGGGGTAAATTCGCAAACAACGGGCAGACCTGCATCGCGCCCGACCATGTTTATGTTCATAGCAGTATTGCCCAAGAATTCGAGCACGCTGTCATCACAGAAATCTGCAGGGTCTACGGGAACGACAATCGTAATCTGAAGGCTAACCCCGACTATTGCCGGATCGTCAACGCCCGCCATTTCAAGCGGCTGCACGCCCTCGTAAAGGATGCACGCACGAAGGGCGGGGAGATCGCTTTCGGCGGCGAATTCGACTCGAGTGAAAACTACATTTCACCGACCGTGTTGAGAGGCATGAACCCTGACATGGACATCGCCGAAAAGGAATTGTTTGGACCCCTGCTCCCGCTCATTCCGTTCGATAATCTGGATGACGTCATTGCAAGGATCAATTCGCAGCCGAAACCTCTGGCACTCTATATCTTCGAGAAGGACCGGGGATTAATCGACCGCGTGATCGCGAACACCTCGACTGGCGGGATTGGAATCAATGTCACGGTCGCCCAATTTCTCCATCCAAACCTCCCTTTCGGCGGAGTGAACAATTCCGGGATAGGGGCCGCGCACGGCGAGTATGGCTTTCGTTCATTCTCACATGAGCGGGCCATCCTGGAAGATCGGTTTTCAATCCTTTCTTGGCTCTATCCTCCCTACACGCCGCGCGTACGCCGTTTGATCGACCTCGTAGTCCGGGTGCTGGGCTGATGCGTACATTCTGCAAGGAACAAGCGAACCATGTATGACTACATAATAATCGGGGCCGGTTCGGCCGGTTGCGTCCTCGCCAACCGATTGTCCGCCGATGGCAAGAAACGGGTGGCTCTGCTAGAGGCTGGCCCAAGGGACAAAAGCCCGCTGATCCACATGCCGATTGGAATCGCGCTTCTCGCCAACAACAAAAAACTCAACTGGGCTTTCGAAACCGAGCCGCAGGATCATCTTAATAAGCGGCGCTTGTTCTGGCCCAGAGGAAAGACACTTGGTGGCTCGTCCTCGATCAATGCGATGATCTATATTCGCGGTCATCCAGACGATTATCAATATTGGCAGGAAGCGGCAGGATCGGCTTTGTGGGGGTGGGACCGTGCGAGCGAACTTTTCCGGCGCATGGAGGACAACGAACGTCACCCGGCTGGAGGTTTTCACGGACAGGGCGGTGAATTGAGCGTCGGCGATTTGCGCACGGTAAACCCGCTCAGCGATGATTTCGTCGAAGCGGGGCGGGAACTCCAGTTCCCGGTCAATCCGGATTTCAACGCGGACAGCCAAGAAGGCCTCGGATATTACCAAGTGACACAGCGCAACGGTCGGCGATGGAGTTCAGCGCAGGCCTTTTTGCGCCAGGTCGAGGAGCGGGCGAACTTGGACATTATTACCGATGCGCGCGCCGAGCGCGTGTTGATGAATGGCAAATCGACCGTTGGCGTCGCTTACCGCCAGGCGCGCGAGTCGAAAAAGTTGAAGCTCAAACCGGGTGGTGAAGTCCTACTGTCTGGTGGCACCGTGAATTCTCCACAATTGCTGATGCTGTCGGGGATCGGGGATAGTGCTGTGTTGCGCCATAATGGCATTCCGATCGTACACGATTTACCCGAGGTCGGTCAGAACATGGCTGATCACCTCGACGTCACCATCATGAACGCAGCAAATTCGCGCAAGCCGATCGGGGTGGCAGCCAGCTTCATACCAAGAGCCCTCGGGGGGCTGTGGTCGTATATTTTTTCACGGCGGGGCTTTCTTACCAGCAACGTTGCGGAAGCAGGTGGTTTTGTCCAGTCTTCGCCTGACCGAGATCGGCCTAATGTTCAGTTCCACTTTCTGCCTACTTATCTCAAAGATCACGGGCGAAAAGTTGCCTTCGGATATGGTTACACGCTTCATATCTGCGATCTGCTGCCGAAAAGCCGCGGTTACATTTCCTTGAAATCATCTGATCCAATGGCCGACCCGCTGATCCAGCCTGGATACCTAGCCGATCCTGATGATCTCAAGACAATAATCGCGGCATTCAAGATCGGTCGGCGCATTCTGGATGCGCCGGCGATGGCCGCTCATAGTGCTGCTGAGGTGCATCCCGGGCCGTCGGTCCAGACAGACGATGAAATTGCCGCGTTTATCCGCGACACTGCCGAAACAATTTACCATCCCACGGGCACCTGCCGAATGGGTGCGGATGCGGAGTCCGTAGTCGACGCCTCGCTTCGTGTCCGGGGTATCTCAGGCCTCCGGGTCGTGGACGCCTCGATCATGCCCAGCCTCGTGGCCGGTAATACCAATGCGCCGACCATGATGATTGCAGAGAACGCCGCCGACATGATTTTGGGCAAGGTCGGTACGTTGGACGCAAATGCTGCCTGAGGCCGCTCGGTCTCAAGAAAACTCCGGCGGTGCCCGGAGAAATTAGTGAAGCTGGGCCTGGCCCGGACAAGATAACTGTATCTGGGAGAGAAGAAATGAATCCATTCAATGTAAAATTCCCGACATCCTGTTGTGTTCTGGGTCTGGCTCTCATGTGGGGGAGTGCGGCTTCAGCCCAAGATGGCGGCATGTATAAACGCGGGGATTTCGTAGTCGCTGTTTCCGCGTCAGAGGTTTTGACCAGTGAGCAGTTGGACGAGGTTTCGGTTGGCGGGGGTGACCTGCCGGGAGCAGGCGTCACCATCAATAATGACGAAACGGTCACTTTCGACCTATCCTATTTTCTGTCTGACCGGATTGCGGTGAATCTGTTCGGCGGTATCCCTGCTAGCGCGAGGCTGCAAGGAACCGGCTCTATCGGAGGTCTTGCGCTCGGCTCGACTGATTATGGACCTGCGGTGTTGTCGCTTCAATATCATCAGCCGATCGGGAGTAACGTCTCTCTTTATGCAGGGGGAGGCGTAGCGCGCCTGCTATTCCTAAACGAGAAAGACGGCGCAATTGCCGAATTCGATGTGCGCGACACTTGGGCTCCCGCGCTGCAGGTCGGAACGCGTGTAGCTCTGAATTCGAGCCTATTGCTCAACCTCGATACCCGCTATATTCCTTTCAATGGAAATATCAGCGGTAATCTTGGCCCCGCGCGAGTCAAGGCCAAGGTCGGCGTGGACCCAATTGTCGTCAATATTGGCCTTGCCTATCGCTTCTGACGACACTCCTGATCCGCATTCCCGGTACGGCAAATTCAATTGCCGGGACAGATAAGCAGCGGTCGGTGCCGCCGAAGTTAAGAGGAATCATTATGATGACAGCGGGTGGGGTCGACGGGAAAACGCCGCTCGGGCAAGAAGGGCTCGACCCCACCTTGCAGTTATACAACAGACGCATGGCCCAGCGCAGGCACGTTTTTGCTCAGTCTGCCATCCGGCGCGAGCGCCTCTCGCATGAGGCCCATCAAGGTGCGAAGGCGCTCGTCTACTGCGCACCCAGCGGCTTTGGGAAATCGACGCAGTTGGCGATCATGGCAGAAGATGCAGGTTCCGGGAACGCAGCTTACCTTAGCCTCGCTGAGTTCGAAACTGCGGAGGGCAGCGATGGTTCGTGTGTAGAACGTGTGATGCAGGCCATCCTCGATCAGTTGTCGGGACCGGATGCGCCGCAAACAAAGGGCGTGCACGAGGGAGAGGCTGTACTGTTCGCCCGGCTTTGGAAAACCGAGCAGCCAATCTTGTTGTGTTTCGACGAATTTATACCGGCTTTTGCTGACTTGGCGGAGCGGATTATCTGCGAGACGCCTTCCAGCGTCAAACTTGCCTTCGCCCCCATTGGCGTGGAGTTTTTGTCACGGCTCGCTCTTTTGCCCGGGGTCGTAAGAATGCGGTCGGAAAGCTTAGCATTCAACGAAGCCGAGATAGATGAACTTGCCCTTCTATCGGGGGCGCCATGGTCCACTGAACGCGCTTTGGAACTGACTGGCGGCTGGCCCGCATTGCTGCGTTTCGCTGTCGACCGAGCCGAGCCATTATCTTCGCCCATACAGTGGCCAGAAGTGCAGAACTTCTTGCATAACGACGTGTTTGCCAAATTGACCGTCGAAGAACGGGAAGTTCTGCGTAACGCCTCAATCTTGCAAACGGTTACACCGGAAAGCTATCGCTATGTTTTTAAAGCGAATTCGGACCTAGAACATTGGCTCAAGCGCCTGAGCGCTGTCCATGGTGTGCTGGTTGCAGGGCTGGCGAATGATGGGGAGAAGTTAGTAATGCTCCCGGTGCTCCGCGATTTTCTGCGCGAGGAGTTGCGCGTACTCATGCCAGACCGAATTTCCTATTTGTTGAAGCGCATCGCCTACTGGCATTGGCGACAAGGCGAATACCGCGAGACGATAACTGCTGCTTTGGATGCCCACGACCATCGCTGGGCGCACCGGGTAAGCGCAGGCGTGCTTATCGATATTGCATTACGACAGGGAGAAATTGCGGGTCTACGAGAATGGTTCGCTTCGGTTCCTCGTGACCAGTTGAATCGCCTGCCAGCCTTGGCATTCGGCTATGCCTGGACGATGTATTTCAGCCAGCAGGCGCAGGTGGCAGACGAAGTGCTCGAAGGCATGGCCGCAACTGAATACGCCGGCCAGAACCTCTACGGCCAACCCAGGGGTTGGCCCGAACTCGTATTCGCTATTGGCAAGGCGACACATGATGAATTGGATGAAAGCACCAGACTATGCCACCAATGGATCGATAGTTTTGGAGAGGATAACGAGGTTGGCGCAGGCGCGGCTTATACCTGCTTAGCATTTATCGCTGCGAGCGAGCGGCAATTCGAAGATCTGTCGAAGCTTTCTCGGAAGGCTTTCTCAATCAATCGATACGCGCGTCAGCGTTACGCTTCGGGTTGGCTTTCGGCCACCAACGTGCTCGCGGCGATGCGGAGCGGCGAGATGCTACGGGCTCGTACACTCGTAAAACAATCGCGCGAGAGCTCTGATATCGCTGTTGAACGTTCGCCTTTCGCGTCAAATCTCCTGCAGGCGTTCGAATATCAACTTTGCGAGGAGATCAAAGAAGGTGTCATGCCAGAGGGGCTCGAACACGACGCCATTAATTTCGCAATGGAATATGGGGTGGTGGATGTGCTCGCCGGAGTGACCCAGGCTGCGGCAAGGCGGATGGCGTTGAAGGGACTAACAACTGAGGCATTTGCCCTGATGGAAAAGGTCCGCGCCACGGCTCACCGCCGCCAATTGCCCCGCTTACGTTATCTGGCGGAAATCAATCTCGCCGAATTTCACTTGCTGGAGGACGGAGCGGACGCAGACGTTAATCTGCCCAAGCCCAACGCTGCGATCCTTTCGGCCAACCAGCTCCAGGCGTTGGATGCGCGCCTCGCCCGTGTGCGAGCGCTCATCGAGATCGGCAAGTCGCGTTTCGGGCTTGCTGAACAGCACGCCCGTCTCGCGTTGCGCGAGGCGGGCACAATGGGCGACTTGCGTGCGGCGGCCGCCGCCCAATATTGTCTCGCTACGGCGCTTGTCCTGCTGGGTTCGACTAGGGACGCGGAACGTGCTTTTCGCGAAGCGGAAGAACTCGTAGCACTGAATGGCTGCCGCACGACACGTGAGTGGATGATGGCACTGCTCCTTCGCATCGTGCCAGAAACGATACAGTTCTTCGATACAATCGGGCGTAAGGGCGAAGCGCTTCATTCGATGGAGCCGAGCGTCGGCTCCTCAGATAAGGGCCTCGTGCCGGTTCTGGCAGGGCGGCTTACCCGCAAGCAATATCTTGTCCTCCAATATATTGCCCGGGGCATGACGAACAAGGAAATCGCAGCACAACTCTCGATCAGCGAAAGCGGCGCGAAATGGCATGTCAAGCGGCTGTTCGAACGCTTCGGTGTCTCTAAGCGGAGTCAGTTGGTCGCCACCGCGCAGGCAAAAAACTTACTATAGGTACAAGGAAAATACTTCATGCAATCAATTAAGAGAATTGTAATCATTGGGAGCGGGACTGCTGGGATCAATCTAGCGCTAAATCTGCGCCAGAACGGTTTCGCAGGGAATGTCACGGTATTTGGTACCGAGCATCACGATCCCTATCAACGTCCGCCGCTTTCGAAGAACTGGTTGCTATCCGATAACGATCCCAGCCCCATTCCGTTGCGTCCAGCGAGCGCTCTTGAGGAAAATGAAATCGTGCTCAGGCTGGGCCAGGAGGTTGCCCTGATCGACCGCAAACGTGCTGTGATTGTGACCGAAACTGGCGAGGAAATTCCTTATGATAGGTTAGTATTCGCCACGGGTGCCGCGCCGCGTCGGCTCGACGTGCCGGGGGCGGATCTGAAAGGTGTTTTCTATTTGCGCAGCCTGGATGATGCTGCGGCGCTGCGGCGCGCGATGCGCGATAATTTGTCGGCCGAAGCGGTCGTTGTAGGCGCTGGGGTGATTGGCCTTGAAGTCGCCTCGGCATTTACCACCCTTAATAGACCCGTGACGGTGGTCGAGGCGGGTGCACGCGTCCTTGCTCGGGTCGCATCGGTTTCGGTCGCGGCGCAAGTGACGCAACGACTGGAAAAGGCGGGCATACACTTCCTGTTTGAAAAGGCGGTCGCCCGGATCGAAGGCGAGTCCGGTTCGGTAAAAGCTTTGGAGCTAGCCGATGGAACTCGATTGCCCGCCCAGCTGGTTATCATTGGAATTGGAGCGGTGCCACAGGAAAGCCTTGCACTCAAGGCTGGACTTACGTGCGATGACGGTATACTGGTGGATGAGGAAATGCGCACGTCGGATGAGCACATTTATGCAATTGGTGATTGCGCGCGGGGGCCGAATGAATTCGCGCGAGGCAAAGTCCGGATCGAGACGATCCATAACGCTATGCATCAGGCGAAATTGGCGGCCGCCAGCCTGTGTGATAAACCCGCTCCCGCTCCGGCCGTGCCGCGTTTTTGGTCCGACCTTGCTGGCATGAAGCTTCAGGGTCTCGGCATTCGCTCCGATTCGGAAGTGATCGAGGAGCAACATGGGGAGAGCGAGGATGCCGGCGAATATCATCATTTCGAGAACGGCCAACTCGTCGCGACCGAAACAATCAATCTCCCAATGCGGCAGAACGAGTTCGCCTCGCTTATCGTATCCCGAGCTCGTACTGACACCGAATAGTCTGTGAGTTGTTCCCCGTCAGCACTTATGTCACCAAATTGATGTTGTGATTTAAGGAGTGTTTTGGTTTCATCGTAGTGACGAAGGAACGAAGCTCACGGCAAATCAAACTTCATTTCGAACGATGTTGGATGATCATCTGAAAGAACGAGCAACAAAAATGTTGGGGCAAGATAAAATGTCGAAAGAGGCCATATCGGAAGCATTGGGCTATACCGACCGGACCAGTTTTAGCCGTGCGTGCAGACGGTGGTTCGACATTTGAGGGCCACCTCGAAAACCAGGCCCTTCCCTTGGGGATTAAAATCCGGTTCAAGGATGCTGAGGCAGCGAGGGAACTTGGATCATGGGCCAGCTGGGATTTTTTGATTTGCAGCAGCGGCATTAAGGTCTGGACGCAAAGTCTGATCCTTTGGTGGCGATATTGGCAGCGGTGCCGTTTGAGCTGTTCCGCGTGAAGCTGAAGGCGGCGCTGGTGAAAAGCGGTCTACCCAAAACGGCGGATGATCGCAAGAATGCGGCGGGCCGCAAGCCTTGGGATGAAGTGCTGATCTTCAAGGCCTTGGTGTTGCAGGCGCTCTACAATTTGTCGGACGATGCGATGGAATATCAGCTGCGGGACCGGCTCTCCTTCATACGGTTTGTTGGCCTTGGCCTTGAGGACGCGGTGCCCAATGCCAAGACGCTATGGCTGTACCGCAAGGCGCTGGTCAAAGCGGGAGCGATTGAAGGCCTGTTCCATCAGTTTGACAGCACGCGTCACTGCTGTGAATGGCAGCGTGCTCAAAACATGTTATAGCAACTGTATCGTTCACGCTGTTTGCTCCATCCCGTTTATTTGTGAGCGACACAACGCGTTTAGTATCCGACGGAAAAAAATTTGTGGAATTCCGAAAGCTCTAGCTTGTAGCGTCGAGCGATGTCTTTGAGGTGATCCATCCGTTAATATCGCTTTCTAGCCACCTGACGCTGTAACCGCCTATTGAATGAGGCCTAGGAAATTTCCCATCGTCCATCCAGCGATAGATGGTTGATCGTCCTAGTCCGACACGGTGCTGGACTTCTTTCAGACGGAGCAAACGTGCCGCAGGCGGATCTGGCAGTTTATTTGGCTCAATATCAAGCATATCCGCCTCCATGTGCGCGATCGAAGCCATCGCCCAGAAGCGTATCCTTCCGGGCGAGGTCGTCCATGTGCTCAGCGAGCAGTCGCGCGACGCGTTGAGCAGTCCCCTTCGCCCAATGCGGTTTGACACCGTGGAGGTGATCACCAAGCTGGGTTTCTAGGACATCTGGCAAATGGCGAACCAGTTCTTCAAAAAACAAGGCTAGGTCCGTTTGCATCCAGCGTGATGCCTTGTCCTGATCTGAAGCCAGATAAAGAAGCAAATGGGCATGCGGCGATGCGCCGCTACCATATAATATACGCAAGGCTTCACTTACGGTAGCTTCGCGCTTGCCTGCCAGAATACGGCGCATCGTGCCCCGGTCTATTTGAGCCTCGCTAGCAATGCGCACTTGAGAACGGCCTGATGTCGATGCTGCCTGATTGAGCAGCTTAGATACACCGGCCTTAATATGCGCTTCGGAAATTCCATTGGTTTCGGTCATGTTATTCATCCTGTCTTTAAGAGAACGAATCACCTTATATCTTGAAGGCGCACCTGTAGGAAAACAAAAAGAACATAAATAGAACAAATAGGAAATTACGAATCAACTGATCCGGGTTTCCTGTTCTGTTAAAAACAGCTTCTGTTTAAATGAGAACAACTGCTGTGCTGGCCTGAACAGTTCCGGGCAGATTAGCGCAATCGCTGTTCGGCTATGCCCATTTTCCTTCCAAATTGTCGCTTTTAGCTTGGGATACATCCAATTTGGCATTTCCTGTTTTCCTACAGGCGGGTCACTGACGCACATAGAACATACAGCGAACATATGCTGTTTCATGTTTCTCAAGCGAAAGTGATTTTCCATGATCAATACTACCCAAACAAACCGCCGCGCATCCGATTACCTCATTCCAGCAGCTATAGCGCTTCTCTGTGCAACGGCTGCCTATGCAGGCGCGGACAATACCTTTGATCCAGCGCTGGCAAAATTTACTGACTTTCTAGAAGGTTCTGGCGGTAAGATCATTACCGTTCTTAGCCTGGCAGCCGGTCTCATTGGATTAGCGTCTGGGCGTTTTTCCCTCGGGCAAATTGCTGTGCCGGTAGGCGTCGGCATCGGCGTCGGGACAGGCGTTCCCATCGTCACCTCTGTTGTCACGGCAGTCATTTAACGACTGCGACGGGCAAGGAGGGCGGCACAAATGGCTGACAGATATCTTTTACCCCGGCGGCTTGATGATCCCGAACTCATCGGATTTTGGACGATCGACGAGTTTCTTGGCCTGATCATCCCGTTCGCCTGGGGCATATTAGCGCAGCATATTTTTGTAGGAATTGCTTTAGCATTTGTCGCCTGGTTTGCCCTTCGAAAAGCAAAATCCGGCGGTGCGAGCGCGCAGCTCCTCCATGCTGTCTACTGGTATCTACCCGGATCGTTTCTGGGATTGAAAGCCACGCCGCCCTCCCACTGCCGACTTCTGGCCGGTTGAAGGAGGAGTAGATGGAAGCTCAAATAGCACATCAATCAGCGCAGCGCCTGCTCCGGCAGCGCAACTGGCTAGCCCTCTTAGCTGCGGGACTAGCAGTGACAAGTCTGGTCGCCATTGCAGCTGGATCAATGCAGCCGCGTGAAATCGTGCTGGTACCTGTAACCGGACAATCGCTGACTTTATCGAGCGCAGGCGTGTCCCGTGAATATTTGGAGCTCGTCACCCGCGATACCGCTCTCATGCTGCTCAACCGCAGCCCCGAAGGGCTTGATTACTGGATGGAGCAGATTCTCAAACTAGCCGATCCCAGCGCCCATGGGCGCCTCAAATCAGAATTGGTCAAAATCGTTTCCGAGCAGCGCGGCTCCGATATTGCCCAGGCATTTGTCATCCGTTCGCTTGTCATCGACCCAAAAGAACTCAAGTCTGAAGTGACCGGAACGCTCAAGACGTTTGTCGGCGCGCAGGTGATCGCTAGCGAGGAGCGTAAATTTGTCTTTAGCTGGACATATTCCGGCCTTCGGCTTGCGCTGACCGGTTTTGCGCAGGTCCCAACCGATGCCGACAAAAAGATCAATCAACAGCCCAATCAAAAGGATGCCTCATGATCAGTATGTTTTCATTCGCGCCCGCCTGTCTGTTCGGCAGCGGCATGGCGAGCATTAGCTGGGGAGCGACCAGACACCCGGACACCGGGCTCAAAACGCTCGGAGCAGCGCTTCTTGTCGCCGCCACCTCTCTCGCCGCTACCCCTGCACTGGCTGACCAGTTTGTCGAAGCGGCGGACAATGCGAAGATAGACTGCACATTATCGCGTGATGAACTCACCCGCATAGCGCTAGTTGGCGATGAATTTTCCAGCGTCTCCAAAATTGCTTCTGGCTACCCTTATAATGATTTTGGCGTAACGCACGAACCGGTGCGCGGCGATATTTATATTTCCGTGCCGCCGAGCTTTGCCGCAAACTCTCTAAGCTTCTTCGCCACCAGCAAACAGGGTTTTGTTTATAAATTCGTATGTCACACCGCTCCTGTCGAAGCGCATCAGCTTTTTGTTACCAATCCCGCGCTAGCCAAACCCGAGGCCGAGACATGGGAAAACGAGAGAAGCGAAGACCAGACCATCATCGCTTTGATAAAGGCCATGGCGGAGAGCGCTACGCCCCCCGGTTACAGCGTGTATCAGCGCATGATGCGCCCGGTTCGAACGGGCGATATCGAAGTACAGCTTATTACGGAATATCGCGGCGCTGGCTTTAACGCTCAGCAGTTTATTCTTACCAATCGCGGAAAAACAGAAATCAAGCTCAATGAAGCCGAACTCGCCCCCAAATCCGCGCGCGCCATTTCCATAACCCAAAACACACTTAAAGGCGGAACCAGCACATCGGCATATGTGGTCACCGCGACGCGGGGGGCCGTCCAATGAACGAAAACAAAACAAAAGCCCCTGTTCAAAATACCGATGAAAAGCAGGGTAAGGCACGCACGGGTCTCAACAAGCAGATCGCGCGGCGGCAAAATATGCTGCTTGCCGGTATCGGCAGTCTCGCTTTGATCGCAGGTGCCTGGTTTCTATTTGCCGGTGACGGCGATGATGCAGCTCAAGACGATAACGGCATAGTTACAATTGACGCTGGCAGTCTGGTTAACCGCAATCTCTCCCAGCGCGAGTTTGTCGCGGCTTATGAAAACAGGCTCAATAAACTCACGCAGGATCAAAAGGCGCTCAAGGAAGCGCAGCTCCCAACCGAAAAAATTGAAGAACAAATAGAAGCTCTTCGACTTGAAAACAGCGAAATGCGCGCCAACGGGCAAGCAGCCATCGATGCGATTTCAGCAGAAAACGCGGGTCTAAAAACACAGCTGGAAGAAAAAGCCGCGACACCGCCTCCCGTGGCACCGCCGACCTATGGTCCGCAAGGCGGAGATTTTAACCGTCAATCTGCGTCGCTTGGCTCACCAAATGGCACAGAAATTTCACCCGATGGTTCTCCATCCGGCGCAGTAAAAATTCTCAACTTCGGCAGCGCAACACCAGGATCAAAATCTCCCAAAAAACGCACGTCTGAAATTTCACCGCTGCTGGTGGAAGACAGCCCGGAATATCTGCCGCCCAACAGCTACGCACCGGCAAAAGTCATCGTCGGCGTTGATGCCTCGGTGGGCGTTGCCAGTCAGAGCGATCCGCTTCCGGTAGTATTGCGTATTACCGGCCCTGCCCGTTCGGTGGTCAAAAATGGCAAGTTGCTCACCACCAATATCACTGGATGCATTGTGAACGGCGCGGCGCGCGGCGATCTCTCAAGCGAAAAAGTCTACGTAAAGCTGGCGCGTATGACCTGCGATCAGCCCGGCGGGCGTGTCGCGGTCAGCGAGGTTAAAGGCTTTATCAGCTTTGCCGGTAAATCCGGCGTGCGCGGACGCGTTGTCAGCCGCGAAGGCAGTCTTGTCAGTCAGGCTTTGCTTGCCGGAATTGTTGGCGGGTTTGGGCGCGGCTTTTCGGCCAATGCCAACGGTATATTTTCCGGTCAGATTGGCGCGAACGGGAAACGCGATAGCCTATCGGGCGCGGACATATTGACCGGCGGTCTTGGCCAGGGCGCTGGCGATGCCGCCGATACTGTCTCCAAATATCTCATCGAACGAGCCGAACAATATCAACCTGTCGTCGAGATGCCGACAGGCATCGATGTCGAGATCGTCTTTCTCGACGGCGTCCATGTAAGGAGTGAACAAAAGTGAATTTTTCCAATTTCAAAACCGAGGGTCGGACCTTCAAGTCACGGGCGGCCGCCATTGCGCTTGCAGTCGCAAGCGGCGGGGTCGTCACAGGCCTTGTTGCTGCCAGCTTCATCTCGGTTCCAGCTAATGCCGCAGCGGTACTTCAGGATGTGCGAACCGCAATTGAGCTACGCCTCCCCAGAACACCCATTACCAGCCTCACCTGCAAGGGCTTTGGCGGTTTGTGCGAGGTCGTATCGGAAAAGACATTATTCTACATTGATGAACGCGCGCGCTATCTATTTGTCGGGCGTCTATACGATATGGAAAGCCGGGCGGACCTGACGGCAGCCAAACTGCTGGAGCTTAATCCGGAACTGCTGGTCGCTGGAACAGCAGGCGCAAATAGCAGCGCGCCAACTGCTGCAAAACAGCCCGCCAAAGAACGCGCTTCCAAAATTCCCATTGCGGATCTGGTGCCATCGGGGGCGATCCATTGGGGTGCTAAATCCGGCCCCAAGCTCATAGTCTTTTCCGATTTTCATTGCAGCTATTGCAAGCGGCTGACGGCCGAACTTAAAAAAGCACGCGTGCGCGTCGAAGAGCGGCCAATTTCGATTCTAGGCGAAACGAGCCGGAAACTAGCTGAAGCGGTGATTTGTTCGCGTGATCCTGCAAAGGCGCTGCATCAAGCCTATTCTGGAGAGACTCTAAAGCCACAAAAACCCTGCGACACCTCGGGTCTTGATGCCAATGAGGCCTTTGCACGCAGCCACGGTTTTTCTGGGACACCGGTCATGGTGCGTGCAAGCGACGGCGCGGTGCTCGAAGGGTATCGCGGCGCTGCTGAAATCCGCGCGTTCCTTGGCTCAAATGCAAAAGGTGCAAAATGACGGGCGCGCGCATTCCATTGGGCTTCTTAGCGCTTTCATGCGTCTCACTGTCATCCTGCGCTAGTCTGGGCAGCAATATTAGCGGCAGTTTTGATTGCAAGGCACCGGGCGGTAGCTGCGCACCAACATCGCAAATTGATGCAGCGGCGAATGCGGCAATTCTTGAGCAATCTCCATCAAGTGGCAGGCGAGGTCTGATATCGGCGGCGCAAACCGTGCGGACCGGCGAGCGTGTGCTCAAGATTGTCTTTCCCGGATTTGTCGATGCGTCGGGCAATTTGCATGAAGCCCGCAGCGTGCATGTAGTTGCGCGGTCTCCTGACTGGGCTGCCACATTGACCGGGCAAGACACAAATATCGCTCGGCAAATGGCGCGCGATATAGCAGATCAAGCCAAGCAAGCATCCAAAGACAATTCCGGCGACGCTCTTAGCGCAAACGATAACGCCAGCGAAACGCCGTCAGAATCGATTGAAGCCGCTGACCCATTTCTCAAAAGTTCATATAATTTGCCCTCGCGTGGTTCGTACCCCTTGACCGTGCGAGAGGCAATTGCCGGTGCAAACATGCCGGCAATCGAGGGGTTCGATGGGCTCCCTCCCCCAGCAAGTCGAACCCCTCACCCTGCTTTGGAGGCATTCCCCAAGGTTGGTCTGCCAAGCATCGAAGCCATCGAAGCTGCCAAGATAGGCGGGAGCAACAGATTGTCCAGCGAGGAGAAGGGACGATGAACTTCTCCATACAATCTGCGCGCGCCAAGCTGCTTTCGGGTCTCTTTGGTGATCACCAAACCGCTGATCATGCAAAGCCAAGCATCGCGCTCGATATGCTGTCAGACTGGCTGCCATACCGGGTTTTTGATACCGGACCGCGGCTGTATCGCAACGCGCGCTCCAAAGGATTTATATTGTCCGCCGCGCCGCTGATCGGCGCGGATGAACGTACCGGCGAAATTCTAGGACAGTTTTTTTCCGAAGGCATGCCCGAAGGCGCGTGTCTGCAGATATTACATTTTGCCAGCCCGCGCATTGGCCGGGTCGTCGCCCCCTGGTTTGCCAAACGTTATGCGCAGGGCGGCGTATATGAGGCAATGGCGCGCCATAGATCAAAAAGGCTTTATGATCTGGTCTGGGAAAGCGGGTCTGCCCATGCGCCGTTTCATGCCCGCTGCCATAATCTGGTTATCTCTCTGGGCGTTCCAGACACCGCAAATGTTGACGACAATGAACTCGCGCAGTGCCGCGAGGGACTGATCGGCGTGCTGACCTCGCTTGGCATTGATGCAAATGAAATGGAACCGCAGGAACTTATCGCGCTCGTTGATGATCTGACCTCTCCTACGACGGCACCGCAAGAAGACCGCACCGAATATAATCCGCTCGACGACATTGCCAGCCAAGCTATCCGCCGTGATATTGAACTCGAAGTTGAAGATGACCGGATGATCCTGCGCACCGAACGGTTCCGGGAAATCGGGCGCAGCGCTGATGGCACGCCGGAGATCGGCGCTATTTATCCCGATGCCTTTGACATCCGGCATTTTGGTGTTCGGCAAATGCCCGAACGATGGGCGCCGTGGGAATGCGCGCGGCTAATCGGCGACATGTTCACCGACAAATTGCGCTTCCCCTGCCCGGCTGCGACCATGCTTTGTCTGGTTTATCCCGACCGCGAGGGCGCTTCGGCAAAAGCCGGTTTCAAGTTTATGCGCACAACCAGCCTCAGCCAATCCAAAAGCGCGCGGTTTCTGCCCAAGCTCGCCCAGCAATCTGCCGAATGGAGCCATGTCCAGGCAGAATTGCAGGCTGGCAAAAGACTGGTACAATTGTTTTACGGCGTAACCAGCTATTCGCCACTCGGCCTCGGCGATGCACATGAACGCTCGATCAAGGCTATCTACAAGGCTGCTGGTTGGGATTTGGCCGATGAGCGCTTTCTCCAGCTCCACGGGCTGATCGCGGCCATGCCCATGACGCTGGCGGATGGTCTTGCCCATGATCTCAAACGTTTAAAGCGCCTCAAAACCATGCTGTCGACCAGCGCGGCCCATATTGCGCCATTGCAGGGCGAGTTTCTGGGCGGGCCATTGCCACATCTGCTGCTGGTCGGCAGGCGCGGGCAGCCATTTTACTGGTCGCCATTTGAAAATGACGCCGGCAATCATAATGTCGCGATCTGCGGAAAATCCGGTTCCGGAAAATCGGTGCTGCTCCAGGAAATGTGCGCGAGCCTGCGCGGTGCGGGCGCGAAAGTTGTTGTGATTGACGACGGGCGCTCGTTCGAACATTCGGTTAAATTACAGGGCGGTCGTTTTGTAGAGTTTACGCTCAAATCCGGTTTCTCGCTCAATCCATTCTCGATGATTGACGATGTGCGCGCTGCCGAAGACGATGATTATAAACTCGACTGCATCGCGATGATCAAAGCGATTGTCGGCCAAATGGCGCGGCACAGCGACCGGCTTACCGATACCGAACGCGGTCTGATCGATCAGGCAGTCACTACAGTTTGGGAAGCGCTTGGCAGCGGCGGAACCATCAATGACGTAGCAGCGGCGTTCGCAGCCATTTCCAATCCTGTCGCGGATGATCTGGGAGTTGCCATCGGTCCCTATATGAGCGGCGGTAGCTATGGCGGCTTTTTCGAAGGCCAAGCCAGTATCGCACTCGATGATGATTTTACCGTATTTGAAATGTCTGATCTGGCAACGCGCGAAGAGCTAAGATCGGTCATTTTGTGCGCAATCATGTTCATGACCAGCCAGGCGATGACCCAAAGCCCGCGCAGCACCAAAAAACTGCTTCTGATCGATGAAGCATGGTCTTTGCTCAAAGGCGGTTCGATGGGCGAGTTTGTTGAGACCTACGCGCGAACGGCGCGCAAATATGGCGGCGCGCTGGCCACCGCCACGCAGTCACTCAATGATTATTACAAATCCGATGGCGCAACCGCAGCGCTCGAAAATAGCGACTGGATGCTGGTGCTACAGCAAAAACCGGAAACCATTGCAGATTTCCGCAAGAACGACCGCCTCGACATGGATGATCGCACCGAAACGCTGATCCGCAGTTTAAAACGTTCGGGCGAAGAATATAGCGAGGTCTTTATCAAAGGCCCGGATAGCGAAGCAGTTGGTCGGCTAGTTCTCGATCCCTATTCCGCCTGCATCTATTCTTCTTCGCCCGATGTTTATGCTGCGATCGAGGCTGAGCAGGAAGCGGGTGCTTCTCTGGCACAGGCGATCGCCCGCGTGTCCGGTGTTGGCGCCGACAATCGGAAGGGCAAGCACAATGCCTGACAAAACCGATACGCTGTTTGATTCTTATCTTTCCCTTGGGACAAGCAAGGACCGGCGCTGCAATCGCGCTCCGTTCCCACTAAAGCAGTTTTTTCAAACCTCTTGCCACATCATGGTGGAAACATCGCTATTCGCGATCAGCTCGGTATTGATGGCGCTCGGCCTGCCGCTGTGCTTTTTCCTGCTGTTATCGGGCTGGGATTTGCTCGGGCTGTTCACGCATCTGGACAATTTGAGCTGCCGCTATCTCGAAGCGGACGGAATGCGCAGATTGGCGTTTTCCAGCGACCTCAAAATCATATTCTTTGGGTCTACTGCTCTGATCGCGGCGCTTCGGATGCCAGGATTTACCAGGCGGATAGCGGGTGCCTTTCCCGAAAGGAGCAAGATATGAGCAAATTTGCAATTTCACCAGAGCATCTGCCAAGCGCGCGATCAGTCATCGTGGTTCTTCTGGTCCCGGCTGCGATATTGTGGATTATCTGGGTCAGCTTGCGTCTGATCGAACCTAACAAGCAACAAATAGTGCAGGTCCGCATGTCCGAGATCATGCGGGATTTCGTTGACGCAGAAGCAAAGGGCAATGCTGATCCCGAAGTGACGCGCGAGGCCATTGCCCGGTATCTCAGCGCAACAGAAGCGGCCGTGGATGATTTGGGCCGTAGCGGACATGTGATTTTGGTTGCCGAAGCGGTGCTCTCCAAAAATACACCCGATGCCACGTTGCAGCTTAAAGTCAAAATCGCCCAAAAACTGGAAAACGACAGCCGGGAGAAACCGCAATGAGCGCTCTCATATCCCGCCTGAAACGCCCGCTTGTTCTGGCAATGCTGGCAGCGATCCCGTTGCTCTACGCGCCGATAGCCAAATTCAGCGACAACCATGCGCTCTTGATCAATGCCAGTCCCAGCCTGCCCAACTGGGCATTCTGGCTGGATAAGAATTTTACCCCTTCTCGGGGCGCGTTGATATTCTTCGAGCCACCGCGTTCAGAACTACTCATCAATCACTTTGGCGCGAAACCGCAGATCTTCGGAAAGCGGATATTGGGCATGCCGGGCGATCGGGTTCGCCATGACGGCAAAAATGTCTTTATCAACAATAGGCTTGTGGCGCGAACCAAACCCAGAACCCGTAAAGGGGCAGCGCTTACCAAAGGTCCAGTAGGCATCATTCCGGGCGGCTGCTATTATGTCGGAACGTCCCACAAACATGGCTTTGATAGCCGCTATGGCGAGATTGGTTTCATTTGCGCGCCCCGGATTATTGGCACCGGGAGGGCAATATTGTGAACAGACTATCTTTGCCTTTCCTCATTACGGCCCTGCTGTCGTCACCGGCATTGGCGCGCGACTATGGCCAGCAGGGTACGCATTTCCCGATTATCGAACCGGATTTACTCGAACAGATTCAGTCGCGCCTTCAGACCATGGACAAGAACGGTGACATTGACCGGCTCAACCAGAAACTCAAAGCGCGCACCATAGCGCGAGTAAACCGCCCCAAGCCAGTTGCAGGATTGGTGAGAGCGACAAAAGCCACCACGCGCTTGTTCGATCCAACCATCACATTGCAGGCCGACATATTGGATCATGATGGGCGCAGGATCTGGGCCAAAGGAACCAGGGTCAATCCTCTCGATACCGTTCCATTGCGCGCGGCGTTGATTTTTTTAGACGGCGATGACCCCGCGCAGCTCGAATGGGCATTTGCGCAAAAATCAAAGACGGCAAAACTCATTCTGACAAAGGGTGCACCGCTTCAACTTATGAAAGCGCGGCAACGACGTTTCTATTTTGATCAGAGCGGAAAACTGACCGCGCATTTCGACATCAAGGCGCTACCCGCAATGGTCGATCAACAGGGCCAGATGCTGCGCATCCGCCAATTTGCGCTTTCCGGGGAGCAGGAGCGAAGCCAATGAAAACATTGTTTCGAAAAATCTTCAGATTAAAACCCGTATGGCTCTTGCTCGTGCTGGCATTCAGCCTGCTTGTCTCAGCGCCAGCGCGCGCCGATGCGGGCCCTGGCCGCTGCACCGGCAAATTTGTCAATCCGATCACCGATATCTGCTGGTCCTGTCTGTTTCCTCTGTCAATTGGCGCTTTGGATATCTGGCCATCGAGCAGACCTGATCCTAAAAACCCCACTCTGCCCGTATGCCTTTGCGGTTTGCGCCCCGGCATTGCCATGGGGTTCTGGGAGCCGGTGCGGCTTGCCGATGTCAGCATGAAGCCCTGGTGCTTTGTCAATCTGGGCGGGCTCAAGATCGATCCCGGATTTGATATTGGCTATCGTTCCATCTCGGGACCATCGGCCATTGGCGGGGCCAGCCAATATTATTCTAGCTGGCATGTCCATTGGTATGCCTATCCGCTGATCTACTGGATGGAGATTGTCGCCGATTTTCTCTGTCTCGAAGCAGGTTCTGTCGACATTCTCTATATTTCCGAGATTGATCCGCTGTGGCAAGACAGTGAACTTACCGCGATCATCAATCCAGAAGCAGTTCTGTTCGCCAATCCGCTGGCGCTCGCTGCGTGCGCGGCCGACTGTGTTTCTGCCACGGTCAATCTGCCGCGCGATGAACTCTTCTGGTGTGCTGGCTGTCAGGGTTCAATGTATCCGATGAACGGCAATGTCTCGGCGAGCATTGGCCATGTCCAGGCCTCCCGGCTCGTCTTGTCGCGCTTTGCGTATAAATTACACCGCCAGCTGGTGTCCTGGGGAACCATGGGCAACAAAGGCCTGTGCGGCAAATATCTCATGCCGATCATGCGCAAGCAGCAATATCGCCTGCAGGCTACCAATCCCAATCCGGCGACAAAGGGCCGCTATGCCTGCCCGCCCATCGGAGCCTCCACCACCTTTCAATCTGCCGGACAGGTCATTCCCGCCATTGGCGAGGACATGGGCTATCTAGTCTGGCGCAAACGGAATTGCTGCGCATTATGAAGAACTTCGTTCTCTTTTCGGTTTTGTTCACGATCTCCGCGTCCACCGGTTTTGCCGCTGCGCAAAGCGTGAACTCGGACATACTCGATATTGAAGCCATACGGGCGTCCGCCAAAACCTATTCCGCCGAGGCAGAAGCACTGGCGGAAAATGTCCGTTTGCGCAGCGAAGATTTGCGTAGCGACGCCCGTCAGACACAAGACCAGGCGCGGGCTAATCACGAACGATATACGCAAACTGTCGAGCGGAAACATGCAAACAACAAAGAAAACAACATGGATGAAGTCTTCGATTTCGACCGGATGATTTCGGATCATGCAAAAATGGCTCAGGCCAAACTCGGTGACGCACCGCGTTTCATTGCCTTTGCAAGCTTGTCGATGCCGTCGCAGTCTTTGAAAAAACTCGTTCGCGACACATCGGCGGCAGGCGGGGTCACGGTGCTGCGTGGTTTCCCCGGTGGCAGCGCCAAACAGCTGACAAAAATGCTGACCGCTATGGCCTCGGACGGCGAGCAATTATCCGCGCTCGGTATTGATCCCAGACTATTCCGGGCGTTTGATATCAAGGCTGCGCCCAGTTTCGTAATGGCCTCATCCGATTTTACGCTCTGCGATGGTTTCAATTGCACAGGCGCTGTCCCGCCCCATGACCGGATGACGGGCAATGTCAGCGTAGAATATGCGCTCGAAACATTTGCGGGCGGCGCTGGTCCCGGATCGCGTCTCGCCGCGCTGCACCTTGCCCGCCTGAAGAAGGAGCGCTGAGTGATGAAGTTTCTTAAATGCCTTGCCCTCGTTGTCACGGTCATCAGTTTCTCCGCCGGATCACCACTGGCGGCACAGGACCGCGAGGCGGCCAGGAAAGAAGGCAAAGCTTTTGCCAATCAACAACAGGGACGCGCCCGCGCAAATGCAAGCACGCAGCCCGATGCGGCGCGTGTTCCTGGATACACATCAAATCCTGCTGAGGCGGATTATGCCGATAATCCGGAACGCATTGAAGGCGATGCAAGGGCCGCAGCGCGCAGCCACGAGGGTATGAAAGCGATAAAGGACTCCAATGCCCGGCGCGCGAAGTTTGAGATAGATGAAATCAAAGCGGTCACTGCGCGGTCTAATTCGATCAACGAAGACCCACTTGCCTATACCAGCGGTATGGAAATTGGCGGGGCGGAAGGGCGCTGCGTTCCGCTACCGCCCTCTCCAGGATCGCCGGGCCGTTATACGGCTACCTGCAATAGCGGGGTGGCGCTGGAAGAAACAAACGAGAGTTGCAGCATCTATCTAAATGTAAGGGTCGAGCAGCGGACCCAATATCATTATCTGTGCAGCGATATCAGTCCTTACCAATTTGGCGGCGTCCCTTCTTGCGAGATATTTAACGCAAATGGATGCCGGAGGGCCGGAATACGTCCAGGACCGTGTTTGCAATGGGGCGGAAACCGTGAACAGGATCGATACTGCGTTGAACCCGGCGAACCCTATGTTGAAATGAGCTGCAGCGCGCCTGTCGCGGGAGAAACGCCTTACGCGACATCATCTGAAAATATTATTCAGGAAAACCAAAATGATGCCGCTTGTCGGACTTTTGCCGAAGATGCCGATTGCGAACAAACAGCCGAGACTTGCAGCGACAGCGACCCTGTAACCCGCATCATAAACGGTGTGCCGGTCACAAAACCCTGTTGGGCATGGGAGCGGGCCTATCAATGCAATGCCCGGCGCGCTGCCAATGATTGCGAGGAATTGGATAATAATCCGGCTTGCCAATTGCTCCGCGAGGATTGTCTAAGCGAAGATAATCCCTGCTCGACCACCGAATGGGTTTATGATTGCCCGCTTCCAGATACGCAAGGCTCGGGTAGCCAATATATTTGTGACGGCGATGTCTATTGCATCGACGGATCATGTGAGACGATTGAGCGCGAAGCGAATGACGAGTTCAAGGATGCCGCTGTTGCGCTTCACGCGATGGACGATGCGCGCGGACAATTTGATCCCGACACATTAACGCTTTTCAAAGGCGAGCGCGAGACGTGCGGCTCAAAAGTCTTCGGGGTGCTTAATTGCTGCAAGGGCAAAGGCTTTCCGCTCATTCCCGGCATTAGCCTGCTAGTTGCGCTGGGCTGCGACACGCAAGAGATCCTTCTTCACCAACGCGATGCAAATGGACTGTGTGCCTATGTCGGCAGCTATTGCTCAAAGAAAATCCTCGGCATCTGCATCACCAAGAAAAAGGCTTATTGCTGCTTCACATCCAAATTGTCGCGTATTTTGCAGGAGCAAGGCCGCGCGCAGCTTCCCAAACCCTGGTCTCGGGCGAAAGACGAACAATGCCTGGGTTTCACAATCGAGGAATTCGCGCAGCTTGATCTTTCAAGAATGAATTTTTCCGAAATCTATTCGGAATTTACCGATGCGGCCCGCCTGCCCGACGAGCTCGAAGCGGCCAATGACATCCAGCAGAAAATTCAGAACTTCTACGAGAGATCAGGACCATGAAATATATTTTTGGCTCTACGCTTCCCCTGCCCGTAGCGCTCGGCGGCTTGGCCGTGCTTGTCCTTGCAATCATGTTTCTTGTTGATGCCGTTCTCAGTCCAGCATTCGCGCAAGTCGCTGCATCCAAAGCTATTGACCCAGCAACCAATGCTTTGCGGACAAGCGCGGATGAACTCTACTGCGAGAAGCGCAAGCTAGGCTACTGGTTCTATTGCACCAAACCAAAACCGCCTGAAACGGAAGCGCTGCCGCCAGAACCGCAGTCAAGCGCAAGCGAGCAACTCGATGCGGTCACGAAGGAATTGCGCGAGCTTAAAGCCAAAGCAATTCTCGAACCAACACGCGAGAATGTCATCGCTTATATACGCTTCCAACGTGAACAACTCGACCGTGCGTCACTTTTCTCCGATGTTTGGCAGCGCGCGATCTGGCAGCAGCCGGATCTGGATTATACGCTCGAGCGCCCGGTTTCGACGCTCGCCAAAAGGCAGTGGCAAGACGCGCGTAGCGCTTCGCGCGATACCGTCATGGCAAACCTCGGAAAGCGATACGGGCTGTTCTATTTTTTCGCGCAGAGCTGCGGCGCCTGTGAGGTCATGTCGCCAATCGTAAAATCAGTTTCTAACCGATGGAAACTGACGGTCCGCGCCATCTCAACCGATGGCGGGCCATCACGGCATTTCCAAAATTACACCGTCGAGGCCGGTCAACGCGCGCGCATGGGATTGAAGCCCCAAATTACCCCTGCTCTAGTGCTGTGGGATAGCGCGCAAAGCCGGGCCATCCCGATTGGTTACGGCATCATATCAGCCGACGAGCTGCAGGACCGTATTTATTTGCTCACATCAAAGGAAGCCGGACATGATTATTAAAAAAGCAATAGCTGCGATCGCAGCTGCAAGTCTAATCACTACATCTATTTCGGCTCCCGTGTCTGCCAATGTTGGAGACAGCATGGACCGGTTCATGGATGATATGGGCGGCGCGGCCAATGTCACTGGACCAACCGCATTCGAGGGCCAGTCAGCGGGCTATTATAGTCTCGGCAATGTCTGGACGCGCTTTCCCCAGAAGACGACCAATATTGCAAACTTACAGTTACCCTCTGCCAAAGCAGGCTGCGGCGGCATTGATATTTTTGCAGGTTCGTTTTCTTTCATCAACGCCAGCGAAATTGTCGCGATGCTCAAAGCCGTGGCGAACAACGCTGTCGGTTTTGCTTTCAGCCTCGCCATCGACACGGTGTGCCCGGAATGCTCAAAGATCATGCAGGAGTTTTCGCAAAAAGCGCAGCTCATGAACAATCTCAACATTAACAGCTGCGAAATGGCGCAAGGGTTGGTGGGCGGTATTTGGCCAAAGGGCGATTTAGCTGACAAGGCAATCTGCGAGGCGATTGGCAACTCAGAGGGCATATTCACAGATTATGCAGCCGCCAAACATGGTTGCGGTACCAAAGGCCAGCGCGATTCCACAAACGCCGGTGCTGGCAGTGATTACGCCGATGTAAATCCTGGCGTCGCGCGCAACTACACATGGCATACCCTCAAGAAATCCGCCTTCTTCAATCCTGGCGGCAGCTTTGACCGCGAACTCGCAGAATATGCGATGACGCTCATCGGGACTATTATATATGTACCGCCCAAAGACGCATCTCCTGGAAAATTTGTGCCGTTCGCCGGCGATGCCTCCTCGACATTAGTAACTGCATTGCTGGACGGCACATCGGGACAGACCATCAAGGTGTTTGATTGCGATGAAGCCGATCAATGCCTCGATCCAACGTTTCGCAATATGAGCCTTGCTAGCTCTAAAGCCATTCGCCCGCGCGTGGCCGCGCTGATCACCAGCATGGTCGAAGCTATTCGCGCCGACACGGCGATCGGCAATGCCGAAAAGGAATTGCTGCAGGTCGCATCGGTGCCGCTCTATAAAATTCTGACCGTTCAGGCCGCTTATGGTCGCGGCATGCCTACCGATGACCGCGAGACGCTTGCTGAAATCGCCTCGGTTGATCTGCTCTTTGCAGTGCTCGAACGGATTGTTGGCGAAGCGGGACGTTCGATGTCCACCTTCATCGGCGCGGACGAGGCCAAGCTCGCGATGTGGCAGGGTCAAATAAACGAAGTGCGCCACGCCTTGGCGGATAGACAATCTAACAGTCAGGCCAAGGTCAGCGCGATCATGCAGATTATCGAAAAGACTGCGATGATCGAAAATATGCTCTCCGCTTCCATGTCACCCTCCATGGCAGCAGCCCTCGACTGGTCGCGCGCGGTTCAAAACCGCTCGCTGACACCTTGAGCGGAGTATCAGCTTAGATGGTCGAGATATTCACAATTGGCGGCGGCGAATATATCGTCAATGTCCTCAACGCCGTTGCGGCATGGACCGGCGCGGGCGGATACAAAAGCCTGATCCAGGTCGCCATGGTCATGGGGCTAGCATTTTCGGTGATAGTGGTCGCCTTCAATCAGGACTGGCGCGCATGGCTCCACTGGTTTTTAGGCGCAACGCTGATCTACATGTGCTTGATGGTGCCGCGCCTCGATGTCCATGTCACTGACCGCATCAATCCATCACTGGCACCAGCCGAAGTTGCCAATGTACCATTAGGCCTTGCACTGATGGCAAGCTTCACCAGTCAGGTTGGCGATTATCTGGTTCGCTCCTCGGAAACAGTATTCGGGTTACCGACCGATCTGGATTATTCGAAAAATGGAATGATCTATGGCTCGCGGCTATTCGATGCGACGCGCAGTTTGCGTATTTCTGATCCTGAATTTGCCGCCAATCTCGACGAGCATTTTCGTCAGTGCGTATTCTATGATCTACTGCTCGGTCGCTATTCAATGAAGGAACTGTCAGCAAGCGATGATATCTGGGCAGTGATTGCACCGGGTAGCGCAGCGCGCGCGCAAAAGTTCCTGACACGCAATCCCGATGACAGTGTAAGCGCCAATATCATAACTTGCCGCGCGGCTTACAATGATCTGAATTCTCAGTGGGTCGCAATGATTGATGAGATGGGGACCATCTTTGGCCGCCAACTCTATCCTAAACAAACCGCAGCGCTTGCCAAAGCAAAGCTGTTTGCTGATTTGCCTATTGCATATAGTTATTTGAGCGGGGTTTCCAAAAACGCCAGCGAGATATTCCGGCAAGTGCTGACCATCAACGCGATGAAACAGGCGATGCACGGAATGGCCGGCTCCAGCGGCACTTCAAGCGTTGATGTTTTTGCCCAGACCCGTGCTGACATCCAGACCGAGCGTACATACTCATCCATCGCCCAAAATGCGATGAAGTGGGTGCCCATTCTCAACATCGTACTGACGGTGGTATTCTATGCGCTGTTTCCTGTGCTGTTCCCGCTTTTCCTGATGCCAAAAACCGGACCAACGGCATTGCGGGGCTATATTACAGGCTTCTTCTATCTTGCTGCTTGGGGGCCATTGTTTGTCATTTTGCACATGATCCTGATGTTTAAAGGCGCATCTGATGTTGGCGGCGCAGCCGGCGGGACAGGTCTTAGTCTCGCAAACTTCTCGGGAATGGTTGATGTGAATAATGATATCGGCATTCTTGCCGGTTATCTGGTTGCCTCCATTCCGTTTCTCGCTGGCGGCATCGCCAGAGGCGCGCTCGCAATATCTGGGCAAGCAACATCTTACCTCAATCCATCACAAAATGCGGCAGAAGAGGCAGCACGCGAAGCCAGCACTGGCAATGTGTCGCTTGGCAACAGCAATATTGAAAATTCGAGCGTTTTCTCGAAGCAATTTGCGCAAGGATCGATCGCGCCGAACATTTCTTACGGGGCAACCCAAACACGCGGATTCAGTGCAAGCGGCACGCAAACTACAAGCTTTCCTGAAAATAGCTTCGATACCGTTCCGAGTTCTTCCTATCCGTTCACTCCGACTTTAGGTCAGGATTTTACGTCAAGGCTGTCTACGCTGGCATCCAGTAGCCGCTCGCAAAGTGAGACATTCTCCAATCTTGCCCAGCAATCGACTAGCTCGGCAGTGACACGGTTCAACGAACTCAGAAATACCTACAGTCAGGGGAATTCTTCGGAAACCGCGGTCGGTACAAACGAGAGCAACAGCGTCAACAAAGCTTTCAACGAAGTGGATTCTGCTTCGAGGAACTTGCAGCGGCAATATGGACTGTCACGCAGAGCATCTGATGACATTAGCGTATCGTGGTTTTTGAACGGCGATGCGGGGCTTGGAGTGAAGGGTGAGAAAGGTGCATTGGGCGCGAACCTCGGTCTTAAGGGCGGGAGAAATAAGAGCTGGACTGATAGTGATATTGGGATCGCCTCGGAAGATCGCAACCGGATTATGGGCAGCATGAACCAGATTTCCGATAGCCGGAACTGGTCCAATACCCGTGATGGATTTGTGCGAAGCGTGAGTTCCAGTAGTAGTTCTGCCGTCTCAAGCAGCGCATCGGGTATGACTTCATCTTTGACCGAAGCGCAAAGCTACACCGTTGAAGCCAGAAGGTCTGAGGAACTGGCAAGCCGCTTGGAAGATCAGGCCACATGGTATGAAAGCAACAGTGCGGCTGGATCGCTCAATCTAAGCCAGGCCTACCGTGAATGGGGCATGGCGGAGATGGAGACCAATCGAGATTATTATGGTAATGCTCGCTTTGACGATGTGAACTTCCAACTGAGCGCCGAAGGTCAAGAACTACAAACGCGATTTGTGTCCAGCTATGCTGACCGACTTCACGATGACATTGAAGATAAACTGACATTACCCGAGTTCGCTCCCGTGCAAAAACCTGGCGTTAGTAGCGCCGCCGGTGTTCGTGGTGGTGTCTCGCTCGGACGCGGTGGATCAGCCTCTGTAGGCGATGTACCTGATGTCGGAAGAATAAGAGATGAAGTCGCCGATGCTCAGGCTCGCGGTCGAAAGCGTGTGGGCACGGTAAAGGGAGCGATGGACAAAAAGACCGGAAAAGCGAGAGGAGCGAGTGCTGAGGCTGCAGACGATATTAAGGAATGGTGACGCCCTAAATTACGATTAGGCCGTCATCGATTGCCACATAAATCAGAAATGCCAGAAAGGCGATGAAGAAGGTAATTAAACCAAATCGTCCCCAAGGATCCGCCCATGTTTTTTTCCATGTATAGGCTGTCAGGCGGTTTTCCGCGAGCGCCTTGTCAATCTCCGACAAGCCGGGCCAGTTTTGTTGATCGTCAGATTGTGTGTTTTTATCCTCGGTCATTTTTCAGTCTCCAAGATCATGATACACCCGGAACCAAGCCCCCTCTTCTCTTCAACCATAGCTGAAACGTCACGTGTCGTCATTTTGAAAATAACTGGTCAAAATCGGCCAATCTAATGTTCCAACTTGAGTTTGCAGCCAATGCCGTCATTATCTCCATTCATGAAGATAAGATATCTACGGATGAAACATGGGTTTGATTGAATTACTACTATTGGGTTCGAGCATCGTTAGCGCGGGACAATCGTTCGAATGCACACCTACCCGTGTCTGGGATGGCGACGGTCCGATCTGGTGCGCAGAAGGTCCAAGAGTGAGACTTTCAGGCATTGCAGCAAGGGAAATGGATGGGACTTGTTCAACTGGTCATCCCTGCCCCAAGGCAAGCGCCGAAGAAGCACGCGATGCCCTAGTGAGTTTGGTTGGAAAGCCTTCCGGTCGCTCAAGGGAGGGACATGTTCTGGTGTCTGGACCTACTTTAATCTGCCGGTCCGATGGCGGCGCCGGCGGCAAGCGCACTGCGGCATGGTGCGTATCACCAAAGTCCGGAGATATATCTTGCGCGATGGTACAAGGCGGTTGGGCGCTCAAGTGGAATAAATATTGGAAGACGCACCGCTGTGGTGGATAATCAATCTCATTTTAAAACAAGATTGGCAAATTTCTTTTTTGGCGCGGAAGTTTGCTTTGTTGCTTGGATGATTGTCGGTTGGCCACTTTGGAGTTTAATTTCATCTTGGATGCAATGATCGATACGCCTTGCATGGCTATATTCGAAATGTTGTGGAATGCGGGAATGGAATTTGAAGTGGCTCATTAATTTTCGACGATTAGTTGCTGTCGGTAGAATAATGTAGATGCCGTTCTAGGGGGATATTTGACGCGGCATGGCAAAACCAGATCAAAACAACGGATGTGGATGGGCGATCGCCGTGGTTCTGGGACTGATTGTGCTTGGACAATGTTCGAAGGACGGATCAGGTGATCAATACTCTGACACTGAATCGACGCTATATGATCAGAATTCAGGAAACTCTGCCGAGAACTTAGCGATGTACGTGACCGCCGGATCGGTTAATTGCCGCTCCGGTCCGGGAACAAATTACGGAAAGCTTAGTTCTTTCTCGTACGCGGAAACAGTAACAGTCATTGAAACGCGGTCAGGTTGGTCAAAAACCGAGACCGCAGACTGTTGGATTGCTTCAAGATTCCTTAGCGAGAATAAACCTGAACCCGCACCAATCGCGCAGCGCCCCAGATATTCATCGCCATCGCGGCTATTTGAAGCGCCGACGCAATCAGGTGGATCATGCGGGGCGAAATGGAAATGCGGCCAAATGAATAGCTGTAGCGAGGCGTATCACTATTTGAATGAATGCGGTCTGGGACGCTTGGATGGCGATGGCGACGGTGTTCCTTGTGAGAGCATTTGTTAGGAACAAACACCAGATTTTCAGCGCGCTAATAGCCCAGCTCTGCAGGCATTCTCTAATATTGCTGAATTCGCGTTGAACATATGTTATCTATCCACCATCCAGATACTGAGCGGTGATCCGTAAAAAAATTCAATTTATGTTGGCCAAAGGACAATCCTCCATCCTCCCGCAACAACTCCAGCCTTCCTCCTTCAATTCTTTGATGACCAAAGCGTCAACCTTCCTGCGCACATGCTCAAACCTCACCAGATTTTCTACGCCGGAGCGACTGGGACAATCAACGCGCAATATTGGCGGGTGTTGCTTGCAGCATGATGGCATACACGCGCTACGCTGACAGGCAGACTTTCGGTAGGGGTGATGTTTTCGTGTGCATTGACGCGGACAGGGCGAACGAGCGTTGGCCAGTCGTTCGCCGTCTTTGGTCAGGCGCGGTAATTTCCCTCCAAGCCAGCCCTTTTTGCGAAAAATTGCAGCAAGAATTTCCTGCTTCCATCCGAATTCCGCTGCCACTTCCTCCATTTTGAGCTGGATTTCGGCGGCAGGACCATGGCTCATCTGCGCTTCAATCGGCCAGCGGCAAAACTTCTCCGCATATTGCTGATGTTGCAGATAAGCTTGAAGCCCGTTCCACCAATGCTGGGCTTGCCCGAGCGATTGAATATCCTGTTCAGAATTGAGGTACAGGCAAAATGTCGAACCTGGGTTAATGTGCCGCTCGATGCAGAACGCTGGAAGCCATGTGCCGGGAACAAGTTCCGAGACTCTGATTCCATCTTTGTTTGCAGTTACCACCAGATCGTAGGCGCACGTTCCAGGAACTCCACTTCGGCTCGGGGGGCTTACTGTAAACACCAGTTTTGCCGACTTCTGCTCATTGATTTCTGCCCAACTGGGCAAGGTATCTACCAACAGTGCAATCGGTTTCATCTGGGTGTGAAGTGTGCCCTCGGCACACCCGTATCGGCAGGCGAATGTGCGCGGTGATACGCCGGTGCCGCTGGAACCGTTGTATCAAGCGAAAGACCAGTAATCACATCATCGTGAGTGAGGTCGCAGGCAGTGCCATTCGCATCGATCAAATCTTCGAGCGCGACCGGGATCAGCTTTTGGGCTTCCGGACCAAGCTGGATCTGATCATCGTCGCAACCGCGCTGCACCTTTTCAGAGGTTGCTGTGGCAATGCTCGAAGCCAAGCGCACGGAACGCTCGCCGCGAATCCCGATTCTCGTGATCGGGGTAGGACCGAACTCGATGCCAATTGTAAGACCAAGATCGCCAATACCGTGTAGCTCGGCTTTGCAGATAGCAAAAGATGATCTAAGGCCGCCAGCGCACACGAGGCTGATGGCTACTGTTTCGTTCGGCTCCGTTTCGGTCCGAGATCCTTCAGCAACCACCCCGTGAATACAATCGCCGATGAAGCGGATCTTTCGCCCACCAAAATCGTCTTCCACCACATTTTGCAGTTCCTGCCGAACCACATACAAGGCTTTGACTGCATCGGCGATGCTGCCGGCGGCAATCGCGTTATCGATATAAGCGGTATAGCCCGTGAGGTCCGCAAAGAGGGAAGCGAGTCCCATTCTGATCGAGGAACTGGGCATAAGATCAGCGAACTTGATGTCGTTGAGTGGCGGCTCCTTATAGTGGAACACGAAGTCGGGTATCGTCGGGTCAGGAACGGATTTGGCCGTGATTTCGTCGCGCCATTCTTTAAGGATCACTTGGGGATCACGCAGCACACCGCTCGAAGCTGTAACTTCGTCACGAAGGTCGATAATACCCCTGAAAACGTCCTCGTCGAGCTTGACCAGCGTCTCGAGCGGGCCCACCGCAGGTTGATCCAAAACAGCTCGAGCACGGTCCGACAGGAAAATGCCGGGCTCATCGCCATAAGCGAGCTTCGCGGCATGATTGGCCGAACTCCCGAGGAACATTGGTTCTTGCTCCAGCCCGTTGCCATTATTAATCGCGACGCACGGACCGATATCAACGCCTATGCGAAACACCGCATCCAGATCGCTCTCAGCCAGTTCCCGGTTAGCCTGATCGGCGACGACGCGGAAATCGCGGATAAAACTCAAGGCCTTCAGTAGGCTGTCGTGACGGCCTTCATCCCCATCCGGATTTAGCACTACTGCGTGCATGCGGCTTCCGTGAAAATCCACTCTTTGAGCATCGGTCTGTTCGATCACGCGGTCACATGTGCTGTAGTAAAGGTGCAAAAAGCGAAGGGCCTTGGCGTGAGAGGCTTCGGTCTCGCGGCCCTCTTCAATCCGGTAATCATCATAGTTCGTGATCGCGATGTAAATCTGTACTGTATCGACGACAACGGCTCTGCCTTTTTGAAGATCAAACAGCGGCGGGGCGACAGACTCATTGGCCGCTTTCAATACCGCCTTACGCGCCTCGTAAAGAGGCATATATTCGTCCGCGAAACGGCGCACATCAATTTCCGGCGCTTCATCTATCAATTTTCTTATGCGCTGCTGCGCCTGCCCATACTGCCAAGCCATATTCAAAATCCTGTTTTTGGTGCGAGGCAGAAGTGTCGCGTCGCACGACGAATCGAGATATCCTATAAAATAGGTCTATCCCTTAAAATGTCAATATGCTAGAAAGGCGTATGTCAAGATTGAGAAAGGAACCATAGCGTTGGGAGAGCAAAAGGCGAACGTTCGGAAGCGGCAACAGTTCATCGAGTTTCAGCTCGCATGGGAGGGAAAGTTGCAGCGAAAGCAACTCCAAGATCAGTTCGAGATATCGCCGCAGCAGTCTACGGTCGATCTCGGGGAATATAGCGATGCTTACCCATCAAACATTGCGTATGATCCGCGGCAAAGAGCTTATGTGCGCGGGACGGCCTTTGCGCCCCAGCTGACTGATGGCGATGTTTCAGAATATCTTGCCCAACTGGAAATGCTTAGCAAAGGCTATCGCGAAGAAAGCGAAATTTGGCCGGTCAACATCCCGGAATTTGATACCGTGGCTGTTCACTCACGGCCGATTGCGCCGGAGACGTTTAAACTCGTCCTTGCGGCAATCCGACAGCGGCAATGTCTCAAGGCTAGATACGTTTCCCTCAGTTCCGGTAGTGAAGGGTTCCGAGCGATCCTTCCTCATGCCTTGGCAAGCGACGGTCACCGTTGGCATATGCGAGCGTTTGATTTTGACAACCAACGTTATTCCGATTTTGTGCTTTCCAGACTGGAGGCCAAAGGCTTTGCTGATACACCCAGCGGTGATCTTCCTCGCGATGTTGATTGGACATCTACAATACAGCTGGTCCTCACGGCGGACCCAGCGATGCCGGAACCTAGGCGCGAGAGATTGGAATCTGAATATCGGATGCGGAAAGGCGCTCTCAGGGTCAAGATCAGACAGGCAATGTTGTTCTATTATCTGAGATTCTATGGCTTCAATCCCCATGATCTGGAAGGCGGAGCCATGCGCAATGTGAGCAGTTTTCACCTCAAAGTCGCTAATATGGAGGAGGTCGAAAAATGGCTTGGCCGGAGAAATTAAGACACCTTTTCCAACCTAGAAAATCATCTCAAGATTCCGCGCTTTACGACGGAGAAACGGGGCGGGAGCGAGTAATCGCTATTCTTCGCGAAAATCCAGTTGTGGATGGCCAAGGCGAAGTCGCGGCGACGTTGTACGATCGAGGGGCTTTCCAAGGTTTTAGCAAGGGTGAAGATTTGATCTTGCAGGGAGCGAACGACGACGACGTTTACTTCCTCTTGTTCGGTGAAGTTGATATCTTAATCGACAAGAAATGGCGCGCAAAACGTGTTGCTCCCAACCAAGTCGGCGAAATGGCTGCCTTGGATGCAGGTATGCCCCGGTCGGCCACTGTGCGAGCAAAAACTGACGCGGTCTATGCGTGGAAAGTTCCGGCGCAAAACTTTAACGAACTCTTCGTAGCCGATGGCAAGGCTGCCCTTCGTATTAGGCGGGAGTTATCGTCTCGCCATCGAGAGCAATTGGCTTGGAAGCCCGCTCGAGACGGTTTGAAAAGCTTCGCTTTATGGACCGTCATATCCTTACTGGTAGCGGTTCTATGTGCGGCGATTGCCTGGACAACAACCGCTTTTTTACCCTTTGGGGAGATAGAGCGGGCCGTAACCACTGGAGGAACGGCACTTCTATTTTTCATATTCACGATGCTGCTAAACCCGGCGTTTTTATGGCGCAGGTTGATTTCGTATGTGCTGTTGGGATGGGCCGGGTTGTTCGTGATGGATTGGACTATCGCCGCCAAGATGAAAAACGGATCAGAGGAAACAGAGGTGTCTTTGGTGTCAAGCGGACTGGACCTCGACTGGACCATTCTGACACCCATCGCAATCGTGTCGGTAGTGCTGATTGGAATCTTTGCAGTTTTCGAGCACAAAAGAATGGAGGGTTGAAATGCGACAATCAAATGGTGCCGAGAACCCTATTTCGAGGGCAATGCAACAAGGAATCGAGAGTGGCATAACTCCCGCGACCGGAGGCGCAATAGTGGCCGAATGCCAAGCGCGCTTGCATAGCGCGAACGTTGCACAACGTACTGGAGAGAGTTCGTGTCCCTGAAGGACGATCTCGAGGCGGAGGTCGCCGAAACCTTCGAAACAAAATGGACCACGCGAGACGGCCAAGTTGTACCATCCCCGGCAGACGTCAAACTCGGCAACGACGCAGTCAAGCTGAAGGGCACCGTACTGTATGCCGATCTTTCGGAATCTACCGCGATGGTCAAATCGAAAAAGGATTGGTTCGCAGCTGAAGTGTACAAAACCTTTCTTCATTGTTCAGCGAAAATCATCAAACATTTCGGCGGCACGATAACCGCTTATGATGGAGACCGCATCATGGCGGTCTATTTGGGCAAAAGCAAAAATACCAGCGCCGTAAAAACTGCTTTGAAAATTCACTCAGCTCGGCAACATATCATTCAGCCCGCGCTAAAGAAGCAATATCCCAATAGTACGTTCGAACTGAAACATACTTGCGGGGTGGACACGTCGAACCTCTTTGTCGCCAGAACCGGTGTACGGGGCGATAACGATCTCGTATGGGTTGGACGTTCCGCGAATTGGGCGGCGAAGCTTAGTGATCTTCCCAATACACACGCGACTTGGATTTCCGCAGCCGTATATGATGTGATGCACGAATCTGTGAAGCTGGATGGCAACAAAGACAACATGTGGGAAAAACGCTCATGGACGCCGCAGAATGGAGCTACAATTTATCGTTCCGATCACTGGTGGAAATTGTGAGCTAGATAGGGTCCATTCGCCCTCAAGATGTCGCACGCGCCTCATTGCGGCAATCACTGAACTTAAATTCATAACTCCGAGGATCGATAAAGGGTCAAAAATGGCGATAAACAAAGCTGGATCAGTCTTCGGTTTAGCCGACAAAGAGCAACATTGGTCGACATCGCCTTTGTATGTTTACTACGCCATTGACATATACGCCAATGACGTATAGAAGGCTTGCAATGAATAGCCTTCAAACCGTTGTAGAGCTTCCTGAGTTCCAGAAACGTGCAAAGGCGATAATGTCCGATTCAGAGCGGCATGAAGCAATTGATTACATTGCGGCGAACCCTGAATCTGGCGCTCCGCTTGGCGGGGGATTGAGAAAAGTGCGTATCCCAAGAGAGGGAGGCGGAAAGAGTGGCGGCTTTCGAACGATATATGTGTTCGGTGATAGGCATATGCCGATTTTTTTAATCACGGTCTTTGGGAAAAATGAAAAAGGTAATTTGACTAAATCGGAACAGGCAGCAGCTGTTGCATTGAGCAAAAAAATCATTGCGGCATATGGAGAAAAGAAATGAGCGCTTACGATACTATTGAAAAAGGGTTGAATGAAGCCTTAGCTTTCGCCGAAGGCCAGACTAAAGGCGCTCGTGTTCACAAAATTGAAGTACCGAGCGTCGATGTCGTTGACATTCGGCAAAAAACCGGCCTGTCGCAAACAGACTTCGCCCGCAGCATTGGAGTTGCAAAAGGTACATTACTCAATTGGGAGCATGGCCGAAGAGATCCAAGCGGTCCCGCTCAGGTGCTCCTAGCATTGATCGCGCGCAAACCTTCTGTCGTGCAGGAATTGCTTCGCTAACATCTCACCCAATTCAATACTAAGATGCCAAATGTAAAAATACAATCTTTCATCATACATTGGCCTGGATACTTGTATCAATGAATTTTGGCCCGCAGCCAGCTACATGCACAAAAAATAGGTAGATATACCCCGACTCCTTGAGGATCCGAAAAAATAGCGGTTGCGTTATAGTCGGGAAGCGATTCTGTATTGGGGCATGATCCGCAGTGGTTTCCTGAGCAAAGCAGAACGGCTTGAGCTACGCGCTCTGGCGCGGGATGGGCTGAGTGAAGCGCGCGCGGCGCGCCGTGCCAATGCGATCATTCTGCTGGACAAGGGATGGAGCTGCCAGGAGGTGGCGGAGGCTTTGTTGATCGACGATGACACGGCTCGCTCCTGGCACAGACTTTATGACGAGCATGGCCTGACCGGCCTTGTGGTCTTCGATGTTGGGGGCAGTCACAGCCGGCTTTCTGCGGAACAGGAAGACGCGCTGTTTACGTGGGTCAGCGCCAGCCTGCCACGCAACGCGCGCACGATCGGCGCGTGGATCGCCGGTCGCTTTGGCATTGAGTACAGCCACGCGGGGCTGATCGCGCTGCTGCATCGGCTGAAGCTTTCGTACCGCAAGCCTGCGATGGTGTCGGGCAAGCTGGACGCGGCCAAGCAGCAGGCGTTCATCGCAGACTATGACCGGCTGATGTGCGGCCTTGAGAACGACGAGGCAGTGGTGTTCGTCGACGCCGTTCATCCGACCCATCAGGTCCGTGCGGTGGGCTGCTGGGCACCCACGGGCGAGGCGGTAGCGATTTCCCCCAGCAGCGGCCGTGACCGGGTGAATATTCATGGCGCCATCGACCTCGAGACCGGCAAGACCCAGATGCTCGATGTCCTCACCGTCGATGCGCAAAGCACGATCCTGCTGCTCATGGCGATCCTTGCCGCCCATCCGTCGCGGCGGTTGATCCACGTCTTCCTCGACAACGCCCGCTACCATCATGCCCGGCTGGTGCAGGAATGGCTGGCCCGAAAAGGCCAGCGGATCAGGCTCCACTTCGTGCCGACCTACAGCCCCCACCTCAATCCGATCGAGCGACTCTGGGGAGTGATGCACAAAAACATCACCCATAACCAAGGCTACGCAACGGCGCGCGAATTTAGGGCAGCGATCCTGGGGTTCCTAACTCAAAACGTGCCGAAACAATGGCACGTCTTCCGCGATCAGGTCACCGACAACTTTCGCGTCATCAATCCCGCAGATTTTCGGATCCTGAGGTAGACGGGGTATAGTCAGTAACATGATCTCCTCCTCCTGCTCCATTGCCCATCAAATGATCCGGTGGAATCTTCAAGGCCATCCCAACGAATATATCATCAGGATCATCGAGTTGATCCCGATTGAGATTGAAAATCTCGTCATATCTGTTCTTGTTACCCAAATATTTTGCCGCCAGTTTCCCCAGCGTGTCGCCACGCACTACTGGATGGACCAGTGCAATTTCGTCATCTGATCCCTCAGCATCCACGCCCAATACCGTCATCCTAGAAGCAACGGCGTCCAGAGTCTTTGGCCGATACGCAGCAGCACCTCGTCCTGCACTAGGTTCAGCGTTCCAGCGGCGGCGAGCGCTTGCGCTGACCTGGACAATATCATTTGGTCCGACACGGTCCGAAGAAAGCATGGCGCTCTTCAACTTGCCGATGAGCGAGTTGGCGCTGCGCGCAACCTCGGGATCGTTCTGCAAGGGAGCCAAATGGTTGGGGGAAATTTCATAGGCTCGTGATTCCGGGCCGTTGCGAACTTCTAGTCCTTGCGCTCTGGCACCCTTCAAAACCCAGGCTAGCGTTGCATCTGAAAGCCCCCGTTCCGGACCGCCGCCGCCGACCGAACCATGAACGCCAGGAAACCATTTTTGCTGATATGGGGCGTGGGGATCATACATCGACCAGTCTTGGTCGGTGTTCAGATCCGCCACGTTGTTCCACAGGACAGGCTCAAACAGGACACGGCGCTCATCGATTGCCACAGCATGGCGCGCCGCCTGCAGCTTGCTGGTTAATTTGGCATCGTGAAACTTAAATTTTCGGTTTATCCAAGTGGCTCCAGGAATAAATTTGGGACAGCCCAGCGCAGCCACCGTGTCCCAAACACCAATATATTTGATTTGCAGGATAGGAATATCGCGCCAGTCCATTTCGCTACAATTCTCCTGCCGCCAGTCCTTATCCCACTCGCTCACACAGATTTGTGAAGAATATTGGGAACGGAATTTGAGCGCATCAAGCGAGTCATCGCCGTCACCCTTGAAAACTGCCTTATAAAGACCGATCGCTTCTTCGATTTCTTTAGCGCTATCGACATTCAATATTCCGGCATGTCGGATAAAACCGACAAACGAGCGGGCCGTGAAGGCCCCCCGGGAGAAACCGAAAGCAAAAATATGATCGCCGGGTTCGTAATTGAACAGCAAAAAGCGATAGGCATCCCGGATGTTGTCCATCATCCCCTTGCCAAATGCGCCACCGCGAAACCGTTCATCCTTAGCGGTACCGATACCTTCGTCATAGTAGATTAACTGAGGCGTACCATCGGATGCGATCGGCTTGGTCATCTCTGCCAACAGCACAACATTAGTCGGTGAGTCGGCGGCAAGCTTATTCCAAGTCCCGTCAAAACAAAATACCAGTCTTTTCATGCGTGCCCCCAATTTTCGCCAATGTCTAAGTTTTCAATATGCCCCAAAAACCTTTGATGTTAGAAATGCAGGAGAACAATACTAACCCTTAAGACCAGAGCCGTGTGTTCAGCAGTAGTACAGTTTTGGTATTTTCAAATTTCATGCTAAATCAAATGGCTCCGTATTGGAAGATTAATGCGAAACTATATTTGGCACGATAATCTGAGTAAATTCTGAAGGTGTCCGTACACTAATTGCCTATAGGCCTCACGTTCGATCTGAATCGAATAAACCGCATCAACTATTGTTGAGCCCAAGTGGTTGTGATCCCGAGCTAAAAGCTTCTTGTTTCCGCAAATATTCCTCCACTTTCTTCAACGTCCTGGCACGCGGCCTGCGCCCTCCCCTTAAATCCAAAACAAACCTCGGATCACCCACCGCGCGCCTGCCAAACCGCGTCGGCGACATATGTGTCTGCTTAAGGTGCATTTCGATACGATCCAACAGTTTCAATTGAGGTCTCCTCGAATCATAAATTCCTTGCGTTCTTGTTATGTTCCTAGTAGGAAGATTGCATATTGTCTAGGATAAATCCTATTGAGGGGTCGAAAGGCACAAAAGATGGATGATGTACGAAAAACTCTGGACCGGCTGATCCGCGAAAACGGGGATGATTATTCCGGCCTCTCAAAAATGCTTGGCCGTAATGCAGCCTATATCCAGCAGTTCATAAAGCGCGGCACACCGCGCAAACTGGATCCGGAGGACAGGCTTAGGCTGGCGAGCTTTTACGGCATTGACGAACAACTCTTGGGCGGGCCACCGCCAACCGGCAGCGACGGTATGGTCGAAGTCCCTGTGCTTGATGTCAATGTTTCTGCAGGACATGGCGCGCTTGCGACAAGTGAGGATAGGAAAACGCGTTTCTCATTCGATGAACGCTGGCTGCGCAAACTGACACCGGCGAGAGGCGTCAGCCTATCGGTAGTCCGCGTCATGGGCGATTCCATGGAACCGACCCTGTCGGACGGTGATGATGTGCTCGTGGACGCTTCTGATCATGGTTCGCGGCTCCGCGATGGGATCTATGTGATGCGGGTTGATGACACGCTGGTGATCAAGCGAATTGCGCTGCGTCCTGATAGTCCCTTCATTACCATTGCCAGTGATAACCCGACCTATCCGACCTGGGAGGATGTTGATCGCAGCACCGTCCATATCGCAGGTCGCGTGCTTTGGTTTGGTCGCGCGCTTTGAGAGGAATATCGCTCTGAGCTATTCTAAATCCCCATATCCAATGGCTTGCTGTGCTCTTTCTCAAGTTCTCGCTGGTCCTGTTGCGGTTCTTTGGGCGCAAGTTCATTTCCTTTGGCAAGCCCCGTGGCAGCGGCTTTACCAAGACGCTTGGTCACTTCGAGCGCCGATGTTTTTGCGCCGTCATTCTTTTCAACCGCCGTTTCCAGTTTCTCGCGGTTATCAACAATTAGCGTCAAACCATCCCGCAATCTGGTAATCGTAACCAGAAACGTCTGCTTGTTGGAAAGATTGCGTTCACGGCTATCCATGACGGCGATCCCGCGATCTGAGGTTAGCCCTTGAGCCATATGGGCATTGAGCGCGTAAGCCAGATCAATGCGTTTGAGCATCGGATCATCATGGCGGAGCCGGTGTTCGATGCCGGAAGATGTTCGCAAGCTAACATGCTTGGCATCAATGTCTGTGATGCTTGCCTGATCCGCATTGAACAATCCGCGTTTGTGATCGCTATCGGTCCAGCGGATTTTATCACCGGCATAAATATCAAGATGCTTCTTTTCATAGAGAGCAATCTGGTCTTCAGATGCATTGGCGCGAAGTTTGCTGACCTGAAAGCTCCGCTCCCTGCCCCTGTGATCTTTCAATACAAGCTTCTTTGGGCGTTCATCGACCGAGACGACATCATATTGCCCTTTGCTAAGGCGCTGACTTCTGTCCGGAGCTTTAAGTTCAATCATCATGCCCGGTTTGTAGCTGTGAATATAGCGCAGTTCTTCGCGGGTGCTGTTGACCCGGGAGAAAGTTTCCAATTTGAGTCCGCGTTTGCCGAGCTCACCGTTTTGTTTAAGCCCGGTCTGGACCGCTTCATTGACGGCGGTGCGCAGCGCCCGACCCGAAGCATAAATGGCCGTGGATTGCCGTTCGTGCGGAGAGAGCGCGAGCCAGCGTTCGGCAGCGATCAGGGCGCTGCCCTCTTTGGTTTCGATAATATGGTCCTTCAAATAGGACATGGCCTCGCCGATATTTCCGGCCTGGGCTGAATATTGTGCGCGGCGTAATATTTTATCACGCGCGCGCAAATTGGTGATCATTTTTGCGGTATCAATGCCCGAGGCCTGCACAAGCGCGAAGGGCTTGCCGGCATCGACAGCGCCAAGCTGCTTCTTGTCCCCGATCATCACCAGACGGTCTACCTCGAGCAGGTTTGCGAGCCGGACCAGCTTTTCTTTTTCGACATTGGATACCATCGAGGCCTCGTCGAGCACCAGCACATGGTCTTTCATGGCGGCTTTGGCTTCTGTGAGAGCATTTTTATCCGCTCCCTCCTGTAGGAGGTTTTTGTGACTTCCGATGAAGCGCGCCAGGGTCATCGACGCAATCCCGGTATCGCGTTCGAGCATCTGGACGAGCGTATTCTGGACGGCGAGACCCAGAACCGTTTTACCATTCTCGCCAAAAAGCTGCGAGACGGGTTTAAGAAGGCTGCTCTTGCCTGCCCCGGCAATGCCCTGCACCGCGATAATGCGGTTGGACGATGATAATATCATCCGGCCTGCGGACTCTTGTCCTTCGTTAAGTGTCATCCCAAAGTTAAGACCCGCGACCGCTTGCAGCTGATCGCCTGCCATGCCCGATGACAAAAAAGGCTCTGACTTGCCCCTGCCCGCTTCAACCTGTCCAATTATCCGCTGCTCGGTCTGCAAAGCATCACGCGTGGTGACAAAATCACGGTCGCGTCCTTTGCCCCGGACGAGCTCACCTTCCCTGACCAGCGCCCGTACACGGCGTTCGACATGGGCAATGGATGTCGGTAGGCCAAAATCCAAAGCTGTCTTGTAAACATCATGAACCCCAAAGGCTGCTTCGCGCTGCGCCAGATGGCGAATGGCTGAAGCGGTCGCCTGCGCTGCAGCTATCTCTTCGCGGGGTTTGTTCAGGATATGCACTGGCACCAAAGGATCGGCGGAAGGCTTTGGACCAAATCCCTGAATTTTTTCTGCAAACGCGCGCAGGAAAATCATCCCTTTTTGCGCCAGCGACAGATTGGGATTTTTATCAACCTCCAAACCAGCTGCGCGAATGTTCGCTTTGTCGATCAATCCGCCAAGATCGAGATCCATCGCCCGTGCTGCTTCCTGCCATGTTGTAGACAAGGCATCCCTGTCCTTTATGGCTTCTTTGGGCGCACGGGTGGCCAGAGCGGCAATCTTGCCAGCTTCCAGTCCTGGTCCCCGGCGCGCATCAAGCACCTCCTGTCGGCGGGTCGAAAAGGCCATGACCGCTTCGCGCGATATACCTGCGGCTTCAAAATTACCGTGCTTGCCTTGATGGGCAGGCTGATAGCCAAGCTTTTCGATTTCAAGACGAAAGCGCGCCATCGTCATGCTGTTCAGAAGCGTGTTGTTCCACCAGAGCTTGTCATTATGCAGCGCCCGCCATTTGGCGTCCGGGCCTTGGGTGATATTGGCGACAACCGCGTGAAAATGAACATTGGGTTCAGAATTGCGATTGGTATCATGCTGGAACAGTCCAATGGTGAGATTGCCGGAACCAATGGCCTTGATCTTGCCGCGAGAAAAAACCCGTGTTTCGGCGATATTTTTCTCGGCCCATTGCAGCGTCTCGATCACCGCCGTCCGGTAAGCTTCGATGATCCGTTTATCGCCGCCCACCAGAGCGATTAACGACCAGCTTTTGGGCAGCGAGAAAGTAAGATCGGTTCCGGCGCGGTGATATTGTTTATCGCTGCCAACACGCTCGCCATTTGGCAATTCACCGCGCAGCAAAGCTTCAAAGCCGCTCGCGTCCACCTGGCCCTTTAAACCTAACCGCTCCGCTCCTTCTCCGATCCACTGACCGGACCGGTCGGCATCGGCTTTGGTATAATAGTTATCCGCCGCAAAATAAGTTGCAGCGCCGCCCGCAGAGCGAACATTGGAAGCGGAGAGCATAGTCCATTCCTATCATTGAACGCGCCCTCCACCGCGCAGGTTTCACATGTCATATTCGCCGATATCGCGGTCCGGCTCATCACGCACAGCGCCCTCACGGAGATCCCGGCCAGCATCACGCGGCAGACCGCTCAGCGACCGGGCCTTGTTCGCTGGATCGGATGGATCAGGCAGATCAGAGCGCTGCTGTTTGTCATCTTCGGGAGACGGTGATGGCGCCTGCTCATCCTTGCCGAGCGATTTAATCGGACCATCGGTAGCGGGATCCGCTGTGTTGCCCTTCAGTATTTTATCTTGAGGCTCATCGGACAACTGGACGTCGGTGATTTCTTCGGGCTCCCGAAAGGCAAACTCCTTCTGATCGGCCGCAGATTGTTTGACGCCTTCGTCATTGTCATCGGAGTCCGCTGCTGGCTCCTCCTCCCCGCTGTGGCTATTTTTAGCCGTCCCTTCAGACTTGGAAGACGGCAGTGGTTCTTTGCTGGGTGCGCGAGGTTTATACAGTTCATCGGGCTCATCAAATGCCCGCGCAATAAATCCTTCTGCCAGACTGGGCCAGGATTGCGGGACCAGTTTAACCGGCGCAGCGGGGAAGCCATCGGGGAACTTGATGTAGCCGTTGAGCCGCGGCAAGTTCATAAATTGATCGGGCAGCAGCAGCGGTTCGATCTGCCTTCTGGGGGTTAGACTGACGGCATCACGGGCATTATTATAGCCGTAACTATAGCCTTCTTCCATGTCGCGTATCTGCCGGTGACCGATAAAGTCTGAGCACCATGTTGCCGTTTCCCGGTCGGCTGTAGCCAGTATTAATTTGGTGCGCGCAAGCGAAGACAATGTCATCGCCATATTTTCACCATACACCTCCTTGAGTTTGGCAAATGCATGAATACCAGTCACGATAGCGCCGCCAAAATTGCGGGCCGTTTGCAAACCTTTTTCCAGCGCTGGCAACCGGTGCAATGCGCCCAGCTCATCAATCATGAACCACACCCGCAAATCGGATGTCCGGCTCATCGACATGAGGGTATTCATCGCAGTGTCCATCCACAATGTTAGCAGCTTGGAACAGATACTCATGTCCACATAGCGCGCGGATATAAATATGATCCCGCCGCGTTCGCATTCACCCTGCACCCAGTCGCGGATTGAAAAGTGCGGACCATGTTTGGGCAGCAACATCAAAGCCTCGGCATTTGCATTAAGCACAGCCCGGATTGAGGTTGCCATCCGGGCCGCTTTGGGCGCGGTCAGTTGCTCCGCGACAGTACCCTTTAGGAGCTTATGAACATCTGTGAGATCGGCCGTAATCAGCTTGTTTGCGAGCGCCTCGTTGGTTGGCGTTCCCGCCTTCATCAGTTGCATGCAGGATTGCACAAATACCGAGCGGGCACCAATAACCCAGAACTGGTCATCGCCGCCGCCATCCTGGGGTACTATTGCTTCAGCAGCGCTGTGAAATTCGGCAATGGTGCTGCAATCATTGAACACACTCCATTGCGGACAGCGGGCATCAAGCGGGTTCAATATGACATCACGCGAAGGGTCATAGAAATGTTCGATAAAAGCGCCGGTCAGATCGAATATGACGGCGCGCTGTCCCTTTCTGCGGGCCTCGTCTATCATCTCCAGCAGGGCAACGGTTTTACCGGTTCCGGTGGTTCCGATCAGCATCGCATGGCTCTGTTCAAGCCGCCAGGGATAACGAACACCTGTAATTGCAGAGGGAGTATAATAGCCCGCCGCATCGAGCCCATGCTGCCCTGCCAGTCGCCAACGCCGGCCTAATTCGGCGCGCATTTCCCTTACCTGCTCGCTAGCATTATGGCGGGTTATTTCCGCTTGCAGCTGGGGCAATGTTGCAAGCTGCGCTCCGCGTTCATGTTTACTTTCTTTCGACCGTCCACCAAAATATTCAGCCACCCAATAAAATAGTATAAAGGCAGGCAGAAACAGCAATACGGAGATGGCCAAAGCCGTCCGGAGCGCAGTCCATAATGCTTCCATTGCGCGCACGACAGGAGGGAAGTTCTGAACCGTTGAAATCGCCATTTCAGTGCTCGCGCCACCGGCAAGATCAAGATTAACCGGCTTGGTAGGATCAAACTCCATGAACCCGTAGAGCGATGCATAAAGGTTCATGCCGGCAAGGTAGCGCTGATGGTCGGTGAGGCCAGATGTTACCTGCCAATAGCACATCCCTAACAGGAGAATAGCAGCGATAATGAGAGGGGCTTTGAGCCCACTTGCGAACATGAATCCAAAGTGCCCGAGAAGCTGGCTACCGCGCGTGAAATTGACCAGATTACGCTTCATCACGACCTCCATTCGAAGAGGCAGGAGCAAGCCCCAATCGCTGCAGGCGGCGGGCATAGGCATCATGGGTTTTTTGCCGAAGCGAACTATCTGGATGGGCAGTCAAAATGGCATCAAGCGCTACGGACGAAAATACAATCTCGCGGGCTTTGTCGAGGCCTTTTAAAGCGTCGCTATTACCTTCATCCTGCGCAATATACGCCGCCATCACAAGATCACGAATGAAGACGCTGACACATTCCCCGTGATCGTCAGCCTCCGACCTGACCCACTGCGCCAGCGGATAAGAAAGATAGGTTTGTAAGCAAATATGGTTGGTCATACTCAGGTTCCTTGACGTTCAAGAACCTGGTTCACCCTTCGAAAAGCCCAATAAGAATAAATCGTGAACAAGTCTAAGTCAATCGGTTATATATCGCTTTTTATCAATATGTTATGCTGACGTGATTGGGGTAAGACTTGCCCAAAACCCACCAAGTCTTAGAGGATTTGTCTGTTACATCGGGCCATTTTGGAACTTAAACAATTGATATAAAACAATATACCCAAGGCAGCGAGCTGCGTACGGTGTGCTGTCAAGTTCCCAGCTCGGCAGGACTGATCCAGTCTCGTTTCTTGACCTATAAATAACTGATTTTAAATAACTTTCCTTGAAACGGACAAGCCGGACGTTTCTGAGACCGAAAGAGAAACGGTCCAAAAAAGCCATTTGGCAACCAAATAGCATGCAAAAGCCAAAAACTGCTGAGCGGATTTTGTCAATTTTCTCCCGATCCGCTGGAGTGTTTAACTTGTTTGAAAATTCCTCATTATGAAAAATCTAACATCAAACTGACCATATGTTTTAAAGTTTGTGATACAAAAAAGAGGCCCGGTAGCGGATGCTACCGAGCCTCGGAATGGATCAATGATGTTGATGTCTAGTCGGGTGATTTAGCTTTCGCCTTTGCGAGAAAATCAACCTGCTCGGCGATGATCTCGCAGCCGTAGCGAGTGACGTTCTGATCGTCCGTCCACTTGGTATAATGGATGCGTCCCGTAACCATGATCATGGCACCTTTAGTGACATGCTCGGCAACGCATTTTCCGATGCCGTTGAAGCAAGTGATACGATGCCATTCGGTATCTTGCTGACGTTCGCCTTCACTGTCTTTGAAGGAGCGGGTTGTTGCCAGCGAGATGTTTGTAATTGTTGCATCTGACTTGGTTTCACGAACCTCTGGATCGTTACCTACGAAGCCGACAAGTGTGACTGTGTTTTTCATTTTGAAATACCTTTCGAAGTAAATTTGTTCGTCCAAGGGACCATCCCTTTGACTAAGCCCCGAAAGGTCCGGCTGGGGTCTGGACTGCACCGAATGCACATGAGGGAAACCCCGCATGAAGGGATGGTGCGGGCAAGCATCCGCAGGATGACAACACGGCCCTGAAGATGCGCGGGTTGCTGTCCAGGCACCATCCGGACAGGGGCTGGTTTATGTCATTTATGGGGATGTTTTTTTTTGGACGATTGCCAGCTATCGATTGGTTTCCTGAATCACACAGCGATTGTAGTTTTTTGCTGACCATTCGGAGTTCTGAAATCAATGCCGACAATATAATCGAATTGGCTCAGCGGAATTATAAGTGATCTAGGCGAACGGCAAAAAGTGGGCCGGGAGGAGCCTGTCTGGTTTGGACTATGGAACAGGAAAAAGCTGCCAGTCAGTTCACGACCTGATTGTGTCAAAACAGTCGGTTGATTGTTTTCGTTGATGGTGATCCAGTTTTCTTGTGGAGGCAGGAGATTGGATCATATGCATTTCTTCTCTCAGCCAAAACCCAGTCTGGAATGTTCTTATCAAGTGATTGTGAAAATGCAGTTTTCCACTATGTTAAATTTCTATTGGGGGCGGGTAGATGGATTCTGAGTTGCAAGATGGCTTGAACGCGAACCTTTTTGGCATCTTTCAAATATTTTCATCAGACGGCAAAGAAATCACCATCTCCAACCGGCGGGCACGGGCGATACTTGCGATGCTGTGCCTTGCACCAGATGAAGCAATCGATCGATTGCATCTCAGTAAACTATTATGGCCAGGCCGGTTTGAGGCGCAGGCAAAGGCCAGCCTGCGACAATGCCTGCTCGATCTTGGCAAAGTGCTGGCATCATTGGATCAAGAGATACTGGATATCACTCGATCCTGGATCAGGCTAAAGCCTGGCGCAGTCGGAAGTGACCTTGAACGGCTGTACACCAATCTCACCGAAGAAAAGTGCGGCGAAGCAGCCGAGCTGCTGACCATCATCGGTGCAAAGCCGTTGCTCGACCAGATGCAGTTTGGTGATGAATTTCAAGAATGGATTACCGACCATCGACGGCAGGCAGAGAAGCGATTGCAGGCTGCCGTAACCCACGCATTGACAGGATTGCAGGATAGCAAGGACCTGTCCGTGCACGCCCGCCTGCTCAATGCCTGGTCTATAAGATCGGCCGTTCCCAAAGAGATTGCAGAAAGAAAATCCGGAAAGGCGCGAATTGCCGTACTGCCGTTCAAATCACGAGCACAGCCGGATGACCATGGATTTTTTGCCGATGGGATAGTGGACGAACTGATCACAACTTTGGGGCAAGTGCCGCAGCTCCTTGTGGCCGGGCGAACATCATCTTTCCAATTCAAGGATAGCGATAAAAGCCCTTTGGAAATTGCAAAAACGCTCAACGTTTCGCATCTTTTGGACGGTTCGGTTCAGCGTCAGGACGAGCAGGTGCAAGTCAATATCGGTCTGATCGAAGCAGAATCGGGCTTTGAGATTTGGTCTTATGGCTATGAAGGCAGTCTGGATGATATGTTTGCGGCCAGAGCAGAGGTCGCCAGAGCCGTAACAGATGGCGTCGGCGACGCTTTGAAACTGCAGGAACACAAGCCGGAAATTCGCAAACTTACCGGCAATAGAGAAGCCTATGGGCTGTATATGCAAGGCCGGGCCTTGACCATAAGAGCCATTGGCGAAGGGGTGCTACCAACGGCGATCGAATTGCTGGAAAAGGCACTGGAAATTGATCCCGAATTCGCGGAATGCTGGACGGCGCTGGCCGAGGCGGAAATCAACATGACCGTCTACACGCCTTGCCTGGACAGGCTGGAGCGTTCTGAAAAAGCGGCTGGCTATGCGCAGCGCGCGCTCGAGCTATCGCCCGACCAGGCGCATGCTCGGGTCATGCTGGCCATCTACAGATGGACGCAAAATGATATTGTCGGCGCCCTCGACCTGGGGTTTGAAGCCTATCGGCTAGAACCTAACAATCCCGATGTAGTCAACCGCGTTGGATCGTTCCTGACCTATTGCGGGCTGTGCCGGGAAGCATTGCCCTATATAGAAGCTTCTATCGATCAAGACCCGGTGAATGGGCGCAGCTATGCCATCTTGACTAGCGTACATCTGAATCTCGGCAATATTGATGCTGCGATTGCGGCAGGGCAACGGATGGTTGATCTTGGTTTTCCGTCAATGTGGCTGGCGGCTGCGACAGCAATTGCAGGCGACAATGAACTTGCGGTGGAGCAATATCAGCGAACCAAATTGCTGATGAACAGCGTTATTTTTGCCCCAGCGGGCAGCGCGCCCATGACGCCGGAGGCAATGGATGCTTATTGGTTGATGGCAGCACAGGGAATTTGGGGTGGCGATGAGCAGGCCGGCAAAATCTATTGGCAGGTTGTTGAGATGCTTCATGCAACATTGCACGACCCTTGTGATTCTACAATCGTATTGCCAGCGATCTGGATGGGAAAACCGGAAATGGTATTTGATACTTTGGGTAAACAGATAACGCCGGCCAATTTCTTCGGCTTTATGTCGCTCTGGACCGATGCAGAACCGATTAATCAGGTCCGTTTGCATCCCGATTTCATGGATTTTGCGAAACAGATCGGCATGGTTGCTGCATGGGAAAAATATGGCTGGCCGGATCTTCCGGTAGGGCCGTCTCATTCCAAATGAAGCGTTATTGACGCTTTTTTGACGGTAGCGCCGTTGACGTGATGTTACATTTGCGCCCAATAACAACGCACTGAAATTGCAGACAAGTTGCACTATTTGGGGCGGACCGGAGTTACCGGTTTTCGTCATCGGGAGAGCTGTGCCTGCGGTTTCAAGAAATCCAAAACAGGAGAGTGAAGATGAAATTGATGAACAAGATGATGATCGCAACCACAATGCTGGTTGCAGCGCCTTTGGCCTTGCCAACTGTCGCGGCTGCACAGGAATTCCCGCTGGTTGCAGGGGAATATTCCAATGTTAGCGGTATTTACATCAAAGACGGCGGGGCATTTAAATATGCAACCCACCTTGCTGGCCAATGGACCAAGGTGCAGGAATTTGCCAAATCCAAGGGCTGGATCAGCGACTATAAAATACTGATCAACGAGAACCAGCGCGATGGCGAACCGACACTTTATCTCATGTCGACCTTTTCCAGTATCCCTGATGCGGCAGAATCAGAACGGCGCAACAAAGCATATGACGCCTTTATGCAATCTTCTGCGGAGCAGCAGATAACAGAATCCGGCAACCGGGCGGAATACCGGACCGTGAAGAGCAGCATGCTTTTGCGCGAATATAAGCCTCGATAGACCGCCCTTAGGTCTTTTCGAAAACTTCGCGCAAGCGATTGGTCCGGCGGATGGTCTCGCGACCCGCCATCCGCCGGGTTTTCCTGCCGACCCCGAAAACAGGACCCGGATAATATGAGCGATCTCAATGATCTCGCACAGGATTTTTTGTCCCTGATCCAGTCCGGCCAAGCGGTCGAAGCAGCGGAAAAATATTGGGCTGTTGATATTGTCATCATCGAGCCAGAAGGCACGACTGAACATGCTTCCGCGACTGTGACGGGATTTGATGCCGCGCGTGACAAATTGACTTGCTGGCTGGGGCACAGCGCGATGGAAGAGCTCAGCATTGATGGCCCGTTTATCACCGGCAATTGCTTTGCCTTGTTTATCGATATGCTGATCAAACGACGTGCAACCGGTCTGTGCGAGCCATTTTCCGAGATCGCGATCTACACCGTTCGCGACGATAAAATCGTCGAGGAACGATATTTTTATGATTGAAGCGAATCTGGTTCTGACATCATCAAACATGAACCTGCCCGCATTTGCAGACAGCCCCAAACTCCGCTTGTTCATGGGCACGCTGCTTTATCTGGCACAAGGCTTTCCGCAGGGCATCTTCTTTGCAGCCATTCCCGCCTGGCTCGCCGCCAATGGGCAATCGACCGTGGTCATCGCCTCGGCAGTCGCCGCCGCCAGTCTGCCGTGGAGCTTCAAGTTCCTCGCTGGCCTGTTCATGGATCGCTATACATGGCGATCCATGGGTCGACGGCGCCCTTGGCTAATCGGTTCGCAAACGGGCATCGTCGTCGCCTTGGTGATCGCTGCTGTCCTCTCTCCATCGGCCAGCGATACCGCCATAGTAATCGGCATTATTCTGACGTTGTCCATTCTGACCGCGATGCAGGATGTCGCATTGGACGCGCTGGTGGTCGATCTCACGCCCAAAGCCGAAATGGGCCGCATGAATGGCTTCATGTTTGGCGGGAAGGTGTTTGGCATCGCCGGCGGTTCGGCGATCACCAGCTACCTGCTGCAATATTATGGCTTTTCGATTTCCATGCTCGGAATGATCGGATTTTTCGCGCTTCCAGCGCTTTCGATTGTTCTGGTTCGGGAGCGCAAGGGCGAAAAACTGCTCCCCTGGACAAGCGGCGCTGTTGCAGACGATGCAACGACAGTTATTCCCGAGGATTGGGTCGCAATCCTTGTCGCCGCTTTTCGCAATCTGTTCCGGCGTCAAACCCTCCTCGTGGCGATCCTTTTGCTGACCTACGGTGTACATCAGAACCTCAACGATACTACCGGCAGTCTCTTTGCTATTCGGCAAATGGGCTGGAGCCAGTCGCAATTCACTTCGATGCTCGCCCTCTCCAACATTGTCATGGGTCTGTTTTGTCTGACTGTAGGTGGCTGGATTGTTGATCGCTTCGGGCCGGGGCCGATTGCTTTCTGGTCGGGCTCGGCGGCGCTGCCGATCATGCTAGGATATCTGGTTGATGAGACGCTATGGCAATCGGACACTTTGTATATCGCCTGGTATTTCACGAAAAACGTCCCTCTGTTCCTGTTCTACCTCGCCAATCTGGTGCTGGCTATGCGGGTCGCCACTCCCGAGGTGGCTGCGACATCCCTTTCGGTGTTGTTTTCCCTCTCCACCATCGGGTTTGTGATCGCCTCGGCCATTCTTCCAACATTGGAGGAGATTGGCGGCTTTCAAGCGATGTTTGGAGCGAGCGCGGTGCTTGTCTTTGTCGCAGGATCGATTTCGTTGCTGCTCAACAAAGAAGTCCGGCAAGCGGCCAATCCCAATCCGTCCGCGAGTTGAAGAATTCCAAATTGTGCCAATCCAGAAAGTGCCGCCAAGTTGCCGTGGAGCATCCAGACTGCGAGTAAGGCAATCGCTGCATTCCAGTCCACTTTTCGAAGCGAGTTGGTGAGTCGCGCTGCTCCGTAATCAGTCGCCCAGAACAACTGGGCGACCGTCCAAACGTCAAATTTCCATCTTCTCAGCTAAGGTCAGCGCGTCTTCTATGTCGACGCCGAGATAGCGGACAGTATTCTCCAGCTTGGAGTGGCCAAGCAAGATTTGAATTGCCCTGAGGTTTCCGGTAGCCTTTTAGATGATCGAAGCCTTCGTCCGGCGGAGCGAATGCGTCCCGTACTCTTCGGGCCGCAAACCAATTGCTTGGGCCCACTCATCGGCCAGCTTCGCATGTTGGCGTGTGCTCAGATGTCTTGAGTGGTCGACACGGCTCGGAAAAACATAGTTGTCGACTGACCCGCCCCGCGGCTCTAGCCATGCGAACAGGCTTTCACGCGCATCCGTGGCAATTTCAAATTGAACCGGTCGTCCGGTCTTGCGCTGCGTGATCGTTGCCCGCTTTCGAATTTCAGGCCCATTGACCAGATCACCGATCTTGAGCTCGACCAGATCACAGCCCCTGAGTTTGCTGTCGATTGCCAGGTCAAACAGTGCGCGATCTCGAATGCGCTCTTCTCGATCAAGAAAGAATCGAATGGCCCAAATTTGTTTCTGATTTAACGGTCGTTTTGGACCAATCTTGGCTCCAAAATTCCAAGGCACCCGATTTTGTGCTGCTGGATCGAATTGTGAGTATGTCATTTACTTTCTCCTTGGCCGGAATGGCCAACGAGAAATTCAGCAAACTTGCGTTAAGGAATGGGTCGAAAGCGGACACTGGCTTAGGTCGTTTATAGTGGCGGTAACTGGGCCGGAAGCGTACTGTCTGCTTTTGGACTGCTGTCATCGAAACCGCCAAACCGCTTATCGAGATGAAACAGCCTTAAGTGTCTATGATCACTCAATGGGCAAAAGAGAATGCTTGGCGTGGTGCAATCAATTGTCTGTAACGGCCAAAGAAACATCGTCACCGTTTTTTTGGGGGATAGACCCCATTTTCTGCGAAGCAGATCTGAGGCAATTATGGGTCATTCGTCGAGGAGTTGGACTAATGATGTTTGTAGGAAAGTTAGGGCGCAGAACCTGGTTTTATTGGATCCGATTTTCTCTCTTCGCGGTTCTTTTAGTACAAACTGCTCCCGCAGTCGCGCAGGGTGATCTTGTACTGGCCGACCTTGTGCAGATCGACGAAACAGAACCTGGTCAACCGCTTCCAATCGATGGCATCTGGCGGCTTCGTGAATTGAACAAAAAAGTCGCGATCGAAGGCGGCCACGTTTTTGCGCTGGAAGGTTGGACCCATTTGCTGGTCTGGGCGGTGGAACCCGGCATGGTCACCTCAACCAGATTGCGTCAGACCGATCGCCAGAAATTGATCGCATATGACGCGTTGTTGAAACGCGAAATGGAATGGACGGTGCGCGAAGACGGGACAATTTTTGCCTCTGGCGGCGAAGGCTTGTTAGACCCCAAATTCTCGCTTGAACCGGTGCAGCTATCCTATCCGGAAGTGTTTGAAGCAATGCGCCGGGGTCAGGAAGTGGTGCTGACCAATGAAGGATTTGCCCTGCCTGGTCGACCCGACCCGCTTGAAATCGATCTTGAGATTACAAATCCAATCACCAGCGCAGACGGCATGTGTCTCGACCTGCATGGCCCCGATGTGGGGCAGCAGGGCGGCCGGGTGCAGGTCTGGAAATGTCTTGCCGGTGACAATCAGCGGTTTATTTTCCTGCCTGACGATGGCTTGCTGGTAGCGGCCAGTGGCATGTGTCTGGAGGCGGTCGGTCCCGACAATGGGGCACCCGTGCGGGCCTTTGGCTGTGACGGAAATGAAGCCCAAATTTGGGAAACGCGAGAGATATCCGAAGGCGGCATGGCACTTGTTCACAAGGCGACTGGTCGCTGCCTTGACGCCCACGGACCTGAGGCCAAGCGTGATGGCGGCAGAATCCAGCTTTGGGATTGTTTCTACGGCAATAATCAACGGTGGAGCCTGTAATGCCGAACATTCTGCGAACCCTTGTTGCAGTTACCATCTTGATCTGTGTTGCTTCCCCCGCTCCTGTCCAGGCGGGATCGAAACACAGACCAACAGAACTGGTCAGATGCAACGAGCCGATTGGGACCGCAGCTGTGATTGAGGGAGATGCGCGCAGCTGGGTCGATAAAAAGCTGGGCAGTCCGAAAGCGATTATCGAGGCTTTAGCAATTCAATCCGAATGTTTTTCTCCCTACGATCCCAATAGCGGCGGCACAGCAGATTTCTTGTTGAATGTCGTTGCCGGGGACAAGGTAGAAGTGGCCAATGCGACCAATCTCAACAGCGCCGGGTTCGCCAATGCTGCAGCGCTCGCCCAGAACAGCGGTTATCGAGCTGGACTTGGCACGGCTGGCGATATCGCGGGCGTGGTTCCATTGGCGGGGGCAGTGGTCAATGGTTTGGCCGGGATTGTTGGTATTGGTAAGAAAAATACCGTGATTACCGGCCTGACCTTGATCGATACAGCCGACGCTACGGCGGTTGCTGCCGGAACCGGTCTGGTGCAGAAGACCAAGCTCAAATTTCATGATGACGATGATGATGCAATGGCATTGATGCGAGAGGGCTATTGGATGCGGGGTGTGGAACATGCTTCGACCGATCTTCGCTACACCAAGAAAGAAGATGGTCGCGAAATGATCCAGGGTTTTGTCATTGCTTTTAACAATATGGTCAGTCAGGCCCGAGCCATGGGAGTGGGACAGAAACCGTCGAAGACCGAACTGGCCGAGCAGGATCAAGATTTGTCTGAAGGAGAACAAGAAATTGCTCCCGTGATAGCGGCAGCCGAGGCATTTCTTTATCTTGAGCCATCACGTGAAGCCGAGACGGTACGAGCGGTCCGACCCGGGGTCGAACTGATTCCGATTGGAGAATTAAACGGAATCTTTCTGCCGGTTAAAGATTCTTATGGTGTTTTAGGCTGGGTTAGTGTCGAAGACTTGCAGTGAAACCAGCCTGTTCATTTAGACAGAATGTTGCATCACGATATGCTTGGGTCGACCAGCCCTTCCCGCAGCGCATAGGCAATCAATTCGGCGGCCGAACGAGCATTGGCTTTTTGCATTACACTGGTGCGGTGGCGATCGACAGTCTTGATACTGATCCCCAGGGTCTCGCCAATCTCGCGATTGGTTTGGCCGGAAACCACCAAATTGAGAATTTGCCGTTCGCGCGCGGTCAACGGCTCGATGTCGGCTGCCTCCTCAAGCATAGTGGTAAAACGGGAACATATTATGCGCGCGCCTTCCATGATCTTCGGGATCGCTACCTCCAGTTCGCTCATATCATCGGATTTGCAAAAAACGCCATCAGCGCCGGTCTCAACAAGTTCAGCGATTTTTCCGCTCGCCTGAACGCCGGTAAGAATAATCACCTTGGTATCCGGCGACCAGCGGCGCGCCTCGATCAGCACCTCTGTTCCGCCGGCATGCGGCATGGTTACGTCCAGCATCAACAGATCTGGTTGGTGCTTGCGGACAGCGCCAATGGCCCGAATGCCGTCCGACACTTCTTCGCAAATTGTAAAATTATAGCCGTTCAGACCGTCGGCATTGGTCAGGGTTTGGCCCAGTGCTCCGCGGACAATTGCATGATCATCTGCAATTACAGCCTTGTAATCCTGGCCGAATGTCATTCCTGTTTGTCAACCAATAGCAATACCCCCTGCCCAGATCTGGCTGGACATGTATATAGAGCATGATGTGGGGGCGGACAACAATTCTGCGAATATTCACGCACTTATTCGTTCTTATCGGGCTAAGCTCTATTGGATTACCAGTTTGGGCGCAGGCCCGCATTGTTGATCCTGTCGTTGTATATGAAGGCCAATCGACTGAACAGGTTGAAGGCAAGGCGCTATATTTGGATGTCTCCAAAAAGCAACCTCTTGGCGTCGAGGAGGCGATGGCGGCCTATGAGGGTGGGAAGTTCTCACCGTCTTTCAACCCTCAACGGTCAAGGGTTAAAGAAGAGCGTGATCTGTGGATTGCTCTTCCGATAGCAGCGGCGCCAACGAACAAGGGCCCGATTCGACGAAGCGTCGGCCTAGGCGGAATTTTTTATGTTGTACCGGACATCTATCTAGCCGGGCAAGGTGATCGAATTCCAAAAATTCTCGGAGGATCGGCTAGTGAACGCAACGAGCTAATGCCTCGTAAGCTGACCTATTTGCATTCGGCCAGCTTCGAACTTGCTCCAGGCCAACGAGAATTGGTGTTGATCAATCTGGCTGTCATTGACCGTCCGTCGATCGGCCTCTTTCGCGAAGGTGAACTGGGCAGCAATCAGATCATTGGTACCATGCTCAAGGCCGGTGTCATCATAACCTTCCTGGCGGTGGGTATCTGCCTGGTAATTCTGGGAATATTGGCGAGAAGATGGATTACCATCCTGATCGCGATCGGATTTACATTGGTCGCCATTCAAAGTGATGTTTCCTTGTTTACCACCAATCTGGCCAGTAATTTTGATCAAGCGCGTTTGGTCTGGCGTAGCTGCATAACATTCGTGTCCATTTCTCTGACAGGGATAATTCTTGCGGCGTTTTGGGGGAATGTCACGAATGCGCTTGGTCGCACAGGCAGTGCGATATTGCTGGCATTGCCACTAGTGATTTTCGGTGTGCTGTTTTTCTTTCAGATAGATGCCGCGCTTGTCGTTTTGTTTTATCTGTTGGTCCTGGGGCTGATAGCTGTCGTCGCTTTTCGCCTCGAAACAGCGAAAGGCCTAAGGCGCATTGCGGTTGCTTCGATCATTGTGTCTTCTTCGCTAATTATATTGGTGGAGCCTGCTTTGGTTGGGACGGTAGTACCCGAACTGGTTTCAAATTTCGTCAGGGATATGATGCGATTGGTTGTCGCCGGTACGTTGCTGGCGATCGTAATTGTCGACATCCAACGTAATCTGAAAGAGCGCGACCGTTTAAACAACGAACGAATAGAGGCCCTGAAAGCGCAGTCTGAAACCGATCAACGTCTGCTTCAGACAGAACGGCGATATGCCCGTGCCCGCGATACAGCCCAACGCCGAAAGCAGCAGCTTGCCTCTGCAAGTCATGATATCCGTCAACCATTGGTCGGGTTACGTGAGGCTGTCCGTGCGGAAGCCGACAATCTGACCCCGAGCCTGCAGGGGCGGCTTGGCGAAGCGCTCGACTATCTGGAAGAATTAACCCATGAATATAGTGATCGCGACGCAGCAACCCCGTCACAACTGAATTCTGGAGAAGAGGCTTATTCTCTCGACCTGATTGTACATACCGTTGAAGATATGTTCGAGGGTGAAGCCACCAAACAGGGCATCAAACTCGAATCGCGATACGCACCCTGTACAACGCGCGTACCCGCTTTGGCATTGATCCGTGCAACCAGCAACTTGGTGGCCAATGCCTTGCGTCATGCAGAAGCTGATCACGTTAGCCTGGCGGTTTTTCATGAAGATCACTGTATCATAGAGGTGTCGGACAATGGCCACGGGATGGATGCAGAAAAATTGGAACAGGCACAGCGGCGCGGAACGAAAGATGAAACGTCGGATGGGGATGGATTGGGCCTCGCCATTATACACGACCTCGCTGCGCGTCACGGCTTTGAATTTTCAATAACATCGAAGCCCGGTCAGGGAACCGTGGCCCGGATCACCCTGCCCAAAGCCTAGATCACATCATTTTACAATTGGGGTATTCACCTCATTCTAGACAAGCGGCGCTTCCCCTAAACACAATCTAACGAAACCCCATAGTGGGCCGTAATTAGGAATAAGGAGCAAGGTGATGCGAGTTTCAGGTCTTTTTTCAGGATTAAGTACTTCGGTTTTGGCATTTTCAATCGCTTCAACCCCGGCGTTGGCGCAGGCTGGTCAGCAGCCACAGCAAGAACAGTCCGCCAGCAGTGCTACCGACAGCGATGGGTTGAGCGAAGAAGAGAAGGCGCAAATTGGTGTGATCGTCGGCGGCGGTGCCTTGGCGGTAGCTGGAACAAAGCTTCATTCCGATCCTAAACCCGAAATGCGCAAGATTTCGCGCGCGGAATTGGAAGGCCACAACAAAACGGCAAAATCGAGTGCGACCCGGTCCCGGCCGACTAGCTTAAAGCA